>Ga0210057_1004705_pt1 | contig 17945 bp, 16 predicted proteins | sample CryGeyCG2114_010_2_FD_183968 | JGI IMG/M metagenome (GOLD analysis project Ga0210057, IMG submission 183968) | Groundwater microbial communities from aquifer - Crystal Geyser CG10_big_fil_rev_8/21/14_0.10 (SPAdes) (version 2) | ecosystem: Environmental > Aquatic > Deep subsurface > Groundwater ...
GTGGGGTTTCATTACTCGAGTATCAGTCAAAATTACTGCACACACTATCGGTCAAGTCATCAACCTGACTCTAGGAAGATCTAAACTTGCTTTAGCTGATCTAGCTGTATGAACTAGCACAAAGCGTTAAGTACGATATAGTGGAGATCTAAATAACCTTACTGCCAAAACATGAATGAGCATGCACCCAGAGGTGAAAAGTACATCCAAGATGCGGCCGATGAAGCAAATCAGGTGGTCGTTAAAGCTGGTGAGATAGCAAAAGAATGGTTTCGAGAGCACCACTTAGATCGCCAACAGCCGGATGTTGCTCAAACCAAGAGCAGTAGCCACGGTGCCGCCAGCTACGTGACCAAGCTCGATCATCATCTGCAAACTGTCATCGTTAATAAGCTGCGCCAGACATTTCCTAAGTTTGGGGTAGTCGCTGAAGAAAACACTACCGAAGATTCTCTAGCTGAGTTTACTTGGTACATCGACCCACTTGACGGAACAGCTAACTTTGTCCATGGCTTTCCCCAAGTCAGCATCGCGATCGCTCTTTGTCACAATCACCAGCCGGTGGTCAGTGCCATCCATTTTCCACTACTGGACCCGCAGTTATTTGAAACGGACCTGTATGCCATCAGGGGTAAAGGGGCGTTTGGCAGAAAGTTGAAACCCTTGCAGGTATCAGACAATGCCGAAGTAGGCCAAGCTGTGTACTTTATCGGGAGCGGCAACGGACAGGCGTACGCTAGTCCGGCACTGTGGCGTCAGGTGCTGCTCACTAGGATGTTTGAGTCGAGTAGTTACCAGCTTGGCCAAATCGCTGACGGAGTTAACGGCATCTATCTCTTAAACAGCGTGCCATGGGACGTGGCGGCTGGCGCGCTGCTCGTTACCGAAGCCGGCGGCAAAGTAACAGATCTTGACGGCAATCCCTGGAACACATCGAGCAAGACGGTGCTAGCCACTAATGGCCGGATCCACGACCAGGTACTGGAGATCGTCAACAATGATTCAGAAAACCCGGTCGGGTAGTAAGCGGGAAGTGGGGTTACCGAAAGTGTTCGCGAAGCTTGGCCAGTCAAGCTAGTATTTCATTGAAATGGTTAGGGAAAGCGTGTCAGTGTCTCTTATCCTTCCACCTGCTTTAAGTCCCACTCGCCACCGTACAACTCACCAACTTTTCGTAGTAAAGAGCCCATGTCACTTTGTCTAATCAACAGTACATGGAAATTTCCCTGCCTACAATCGATATTAGTTGCGGCGGTCAAGTCGTATGCCACGATTGAGCCATCGTCTAATTTATCAACATTAATACAGTGATTTCCAAAGGCAAAGAGCTTAGTTGTGCCTTCTTGGGAAGCGATTCGATTGATTGCGGCGCCAGATTTTACAGCATCGGCAGCAATAACGAAACAGTTGTTAACAACACCCCTTTCCTCTGTAAATACGTACTGTTTTATGTATGTCGCTAACTTTTGTAGTGGTATTTGGGAAGCGTCTTTTATATCCAGAACAAGTACTTTATAGCCATCAACTAAAGTTTCTTTTCTTTCCAAGTTATGCTCGAGAACAAAGTTGTCTATCATTCGCAGATTTTTCTCACTTTGGTCTCTATAGTGTGCCTTAAAATCAAGCCGCCGTGGTTCTGGGGTGGTCTTGCTTGGCTGCTTGTCGCCACCGACGAGATGACTTTTTAAGTTATCGAAAATACGTAAAAATCGTTTTTTTATCGGGGTATCTTTTTCTATAAAGTTCATGGCTGTAGTCTACAACAATCTCGGTTTAAGTCCCAAGTTTGAAACGGGCCTGACCAACGGCGGGGGGGTCTAAGTATGGTTTGATGCTTGTTGGAGATCGCCAACAACTATTCTCAAAAACTTGGTCTGCCAGTTAAACAGGCGGTGAATCGGCGTCTCTCCCCGTCGTCTTCTTCACCAAGACAAGTCAGCGGCACTGCTGACCTTTCAAGACAAGCTGCGGTATGATCAACTCTACCGATCGCCAACCGGTCGAAGCAAGATCATGTCGAAAAACCGATTCTCAGTGCTGGGCTTGGGCGGCACCTTTGACCACTTTCACGCCGGCCATCAGCATTTTCTGCGCTTTGCCGGGGAGCTGGCTGATCAAGTGATGATCGGCATTACCCATCCTAAGCTCAGTCATCACAAGCTCTGGCCCCAACTGATCGAGACTTTTGACCAACGGCGGCGCGGCGTTACCATGTTTTGTGGTCAGCACGGGATCAGCGCCGAGATAATCCAGATCAGTGATCTTTACGGCCCTACCTTGAGCAACTCGAGGATCGAGGCGTTGGCAGTCACCGAGGAAACGGTGCCGGGCGCCGAGCAGATCAACCAAGCCAGGCTGGCCGCCGGTCTGGCCGAACTGCCGGTCTTCATCTGTGGTATGTGGCTCGACCAGACGGGAAAAGTGCTTCACTCGGATCGGGTCCGGGCGGGGAAAGTTAACCGGCGCGGAGTGGTGTACGGTCAGGCAGTAGGTAGCGGCTTGAAGTTGAACGAGCAGCAGCGCCGACAGCTGCGCCAGCCGCTGGGCAAGATTGTCGATCAGCCTAATACTTCAATAGTGATGACAGTGGTGATCGGTGACACCAGCTTGGCCAAGTTCCGCCAGCGCGGCTGGACGTACCAGCTGGGAGTGTACGACGGGCGAGAGGTCCGGCAAGATACGCGGCGGGACGCACGGCGGGACGGTCAGCATAACCTCGATGGTGTGCGGCCCGACCATCAACTGCTCAATCCGGCCGGCCACGTTTCTGCTCAGCTATGGCAGTGGCTGGACCAGCTGGAACCGGCTGAAACTTCATCTGCCGAGCGTCCTTACCACCTGCTGATTAACGGCGAAGAAGATTTAGCCACGGCGGTGGCGGTGCTGTCCAGCCCGCTCCAGACGCATATTTATTACGGTCAACCCCAACAAGGTTTGGTGGAAGTACAGGTCACCGAAGAACTGAAAGAGTACGTTTTGTCTATCCTGGTCCCAAGTGAACAACAGTCCGAATTTAAGTAACCGAACGTTAAGTGACTGAATATTAAGTAACCGAATCTTTCCCAAATCGCGGCTTTCTGCTACAGTCGATGGTAGTGTCCGCAGTTCCGCTTGCCCACCAGTTGCGTCCCCGCCTGCTGGACGACTTCATCGGCCAAGCTCACTTGGTTGGCCCCGGCCAGCCACTGCGCAAAGTTGTGGAGCAGGGTCACATCTTCTCGATGATTTTCTGGGGGCCACCGGGAGTAGGTAAGACCACCCTGGCCCGGCTGATCGCCGAGCGCCAGGACCGCCGCTTCATCCCACTGTCGGCAGTCTCGGCCGGCAAAAAAGATGTCAGGCAGGTGGTAGCCCAAGCTAATCAGCAGCAGAAAACATTGCTGGAAAACTACCAACCGCCCATCCTGTTCCTCGATGAGATCCATCGGTTTAACAAAGCCCAGCAAGACTACTTACTGCCGTTCGTTGAAGACGGCACGCTGGTGCTGATCGGTGCCAGTACCGAGAACCCCAGCTTCGAGGTAATTTCGGCCTTGCTGTCGCGGTGTAGAGTTTTTGTGCTCGAACCATTAAGTAAAAACGATCTTACCAAGATTCTAAATCACGCAGTTAGAGAGCTGATTAAGGCCCTGAAAGGCCCAGCTAAGCGCCGACCGCGGCTCACCGCCGACACCAAAGAGTGGCTGCTGAGCTATGCTAACGGCGACGCCCGCAAACTGCTCACCCTGCTCGACAACACCTGGCAGTTGTACGCCCGACTTGACTTAGAGTCGCTCCAAGCGGCTCTCCAATCGGGACAGCTGCGCTACGACCAGCGCGGCGAAGAGCACTACGACACCATCAGCGCTTTTATTAAGTCGATGCGCGCCAGCCAGACCGATGCCGCCCTGTACTATCTGGCCCGGATGGTCGAAAGTGGCGAGGACCCCAAGTTTATTGCTCGACGGATGGTCATTTTTGCCAGTGAGGACATCGGCTTGGGCCAGCCAACGGCGCTGGTGGTAGCCAATGCCGTGTTTGAGGCTGTTCGGAGTATCGGCTACCCGGAGGCGCAGATCAATCTGGCCCACGGCACTGCTTACCTGTGCCGCTGCCGCAAAGACCGGTCTGCCTACCAAGCTTATTTCCGGGCAGTCGATGACGTTCAACGGCACGGCAATCTGCCTATCCCGCTGAGACTGCGCAACGCTCCCACCAAACTGATGAGGGATTTGGGTTACGGCCAAGACTATCAACCGTACACCACTATCAGTCTGCTGCCCGACCAGCTCAGGGGCAAGACTTACTTTGACGTCGACCAAGAGCAAAGCAAGGTTGCGGGCAAGGCGAAGGGGGAGAAGAAGGGTAAAACGAGGGGTGAGATGAAAGTCAAAACGAAGAGTGAGTCGAAAGGCAAGGTGAAAGGAGAAAGGTAAAACGAGGGGCAAGGCGAAGGACGGGGCGAAGGGGGAGGAAAAGGGCAAACCGAAAAAAGCAAGGTTGATGTAAGGTTGGTCGGGTAGAGTCCGGGCTAAGGACAACCGTACTAAACTTAAGAACCGGTCTCATTGGCCGACATGTCAACACCGCTGGACACTTTACAGCGCTATTGGGGGTATGGTCAGTTCCGTTCGCCCCAATCGCAAATCATCAACGCCATCTTGGCCGGCCGTGACGTGCTGGCCGTCCTGCCTACCGGCAGTGGCAAGTCGGTCTGTTTCCAAGTACCGGCGCTGATGATGGGCGGCACAACGGTGGTGATCTCGCCGCTGATCGCGCTCATGCAGGACCAAGTTGACCAGCTCAGGGAGCGGGGTATTTCGGCCACCTTTATAAATAGTAGCCTGCGGCCTGCGGCCTGCAGCCACCGGCTAAAACTGTTGGCCCAGGGAAAGTACCGGCTAGTGTACGCGGCACCGGAAGCGCTGGCAAACCTCAGGTTCAAAGCGGCGCTTAAACTGCTGGCAATTCCGTTGGTGGCCGTCGATGAAGCCCACTGCATCTCAGAGTGGGGCCACGACTTCCGGCCCAGCTACCGGTTGATCGATAACTTTGTGGAGTGGCTAGGGCGGCGGCCAGTGGTGGCTGCCTTTACCGCTACCGCTACCCTCAGGACGCGGCTGGATATTGTCGATAGTTTGCGGCTCAAGAACCATCGAATGGCAACGGTGCCCGGCGGCCGGACCAATCTTCACCTTAATGTCTGGGACTGTCCCGATGACCACTGGCAGGTACTGTCACTGGTCCGCCTTCTCCAGCGCCACGGCCATCAGCCTGGCATTGTCTACACCACTACTCGGGCCGCCGCCGAGTGGCTGCACGCTTTACTGGCACAGTGGCGTTTCGCGCTGCCGGCCGGCATTACTTGGGATGTCTATCACGGCGGTCTTGGTCCGGTTGAGCGCCGCCGCGTCCAACGGGCCTTTCTTGAGGGTGAGCTGAAGCTGATGGTGGCTACCAACGCCTTTGGAATGGGCGTCGATAAGCCTGATATTCGCTGGATCATCCACTACCAGCTGCCGCTCAATCTGGAGGGGTATTACCAGGAGGCAGGCCGAGCCGGGCGCGACGGCCGGCAGAGCTGGTGCTACTTGTTGTTTAATCCGGCCGATATCCAGGTCTGCCGATACTTGGCTTTAGGTGGTGGCAACAGCCAACAGTTGGTCCATCAACGGCAACTGTCCGGTCGACGGCAGTTGGCGAGTCAGGGACAGTTAGCTGATCGGGGGCAGTTGGTGGACAGACGGCAGTCCGAGCGGTCCCTGCGGATGAGACTGGCCGTTAAAGAAGCCCAACTCCAAGCCATGGTGCGCTACACCACCACCAAGAACTGCCGGCATCGCTTTTTGGGGAAATACTTCGGCCACCAATCTGACGAGGCTAAACCAGGCCACCAGCACACTCAGTATACTGGCCGCGATCACTGTTCGCAGTGCGGTTGCTGCCGCCCCTTGAATCTGCCGCACCGTCAGTGGCGGTATCGTCTTGATCGGCTGTTGAACTGGCGAACCGTCAATGCCGCCAGGCTTAGTGTTGCCCCGGACAGCTTGGCTACCGACCGAGTGCTGGCGGCGGCGGCGATACTGCGTCCCACCAGCCGTGACGAGTGGCTGAAAGTACCGGGCATCGGGACCGGTTGGGCGCTTCGGAACTGGGCGAAGCGGGGCCAGGTACATCGGAATCAAGTACATCGGAGCAAGGCGCGGTAGTTCCGGAAAAGTCAAAGCTGATAGGGGACATTTCTACTTTACCTGAGAATATGTTCGCTATGTTAACTAGCGCGCTCACTCTTGCCTGGCGGTACTTACCTGTCCGGTGGTGGCGTCATACCTGACTGTAGTTGCAATCCCGTCCGCTTTTGATACTATAGTGCCTCAATTCAAATTAACCTTACATAAGGAGACTTATGGGCAATCTGTCGCTTAAACTACTCGGTGTTATCGGGGCCGGAATGGTGCTGGCAGCGTGCAATAGCCTGCTGGGCCTGAACACCGACCAGGCCAGTCCCGAGCCCACTCCCCAGGAAACAGCCCAGACCTCCCAGCCAGACAGCGCACCTGCCCCTGCTACTACCTCATTGGAGGGGACAGCCGGCATCAGCTACCAACTGGACCTCAGCCAGTCGACAGTAACTTGGGAAGCAAGGCGAATTGTTGGGGCCGAGCATACCGGCACGGTTGACATGGCCGCCGGCTTGATCGTTTTGGAGGAAACAGACGAAAGCACGCCTTCGGGCCAGCCGCGGTTGGCTGGCGCCGAGTTCGTGATCGACGTTACTTCGCTAAACGAAGCAGGCTCCGATCCCGACAGCGACAGTATTTTTGAGCGCGATGTCAAGTTGAACAACTTTTTCGACGTTGCGTCGTTTCCCAACTCGCAATTTGTGGTCACCAGCGTCGAGCCGCAGACTGACGGCAGTTTTATCGTTACCGGTGACTTAACGATCAAAGACCAAACTCATCAAATTTCTTTCCCTGCTCAGATCGAACTCAGTGAAGACGCTATCACCGGCCAGGCCACGTTTGAGATCGACCGGACCAGGTGGGGGATTACCTTTGAGTCAGGAAGCATCTTCCAGAACTTGGGCGATCGCGCTATTGAAGACGAAGTTGAGTTTACCGTCTCGATCACGGCTAACCGGACATAGCTGCCGACTAAGAATCTACCATCGGCTAAACTGCTGCCGGTTAGACAGTGCTACCGAGGTGCTCTTTGTTAAAAAGGGTGGCCCTCAATCACCAATCACCGTCGGTGAGTTCGGTTACACCAACCGGTCAACGCTGAAACCAAGCGCGTAGGCGGCGGCGGCGGCGATCGACCCCACCGCCAGCATTTCCAACCCTTCCCGCCACCAGTCACCTTTAGTAGCTAAGCTGCGCAGTGAGCCCACCACGAACAAGGCGATGGCGGTAATAAGTATCGAGGTCACAAACTGGGAAGGCGTCTCGACAGCCGCGTTTTGTATGAAAGGCGTCTCGATGGTCACGTTTAGTAAGGAAGCCGCGTACGGCAAGAGAGGCATCGAGCCGGCGGCCACGAACCCTAAAAAGGTGACCAGCCCAGTGGCCCATGCTCGGCTTTGGAGTTGGTGCTGGCCTTGGTTGGAGCGCATTCGCCGCTCAGAGCGCTCGCCCAGGAAATCGCCCAGTCCCATGCTGATGGCGTCGGCGACCATGTTGGCCAAGCCCAGAATGATCACCACTCGGGCGGACAGGCCGGCCCCAGCTACGCCGGCTACCACCGCGAAAGTGGTAATGATACCGTCGTTGGCGCCGTAGACGGCGGCTTTGACCAAGCGCGGGTCAAGAGTTGTAAGTCTGACTGCGGCCATTGGTCCATCTTAGCATTGCGATCGGCGGATGGTCCGAGCGGAGAGCGGCCTGATCGGCGGACGGCCTAAGTGGAGAGCGTCTCGCTTGGAGAGTGGTGAAGAGAGGACAAGAGCGGTCAATGGCAGACGGTATAATGTCGCTGCCAGCGGCGGCCTAAGGTCACCTAACTGGAGTTTCGGAAATGAGTTCACTATCACTGAGCAAACGCCACCTAATCGCCGCCGTGGCAACTGCCGTGTTCATCATCTTGGGGTGGGGAGTGTGGCGAGCGATCGACTACTTCGCCTTCATCAAGCCCGACCAAACCCGGACAGAAGAAGTGGTGATGGTGGCACCGGATCAAGGACCGCTGGGAGACCAAGCTGTCCAGTCACCGCCACCGGCCCAGTCACCGCCACCAGCCCCAACTGCTGATTCCGCGGCGCGGCGCCAGACAGTCGAGACCAAGCTGGAAGTGGTAGCCCAAGACTTGTCGGTGCCGTGGAGCATGGTCTTTACCAGCCCAAACAGAATGTTGGTCACCGAGCGCGACGGCCGGATTCGGGCCATCGAAAACAACCAACTTATCGATCAGCCGCTGTTCGAGTTTAGCGAAGTTTCTACCGGTGGTGAAGAGGGCTTGATGGGGCTGGCGCTTCATCCCGACTACCCTGACAATCGCTACATCTACGCTTCGCTGGCGTACCCCAAGAACGACGGTCTGGTGGTAAAAGTGGTCCGGTTGGTTGATCAGGGCAAGACAGCCACCGATCCGGTCATTATTATTGACGACATTCCTGCCGCTCGTTTTCACGCCGGCAGCAGGATCAGGTTTGGTCCCGACGACAAGCTTTACATTAGCACCGGTGACGCCACCGATCGTCAGCTGGCCCAGCAGTCCGGCTCACTGGCCGGCAAAATCCTCCGCCTCAACTCGGACGGCTCTATCCCGGCGGACAACCCTTTTCCCGACTCGCCGGTCTACAGCCTGGGCCACCGCAACCCGCAGGGACTGGACTGGCACCCCGTCACCGGTCAGTTACTTTCCAGCGAGCATGGTCCTTCACTGTTCGATGGGCCAGCCGGCGGCGACGAAATCAACGAGATCAAGGCCGGTCAAAACTACGGCTGGCCGGTGGTGTCTCACCAGCGCAGTCAGGCCGGCATGGTTGACCCGCTGCTAGTTTTTACGCCGGCCATCGCGCCCGCCTCCGGCGTGTTCTACGATCACTCGGCACTGCCGCAGTACCGCCACGACTTCTTAGTGGGCATGCTCAAAGGCGAGGGCGTGATGCGCATCATTTTTGAACAAGTCGATGAGCAAGCCGTGGTAACCGGTTTTCAGCGACTGCCCGGAATAGAGGTGGGCCGCGTCAGGGACGTGGCTGTCGGCCCGGACGGCGCAGTGTACTTTTCAACTTCAAATCAAGACGGACGCGGACAAGTCAGGCCCGGCGACGACCAGATTTACCGGCTAGCGCCCAAGTGACTCCTGCCAAGGTGACTAGCGCCTGGCTGGCCAGTGACTGGCGCCTGGCTGGCCACTGCCCAGCAGTTCCGCCAGAAATGACAACCAGAAATACCACTTGACCTAGCCCCTGATTTTTGTCACGCTTAATCTATGCTGCTCAAGAGAGAACTCTTTTTCCCTGGGATCGTCACCGTCGCCTTAATTATGGTGGTGGTGGCAGCGCCGGCCCAAGCCCAGTTCGGTACCACCAGGCTAGACACCAGTAGGGAAAACACCTTAGACCGAAGCCGGACAGAAATTGATGCCAGTCGCCAAGATGCTCCAGCTATCCGTCAACAGCGCCAAACAGATTTCCAACAAGAAGTCGATGCCCGTCGAACCGAACAACAATCTAATCTAGAAAACCGGCAAACACAGTTTGACACCCGACAAACCGACCGCCAAGCAGAGTCACAGGCCAGGCAAGCTGATCTCGAGTCCCGTCGGGCTGAGCTGGAAGACCGTCGCCAAGAGCTGAAGACGGAAGCGGAAGCCAAAAAAGAAGAGGTTCGCCAACAGCAAGCTAAAAAACGGGCCGAAGTAGCCGCCGCCCACGCCCAGCGCGTCAGCACTCGATTTAACGCCTACTTCAGCCGGCTGAACAACATCATGACCAAGATCCAGAGCCGGATTGATAAACTGGAAGGACAAGGAGTTGACGTCACTCGCATTCAAGCTAAGTTTGACGACGCGCTGGCCCGGCTGGAAGCGGCCCGCTCGCTGGGTGAAGAAGCGACCAACTCGTTCAGTTCACTGCCGGTCGATGACTTTGACACCCAGAAGGATCACTTTGAGTCTGCTCGAACAACTGCGCTAGAAGCGCGGGAGGCGTTCCGGGCCGCCCTGCAGTCAATGAGAGAGACCGTCGAACTGATCGGGATAGCTATTGGCAATGCTCAGCGAACCCGAGGTAATAGCACCGGCGCAACGCTTAATCCATAAAGGTAAAAATCAAGCCAGTAACCAAGTATGACCAGCGCTATGACCAAGCTCCTCACCCACCAACGCCTGACCGTGGCGGCGGTAATCGTCTCCGGGGTGGTGTTGGCCGGCTGTAATGTTTTCAACCAATCGGCCACCAACAACCTGCCGCCCGGCTCCACTGAGTACGCCGGTCCCGGTACCGTGCTTGATGCCCAAACTCGGTTGGTCGTTGAACAAGCTTCGCAGGTTTCGACTGATGACAGCCTTGACACCATTGAGCAAGAGCTGGAAGAAACGGTTATCCTGGAAGAAGAGTTCGGTAGCTTAGAGTAGCCCCGACCAAATCTACTGGCCACAGATACCACGGTCGAGCCGCCAAGGTTTTTTTAAGAATCTGTGTCCGCTGAGCCGGTGGTCTCTGCCGGTAGCGACAGCACCGCGTCGATCACGTGAATGACGCCGTTGTCGGCTTCGATGTCCGCTGTAGTGATAGTAGCTTGGTTGACCGTCAGCACCTCTCCATCGGCACTCAACGTAACCTCTTGGCCTTGCAGTGTCACTGCCGAGTCCAGCTCAGCCGCTTGGCTGGCAGAGAGGGTACCGGAGATCACGTGATAGCGAATCAGCTCGGCCAAGTCACCGGGGTTGGCCAACAGGTCAGCCATGGTGCCGGCGGGCAGTGCTTCGAACGCTTCGTCAGCAGGAGCAAACACGGTAAAGGGCCCCTCGCCGGCTAACATCTCCAGCAAGCCGGCCGCTTCTAGAGCTGAAGCAAAAGTCTGGAGGTTGTCGGTATTGACCGCCACCGTGACAACACTGTTGAGGAAAGCGGCATCGCCTTCGCCCTCAGCTTGCTCGGCAGTCTGGCTATCGGCTTCTTGCTGTGACTCGCCAGTTTGATCAGACTGGCCTGACTGGCCCGGTAAAAACTGTTGGCAAGCCGCCAGCCCCACCGCGCTGAAAGCTACCACCGCCACCATTACTACTTGGCGATAAGAAGTTAGTGACGTGACTGCTTGCATGAGCGTCTCCCTAAGAGTGACTATTTCCGAGATGTACCATAGCACAACAGTACGAACTGCACCAGTTGTAAATTTGCTGTCAACGGGAAATTAAAATGTCCGCTTTTGGTTTGTTTGTTGCTGGCCGAGGCTGTCTGCCAGGGGCAACCGGGACGAGCCGGGCAGTGCTGACACCGCGTGGACACCGTGCTGGCACCATGCTGGCACCCATTGACAAAGACTGCTAATTTTGATATTTTTAGCAGTGAAAGTACAAGTCTGCTAATACGAAAGGAGCGTTTATGTCACTTGTTCGTTGGAACCCGTTCTTGACTCGCTGGCCCAGCATCTGGGACGACGAAGATTTTGCCGGGCTCACCGGGACAAACAGTGCTATCGATCTCTACGAGACAGAGGACGAGGTGGTGGTGGAAGCCAGCGTAGCCGGCGTACCGGCCGACCAGGTGGACGTCACCTTCGAAAAGAACGTGCTGTGGATCAAGGCCCAAGCCCAGCAAGAACAGTCAGCCGACGACAAAAAGTACTACAGTAAGTCGTCGCGCAACTACTCGTACAAGATCGCGGTGCCGGGCGACATTGACCCTAATGCCGAGCCCAACGCCGAAGTAGACCACGGGGTAATCAAGGTTCGCTTCCGGAAAGCCGAGACCGCCAAGCCCAAAAAGCTGGCAGTCAAAGCCAAAAACTAAGGTTATCATTAGATTACCAGCACAACGCTGGACAGGCTGCGCGCTCCCTAGCCCTAAACGGCGGGGAGCGTTGCTGTTTGATCAGTGCCACTTAGCCGCTTGTGCCATTTTCTCAAGCTGTGATACATTAACGTGGTCAGCATGCCGTCGCAACCGTCCAGCCGTAAGCTTGTCAAGCATATTAAGCCCACTCAACAGCTGATCGAAGAGCTGCAGTTGCCGGTTACTACCCACTTTTCAGCTCGGGAAAGCAACGCTCACTTTGACGCGGTGGAGATGGACCAGTTCCGTCGTATCTACACTTTCCAACACATCGAACAAGACCTTACTAAATGGCTGCTTAAGTACGCCGCGGATAACAACAAAAAAATTATTGCCTTGGGACTAACCCATCGCCATAAGCACAGTGAACTGGCTTCCAGTTTGTGGCTCAAGCACGATATCGTGCCTTACATTAGCCACAACCGGATTTATCACACGGTAGAGGAGCTGATCGAGACTGCTCAACTGACGGCGGCCGGCTTTGCCCCCGATCTCTCTTCCCATCCACAAATCTACGACTACAACCGAGTGATTCCCAGCTACCTTGTCAAGAAAGAGGACTACCAGCAGACGGTCGACGAGGCCAGCTGGCAGCAGCTGCTCAAGCTCAAGCGAGCCGTCAACGGCAAAAAAATCCGTTTTTTTTCGGCCACTCCGCAGGGTGGGGGAGTAGCGTTGATGCGTCACGCCATGATCAGGCTGTTCCGGCTGATCGGCGTCAACGTTACCTGGCACGTAATGTGCGACAATCCGGAGGTTTTCAAAATCACTAAATCAAAGTTTCACAACGTCCTCCAGCACGTAGCTCCCGAAAACGTTAAGTTGACCGCCGCGGATAAAAAAGTGTTTGAAGGCTGGAGCAAGTTCAACGCCGAGTACTTTGAGCCCAAGCTCAAAGACTGTGACCTGGTGGTGATCGATGATCCTCAGCCACTGGGGTTAATCCCTCATATTAAAAAAATAAATCCCAAGGCTAAACTGATCTACCGCTCGCACATCCAGGTTCGCTCTGACTTGGTTAACCAACAGAAAACTCCCCAGCGAACTACTTGGGAGTACATCAACTTTTTCGCGAAGCAAGCCGATGTCTTTATTTCTCACCCTGTTCGCGAGTTCGTGCCTGACAGCGTTGACATGAAGTCGGCGGTGACTATGCCGGCGGTGACCGACCCGCTCGATGGCCTGAACAAACCGCTGAGCAAAGGCCAAGAGGAGTTTTACCTAAAGCTATTCAACAAGTACCTGATCGAGAGCCAACAATCTCCGCTCGACCTGGATCGCGAGCACCTGATCCAGATTGCCCGATTTGACCCGTCCAAAGGCATTCCTGATCTGCTCGAGGCGTACCGGCTGCTGTGCGCTAAGTTGCCGGCCGGCAAACGTCCGCAACTGGTAATTGCCGGCCACGGCTCGGTTGACGATCCCGACGGCATCCCCATCCTCAACTACATCAATGAGCTGCTGATCGACAAAAAGTTTGCCGGTCTTGCTGAGGACATCAAGATAGCCCGTCTGCCCCACGTGGACCAGCCGCTCAATGCCCTGTTGCGACGGGCCAAGATCTGCCTGCAGTTATCTCACCGCGAGGGCTTTGAGGTCAAGGTAACCGAGGCGCTGATGAAAGGCGTGCCGGTAGTGGTGTACCGAGCCGGCGGCATCCCGCTGCAAGTTGCCCACGGCCGGAACGGCTTCGTGATTGACCAGATCGGCGATGTTGAAGCGGTGGCCGAGGTTCTCCACCAATTGATCGCCAATCCTGACAAATGTCAGGCAGTTCACCGCCATGCTCAGCGCGGCAACTATCAGCGTTATCAGACGGTGGCCAACGCCCGGCGGTGGCTGTGGCTGGCCCAGCAATTACTCAAAGAAGGTCACGTCCAAGGCGAGGGCCGCAGTGTGGACGAGCTGATGGGGAAGTAAGTTGCGGTGTGGACGAGTTAGACTAGAAACTTATGGTTCGAAATCAGGAAAAAACTTGCTTTTTCCCAATTCCCGGCGGAAACTGATTTTTGATGCCCGGCTAGGATTCGAACCTAGATTAACGGCTCCAAAGGCCGCTGTCCTGCCATTAGACGACCGGGCAACTATGAGTAACCAGACGAGTAATTGTATCAACCACCCCGCATTGATTCAATTTGGTAACCATGGGCAGGCCGGACTGTCGTATACTCTTGGGTAGAGCCTCAAATCACTGACAATGCAGACCCCTCCGCTCGACCAACGACAGCAGTTTACCGCCGACCTCAACACCGAGGCCGCCCGCAGCACTCAGCAGGGACGCCGCTGGCTGGCCCTAGCCGGTTACGACTCGCTCAAGACCCTGGTAGATTTCGTTAAGTACATGGTCAGGTTTTTCCTGGGGAGAAGCTGAATACACCGTTGTGTTTTTGCCGGGACCGGAAGTAGCGCTGATGGTTAGCCATTGCTAACTAAAAACCAACGCAAAACTTTACTTTACCCAGACAAGTGCAGTACTAGGTTGTCACCCTAGTAGAAATGCCTGACAGAATACGTATAATACATGTTATGCGAGCTGCGGTTCCTTCTCAAGTTGCTGGGTTAATTTGGTCAAAGTCCGACAATAACTTGGACGTCGAAAAAGATAGTACTATGATCATTCATCATGTACTACGTTACGGCCAATTAGCCGATATCGCCTGGCTTATGAAAGCTTATCCCAGCACTACAATTAAAGATGTTTTTTTGTCAAAACCTGTGAAAATCTACTCGAAATCTGCGCTTAACTTTGCAAAAAATATGATACTCAATATCGCCAGGGACTTGCCCAATGAACAACAGTACCTCCAGTCTTTATCTTGAAACTCTAGATGAGAAACAAAGGGCAATTTTTGATCTGTTCCCTCGTCTTCCAAAACATTGGTACCTAGGGGGTGGGACAGCGCTTGCAATTCAACTTGGCCATAGAATTTCTTTTGATTTCGATTTTTTTTCTCAGCAAAATATTCATACTTCATTCCGGCGAGAACTGCTCAACCTATTTGGAGAAGAGCTTCATTTTTCAATGGATACTGATGAACAAATAACCTTTTTTACTTCAGGACAGGTGAAATTAACTTTTGCAACAACTCCATATAAGCCACTCTATCCTCTGGTTGAAACACACACTCTACAGCTAGAAAACATCCAAGATATCGCCGCAGATAAAGCCTTTACTATTGGTAGGCGAGGAGCATTCCGTGATTACGTAGATCTGTACTTTTTACTTGCCGGTCAGGCAAGTTTGGAGAAAGTTACTACAGATGCCCAAAGAAAGTATAAAGGGATGTTTGATGAGAAATTATTTCTGGAACAACTTGACTATATGGGAGATATCACTGATTTTTCTATCGAATTAATCGATGCAAAATTGTCGCAGGATGAAGTTCATCAGCTGCTCCATGAAAAGATTCGTGGCTACCTTCGGAAAAAAAAGCTCATTCCTTAAGAAGCTCTCAAAATCTTTGATATGTGAGCGAGAGACGGGATTCGAACCCGCGACCTTCTCCTTGGCAAGGAGACACTCTAGCCACTGAGCTACTCTCGCGCTGCTGCTTGCGGCAGCGAATGCCGCAATTGTACACCATCCATCAACCTGCTGTCCTGAAAAGTTGCGGTGTTAGTCCTCGAGTAATTAGCTGTCGAGTGCTAGAATAACTGTCCGAGGCACCGCTCTCGGTCAACATAGCGGGTTAGCAGCCAGCGTGCTGGAATAGGTAGACAGGCTAGTTTCAGGAACTAGTGTCCATTACGGGCGTGTGGGTTCGAGTCCCACCGCTGGCACTCCTTGCGGCTGTCGGGCGGCTGGCCGAAAGTATACCAGTCTTACTGGTATATAATTGTGGCCGAGTAGACAGCACTAAGCTCAGGTGGCGGAACTGGTAGACGCGCACGCTTGAGGGGCGTGTGGAGCAATCCGTGGAGGTTCGAGTCCTCTCCTGAGCACAGAGTTGAAAAATCTTGAAAAGTGACTGCAGGCATGTCAGTCGAAAAAGGTGGGGATAAAATCGAAGGTATCAGTGGTAAGAAGATAAGGTTGCTTAGCTCAGCTGGTCAGAGCGTCCGGCTTACATCCGGAAGGTCGGGGGTTCGAGTCCCTCAGCAACCACTCGGCAGCCACCCCAACAACCCCTCCATCCCGGTTCGAAGTATGGGTATAATCTAGTTCTCAGTCGCTTTCAAAACGGCAGAGTTGAATACACATCAGCCAGGGTAGCCAAGGTGGTCAAGGCGCGTGTCTGAAAAACACGAAATACAGGTTCGACTCCTGTCCCTGGCACCAGAATCTGACTTTCGGAAAATTGACCGACTTTTTCGTTAGCGGCGCAGAGCGCCGCCCAAGCGTTTCCCCCCGACAAATCCTCTCCGCTCGGCGCGGTGAGCCGCGCCTCGCGGTTGGCCAAGACGAGGTTCGAGCCAAAGATTTCTTTGGCGGCAACCTTTTTCGCAAAAAGGTTGCTCTCCCGTGCGATTTTAGGCAGGTTTCTTGCCTCTTTTATCCATTCCGCCATCGGTTCGAGCCAGCCAATCCGCTTTTGTTCAATCCGCGCCATTTGCTCTTCCAGCGACTTCTTTTCGGAAAGGAGTTTAGCTTTTTCTACGCGATATATTTCGCGCTCAATATCTTGTTCCAAATAGCCGTCAAGAAGTCGCTGGAGTTTCGTTTGTATGGCGCGGATTCTTTCTCCAGCTTCCTGAACAAAAGCGGTTGAGGATTGGGCGGCTTCGGTTTTCTCTTTTTCAAGCATAGTGTTCAGTTCCGCCGCCCAATCCGGTCTCAAAGAAAATTTTTGAATGAGAGATGATAACTGGCGATCCAGTTCCTCTTGGCGAATACAAGGTTCGGGACACTTCAGTTTTGATTTCTTGGTGCAGTGGTAATAGACATACTCGTGAACATTGCCGTTTTTCTGGTGTTTCACCTTGTATTCGCCAGTTATCATCATTCCGCATGAGGCGCAGGAAAGCAGTCCGCAAAACGCTTGCGGCTCGTTTTTCTGCTTGTGGTGTGGTCTGCCTCTTTGCTTCAATACTTCCTGTGCCTTATCAAAAATTTTCTTTGAGACCACTGGCTGGTGCTTACCCTCGTGGATTTCGCCACCATAGCGAAAGTGGCCATAATAGAACGGATTGGAAAGGATAAAAGTAATTCTGTCTCGGTGGAGTCGCTTGCCGTTCCGAGAATGGATACCGGATTGCGCCAAAAAGTTTGAGATGTCTTCCAATCTGCTTCCATTCTTGGCATATAGCTCAAACGCCTTGCAGATAAGTGAGGCGCGCTTTTTGTCCACGATGACAGTTTTCGTCCGCACATCGTTGATGTAGCCGATTGGCGCAAGGCAGGGATACTCTCCGCGCCTCACTTTTTGGCGCAATCCTCGCTTCGTATTCTCGGCAAGCGAATCCACATAGTATTTGCTTTGCCCAAATACGATGTTCAACATAAATTTTCCTTGTGGGGTATTTTCAAACCACAGCGTCGGAAACTTCAAGCTCGCAAGTTTGTCAATGTCCAAAAGATAGATGATACGCCCGCCGTCCACAGAATTGCGCGCCAACCTATCTGCGTGCCAAGCAAAAATTCCGTCCGCTTCACCATCCTCAACCCTTTTCAACATTTCGCTAAATATAGGACGGCCCGGAATTTTGGCGCTTTGTTTTTCAATAAAGACATCAACGATATTCAGATTTTCTTGTTTGGCAAAAGCGCGCAATTCCGTGATCTGGTCTTCAATAGACCGCACTTGTTTATCCTCCACATCCGTGGACTTGCGGGCGTAGAGGAAAAATTTATGTTGTTCGTTATTCATATTTTTATTGGGCAAAGCAAATCCGAGACAGAATTTCTAAATCGCGCGGGAGGCGAACCTCCGTTTGGGCGGGCGCGAGGCGCGGCTCGCCGCGCCGAGCGCAGAGGAAATGCCTGCGCAAAACGTTTGGGCGACGCTGTGCGCCGCCAACGAAAAAGTCG
>Ga0210057_1004706_pt1 | contig 17942 bp, 17 predicted proteins | sample CryGeyCG2114_010_2_FD_183968 | JGI IMG/M metagenome (GOLD analysis project Ga0210057, IMG submission 183968) | Groundwater microbial communities from aquifer - Crystal Geyser CG10_big_fil_rev_8/21/14_0.10 (SPAdes) (version 2) | ecosystem: Environmental > Aquatic > Deep subsurface > Groundwater ...
CATTAAGTGCATCTTTAAGTTTAGGAAATAACAAAGACTGGAAAATTTCTTCCTTATATTATACAATGTATTTTAGTGTTTATGCTGTTCTTATGAAAATAGGAATAAAATGTGAGATTCATTCATGTACTATTGCTTTTGCTGAAGTTTTTTTAAGAGAATATATTACAAAAGATGAGATTGAATTATTAAATAAATCAATGAAAGCGAGAATTGATGTACAATATTATACAAATAGAAATGTATCAGATTCCTTATATAATGAAATGATTGAAAAAGCACCTAAATTCATAGCAAGATGCAAAGACATAATAAATAAACTTACAGAGAAAGAAATACAAGAGATAAGGGGCAAGATTTAATTTAAGGAAAACTAAACTTAAATTAGCCTTAGAAATTGGATAAAAATGTAACACGCCCCCACGAAGAGTTGAACTTCGATCGCCTCGACCGCAACGAGGTATTCTATCCAATTGAACTATGGGAGCTTTTAATTTATTAATTTTGTTTTAATCAATCAATTAATCTTCACTATATAATTGTAAATCAAATATATAAACTTTAAACGCTTTTTCTTTTTATGAAAATAAGAAAAAACGGAATGAAGCAAACTATTAAGAATTTGCGCAGAGGGCTTAAGGGTGAGAATAAACTTGCTAAGCTTTATCTAAAAGCTGCGGAAGTTGCGAAGTCAGAAGGTGCGAATGAAGCATCTGCGTTTTTTAGGAAAGCTGCGAAAGAAGAGAAAGGGCATGTAGTTGAAATAGAAAAAGTTCTTCATGAAATGATAGATTAATTTTGGTTTTTTATTTTCTTTTTTCTTTTTATTATTTTTTTATTTGATATTTCTTTGTAAAATAGTAACTTAATTGACGAAATATTTAAATAGTGCGATGTTCTGTAAAATAAGAAAAATACAATAAGAGGTGCTTTATAAGATTATAGATACAAGATATTGTACCTCTTACATTAAGTCCAGTAAATAACTTATCTGGATTTTGTATAATATCATGATATGGAATGTCCATACTGCGGGCATGAGGAAACAAAGGTTACTAACAAAAGAGATTCAGACGAGTCGATAAGGAGGAGACGAGAGTGTCTTAAATGCACTAAAAGATTTACGACACATGAAAAAATTGATTCAATTGAAAGATATGTTATAAAAAAAGATGGAAGACGAGAGCCCTTTAATCGAAATAAAATATTGCTCGGTATTATCAAGGCTTGTGAAAAAAGAGAGATAAGCCATGATACAATAGAGCAAATTGTTGAAGATATTGAAAGAAAAATACTGGAAACGAAAAAAGAAATATCAACGAAAAAAATTGGTGAAATGATTATGAAAAAAATGAAAAAAATTGACAATGTGGCATATATAAGATTTGCTTCGGTATATTTGGATTTTGAAAATGTAAATGATTTTAAACATGCACTTAAGGAGGTTAAGAAAGAATGACTTATGCACATGTTCCTGATTTGAGCAAGAAAATAGATTATTCTGAATTTACGCCCCATCAAGCAAGAATTATGAAAAGATTGAGAGATCCTGATTTTGAGAGATTTGAGTTAAGGCCTGATTTTGTAGAGAGTTATAAAAATACAAGTCCGCCTTGGGGATTTGATGGTTTGGGAGAATTTACCTACATGAGAACTTATTCTAGACTTAAGGAAGATGGAAACAATGAAAGATGGCATGAAACTGTTGGCAGAGTTGTTGAGGGTGTTTACAATATGCAGAAGAGAAGAACACTTGAAGTCGGGCAAGAATGGATAGACTATCAGGGCGAGAAAAGTGCTGAGGAAATGTATGATAGAATTTTTAATATGAAATTTTTGCCTCCAGGACGGGGACTTTGGGCAATGGGAAGTGCGATAACTGAAGAAAGGGGGATATATGCTGCGTTAAATAATTGTGCTTTTGTTTCAACTGAAAATTTAAGAGAAGACTTGGAAAAACCATTTACTTTCCTGATGGATGCTTCAATGTTAGGAGTGGGAGTTGGATTTGATAATAAAGGGGCTGGACAAAATATAATTCAGAATCCAGACAATAGTGTTGGAAAATTAAAATACCAAATTCCTGACACAAGAGAGGGTTGGGTAAAAAGTGTAGGATTATTGTTGAGAACTTATTTTTTAGGAAATCCTGATGTGGAATTTGATTATAGTTTAATTCGTCCTAAAGGAGAATCAATTAAAACGTTTGGAGGATATTCTTCTGGACCAGAACCATTAGAAGAACTACACGAATCTATGAGAGATACGCTGGAGAAAAGAATTAAACATCCTATTTCTGTTTCAGACATAACTGATTTGCAGAATTTAATTGGCAAGGCAGTTGTTGCAGGAAATGTCAGAAGGACTGCGGAAATTGCTTTTGGGGAACCGGATGATGAAGAATTTCTTAATTTAAAAAATCCAAATTTGTATCTTGACGAGCTTAAACACCATCGCTGGGCAAGTAATAATTCTATCTTCGCAAGATTGGGGATGGATTATTCAAAAGTTGCTGAACTTACTAGAATGAACGGAGAACCAGGATATGCTTGGCTCGAGAATATGAAAAATTTTGGAAGGATGAAAGACGGATTTAATCCTAATGCAGACCCAAGAGTTAAAGGAGGAAATCCCTGCCTCGAGCAATCTTTAGAAAGTTATGAGTTATGTTGTTTAGTTGAAACATTTCCTACAAAGCATGAGAATCTTGATGATTTTCTTAGAACTTTAAAGTTTGCTTATATGTATGCAAAAACAGTAACGCTTGGAGAAACTCACTGGCCTGAAACCAATAAAGTAATGGGGAGGAATAGAAGAATAGGAACTTCAATGTCCGGGCTTGCAATGTTTAAGAGAGATAAAGGTGTTGATGCTTTGAAAGAGTGGTCTAACAGAGGTTATGATGAGATAAACAAATGGGATGAGATTTATAGTGATTGGTTTAATGTTCCAAAATCAATTAAGAAAACTTCGATAAAGCCGTCAGGTTCTGTGAGTTTAATGCCTGGTGTTACTCCTGGAATTCATGAAGACCATTCTGAATATTATGAAAGAGGAATTTTGGTTGCAAAAAATAGTAAATTAATTCCCGCATTAAAAAAAGCAAATTATCCAATAGAAGAAAGTGTTTATGATAAGACAAGTTATTTTGTGAAATTTCCAATACATAATCCTGGCATGAGGAAAAAAGAAGAGGTTTCGATGTGGGAACAACTTGAGATGGCGTCGTTTATGCAAGAGCATTGGGCAGATAATCAGGTTAGTGCTACCATAACTTTTGATCCGGAAACAGAGGGGCATCAAATAGCTGATGCCTTAAATTATTTTCAGTATAAATTAAAAGGAGTTAGTATGCTTCCGTTAAGCAATCATGGATATGAACAAGCACCATATAAAGAAATAACAAAAAAAGATTATGAGGTATTAAAATCTCAAATTGGTAAACTTGATTTTTCAGGGGTTCATGGAGAGATTGCAGATATTGAGAAATTTTGTGATGGTGGGGCTGGAAGTTCATGTGAAGTAAAGTTACCTAAATAAATATAATAAAAGATTAAAGATGAAATGTTGGATGTTAAGATGAAATTAAAAATAAAGAGATAAAAAATCTCTAATTTTAAATTTCAAAATGTTGGATGTTAAGATGAAATTAAAAATAAAAAAACTCGAATCGGAAGCGGTTTTGCCGTCGTATGCGAAAGAAGGAGATGCTGGAATGGATTTGTTTTCTATTGAAGAATATATGATGAAACCGGGAGAGCGACATTTATACAAAACAGGAATTGCTGTTGAACTTGAGAAAGGTTATGAGATGCAGATTCGTCCTCGTAGCGGACTTGCAGTAAAATATGGGATTTCAGTTGTTAATAGTCCTGGAACGGTTGATTCTGGTTATCGAGGAGAAATTGGGGTTATATTAATTAATCAAGGAGAAGAAAATTATTCAGTAAAAAAAGGAGATAAAATTGCGCAGGCGGTAATTAATAAATTTGAAGAAGTTGAAATTGAAGAAGTTAGTGAATTGTCTACGAGTGAAAGAGGAGAAGGTGGTTTTGGGCATACAGGAAATTAAAAATTTAATTAATAAAAAATTTAATATGAAAATTACAAACAAAAAATTTGAAAATTTAATGAATCAAGGAAAAGTTTATTCTCCTATTTTGGAAAGCAGAGAAGGAAAGGGTTATTGGGCAATACAACTTCCAATATTGCCTAAAGATTTGCAAGGCGGAAGAGAATTTATTCCTAAAAATTATTTTGGATTTCAAAAAATTGAGATAGCTGATTATAAAGGAATAAATGGGGAAATTGAGGGATTAGATTTATATTGGAAATTATGATTTTAATAAAAGTTAATTTTATTGGTTGAGATATTTTTTTATTTTATCTTTGAATTCTGTGGCTTCTCTTTTTGTGGGTAAAGAAAGTGATATTTCATTTAGTTCATCTTCAGAAATATTTGCCCGTTTGATAATTTCTCCTATGACTTTTGATTCAGAAGAAGAAATTTTTGTTGAATTTAAAATATAATCTTCAAAAGCTTGATAAGAAATTGGAACAACTGCTTTTGTTATGTTAGCGAGAGTATTAGCATATTGCCTTATTTCCCATTGTGCATTTTCTTCCATCCTTAAACCTAGGAAATGAAATAAATTATGCAAATCAATTTTCCAGTAAGCTTCTGTATACGTCGACAAAGGCAAATCTTTTCTTGCTTGTTCTCGTGCAACTCCTTTCTCTAACCTATTTTCATAAACTTTTCTTGTAAATTCTTGAAGTGTATTTTCTTCATTAGTCAAGCCTTCACCAATAGTTTTTTCTAAAAATCCAGAACTTCCTTGCTTATTATTTTTTGATTGCATTCTCCATTCACCTGATTCTGTTTTTTGAGAATCAATTATTGCAATAGAATAGCGAGTTGAATATTCATTTACATTTGCTGTTCTGTGTCTTATCCATTGTCTCCAGCAGTCCATTGGAACTTTAACATGGAATTTTAATTCAACCATTTCAAAGGGAGTTGTATGTCTGTGTCGCATTAAATAACGAATTAGTCCTTTGTCTTCTGAAACTTTTTTTGTGCCTTCACCATAAGAAACCCTTGCCGCCTGGACAATAGAATCATCTCCGCCCATGTAATCTACTAATCTTACAAATCCTTTATCTAAAACTTTAAATTCTTTTCCTAAAATTTCTTCAGCTTCGGGAACAGTAACTCTTTTAGTTTGATAATTAGACATTTAGTTAAATTGTTTGGATGTTATTTAAATTAAGTCTAACTAAAAAATATATTTTCAAGGATAACAATTATTTATAATTCTTAATTTCTATTTTAATTATTGAGAAGAATTTAAAATGAAGAGAGGAAAATTAATTGTTATCGAGGGGGGGGAGGGTTGTGGAAAAACGACACAGGCAGAACTACTTAATGAATATTTTTTGGAGAGAAACTTGCCTGTTTATTTGGGGCGAGAGCCGGGAGGTGTTGCTCCTGCAGAAGATATGCGGTTAATTTTAAAAAATAAAAATTATGAAATATCTCCTATTGGAGAATTATTTGGATTTAATTTTGCGCGTTCAGAGTTTTATGATAAAATTGTAATCCCGAATTTGGAAAAGGGAATTAATACAATTCTTGATAGAAGCGGGTGGTCTACTGAAGCTTACCAAGGTTATGCTGGAGGCATTGAATTAGAAACAATAAAAAAATTAAATGAAATATCTACGAGAAATACAAAACAGGATTTGGGAATTATTATTGATATTGATCCAGAAGTTGGACTGAAAAAAGAAATTGAAAAAGACAGAATTTCTCAAAAAGGATTAGAATACCATAAAAAAGTTAGGGAAGGATTTTTAGACATTTGCAAAAAAAATGAGAATTGTTTTGTGGTTGATTATAAAGAAGGAGATATTGAAAGAATGCAGGAAGAAATTAAGATTTATGTTGATCCTGTGATATTGTAATTTTTAAGAAAGTTTAAAAACATAATTTCTTAATTAAATTCATTCTATTGGCTCTTTAGCTCAGTCTGGTTAGAGCACTGGCCTTTTAAGCCAGGTGTCGGGGGTTCAAATCCCTCAAGGGCCAATTTTATTTCTAAATGTGTTTTCAAAACATTTTTATATTAGATATTCATAATTTAACTATGGCTAATCGCGAGGTGGTGGAATATATCTCTAGCGGTATTTCTAAAGGTTATTCTTCTCAGAAATTAAGAGCTCATTTAATAAATAGTGGTTTTCCTGATGAATTAGTTGATGAGGCGATTATTGAAGCAAATTCAAAAAATTATTCCAAAGGAAAAACTAAAACTATGGGGGGAAACCTTGATAAAAAAAGTATGGAAGTTAAAAAGTTTAGTTGGAAATGGATTATTTTGGGATTAGTTGTAATAATAATCTCAGTTGCAATTATGGGGTTAATTAAACTATTTTATTTTTAACCAAAAGGTTTAAAAACCAATTTCTGATAATATTTAGTATTGGAAAGTTGTAAATGCCCTTTCAAACTTAACCTGAATTAATTAAATAATCTACTAGCAATAATGCACGCACTTCAACCAAAACACACAAAAATTAGCAAAAAAGAAGAAGAATCCCTATTGAAAGAACTAAATATTTCTAAAACACAACTACCAAAAATAAAAAAAGAAGATGCTGCATTGCCAGAAGGAACTGAAGTTGGTGATATAATTAAAATTGAAAGAAAGGATGAAGAAAATAATATTTCTATCTATTATAGGGTGGTTGTATAATGGCTCCAGGAAAAGGAATTAAATTAAAATTGAAAGGTGAAAATCACCTGATAATTCAAAAATACTTGGCAGAAAATTCTTTAGTTGAATCTAATCTTACTTCATTTAATAATTTTATAGAAAAAAGAATTCAGGAAATTGTCTACGAGATTTCTGAAAATATTGTTAATGATGATGGAATGGAAATTAATCTTGGAAAAATAAGATTGGCAAAACCTAATGTAATTGAGTCTGATGGTTCAACCTCTTTGATAACTCCTGCAGAAGCAAGATTAAGAAATATAACTTATTCTGCACCAATTTTTCTTGAAGTTTCTGTAAAACAAGATGGGCAAATTGAAAATTCAGAAGTTGAAATTGGGAGAATTCCGGCAATGGTGAGAAGTAAAATATGCAATCTTCATGGAATGTCTAAAGAAGAACTTGAAGCAAATTATATGGACCCTATTGACCCTGGAGGATATTTCATAATTAATGGTAATGAAAGAATTATGGTAATGTCTGAAGATTTGGCAGCAAATCAACCATTTATTGAAATGGTAAAAGACAAACTTACTTTAAGATTATTCTCAAGCAGAGGTGCTTACAGAATTCCGATTACACTTGTTGAATCTAACGAGGGCATGCTTGAAATTTCTTTCTCAAGATTTAAAAATATTCCCGCAATTATTTTAATGAAAGCTCTTGGAATGATAAAAGAGGCGGATATTGCAAAATATATTGGAAAAGAAAACGACACTGTTATCGTCAATCTTTATGAGTTTGCAAAAATTTCGTCTGCTGAAGAAGCAATGCTTTACATTGCTGAAAAAACAAATGTTCAGGGAACAAAAAAAGAAATTCTTGATAGAATAAAACAAAGACTTGATTCATATTTCTTACCACATATAGGATTAAAAAAAGAAAAGAGGGTTGATAAAGCGATAACACTTTGTAAATTAATTAAGCAGTTTCTTCAGTTCAAAGAAAATGAAAACATGAAAGTTGACAAAGATCATTATGCAAATAAAAGAGTGAGACTTTCTGGAGATTTAATATCTGATTTATTCAGAGTTAATCTTAACATTCTTGTAAGAGATATAAAATATACTCTTCAAAAAACACTTAAGAGAAAAAAATTCTTTAGCATTAAAACAATTGCAAAATCAACTTTATTTTCTCATAGGATAAAATCAGCTATTGCGACAGGAAGTTGGATTGGGGAGAAAAAAGGCGTTACTCAGAATATGGATAAAACAAATTACATGTCGATTATTTCTCAGCTTCAAAAAGTTTCAAGTTCACTTTCTGGAGAGCAAACTAACTTTTTAGCAAGAACCCTTCACCCAACACACTATGGAAGATTCTGCCCAGTTGAAACTCCTGAAGGAACTGAAATTGGATTAAGAAAAAATCTTGCTTTAATGGCTAAAATATCGACGAGAATTGATATTGAAGAAGATGATTTAATTAAAGAATTTGAAAAAATAGGGCTTAACAAAGAATCAGTTGGAAAAGATGTTTTCTTTAATGGAATGTTTATTGGGAATGTGGAAGATTCTGAAAGTTTTATTAGTTCTATAAAAAGTAAAAGAAGAAATCAGGAACTTCCTGGAGAATTAAGCATAAGACATGATAAAAGATTAGATATAATTTTAATACTTGGTGATATTGGAAGAGTTCTAAGACCTTTAATAATTGTTAAAGATGGAAAACCTTTGCTTACAGAAGAACACATGCAAAAACTAAAATCGGGAGAACTTGGATGGAAAAGTTTATTGGAACAGGGAGTTATTGAATATATTGACGGTTCTGAAGAGGAAAATTGTTATGTTGCAATTACAAAAGATTCACTTACTAACGAACATACTCATCTTGAAATTGATAAAGTTGCATTTATGGGACCGATTACAAGTCTTGTAAGTTTTGGAAACCACGACCAGTCGTCAAGATTGATAAGAGGAAGCAAAACTCAGAAACAGGGGCTTGGATTATATGCGGCGAATTATCTTTGTAGAGTTGATACAGATGTATCTGTCCTCCATTATCCTCAACAGCCAATAGTTAGGAGTTTTATTTATGATGCACTTAATGTTTATCCTGTTGGACAGAATATTGTCGTCGCTGTAATGACTTATGACGGATATAATATGGAAGATGCTTTGGTTATAAATAAAGCAAGTATCCAAAGAGGTTTTGCGCGTAGCACATATTTTAGACCTTATACTTCTATTGAACTTAATTATGCTGGCGGACTTGCTGATGAAATAACAATTCCGACAAAAGATATTGCAGGTTATAGAACAGAAGAATCTTATAAATTCTTAGAAGATGATGGAATTGTTTATCCTGAAGCAAATATGCATTCTGGCGACGTGGTTATTGGAAAAACTTCTCCACCGAAGTTCCTTTCAGAAGCAAGAGATATAAGCATTAAAGCAAAAAAAGAAGCAAGCTCTGTAATTAGGCAGGAAGAGAGCGGAATTATTGATGCAACATTTATTACTCTTGATGAAGATGGAAATAAAATTGTGCAGGTAAGAACAAGAGACCCAAGAATACCAGAACTTGGAGATAAATTCTCAACTGCTCACGGACAGAAAGGAGTTATTGGTGCAATAGTTCCTGAACAAGATATTCCATTTACTTCAAAAGGAATAAGGCCTGATTTAATATTTAATCCTCATGGTATTCCGAGCAGAATGACTGTAGGTTATCTTCTTGAATTACTTAGTGGAAAAATTGGATGTTTGAAAGGAGAGATTATGGACGGAACTTCATTCACTGAAAGAGATATTAAAGGACTTGAAAATGAATTGAAATCTTTTGGATTTAGATATGATGGAAAGGAAACAATGTATCATGGAGTTACTGGTAAAAGAATGGATGCTAAAATTTATATTGGGAATATGTATTATTTGAAATTGAAATATATGGTTAGTAATAAAATGCATGCACGTGCAAGTGGAAAAGTTGCTTTGTTAACAAGACAGCCAATTGAAGGAAGGTCAAGAGGCGGTGCATTAAGACTAGGAGAAATGGAGCAACAAGCATTGGTTGCTCACGGAGCATCATTATTATTGAAAGAAAGATATGACTCTGATAAAGTTTTAATCCATATTTGTGCAAATTGTGGTTCTCTTGGAGTTAAAGATACTTTAAGAAATAAAACTTATTGTCCTGTTTGCGGAAGCAATGAAATTGAAGATGTTGAAATGTCTTATGCTTTCAAGCTTCTTGCTGAGGAGCTTTTAGGATTGCACCTAGCAACAGAGTTTGAACTGAAGAATAAGTATGAAGAATAAAAACCTCCAGCGGGTTTTTAAAATCCAGCGACCACAACTAGGTTGAATAAAAACCTCCAGCGGGTTTTTAAAATCCAGCGACCACAACTAGGTTGAATAAAAACCTCCAGCGGGTTTTTAAAATCCAGCGACCAAAGAAAGATAAGGGATAGCCAATATCAACCCTCGTGGAAAGGCAAAGCGAAGAAAGGAAAACAAAAATGAATAAAGAAATAATAGGGATAGAAACAAGAGAAATGGAAGAGTATATAGATGAATCTAGATTTCCAGATGATAAGTTTTGTCCAATAATTCAAGAAAATTGTATCGGAGTTCAAATAAAAGAAATATATAATCATGTTTGTAATAGAAATTATGAAACTTGCTTCAAGTATAATGAAATAAAATCAGAGTTATAAAATGAATAAAGGAATAAAAAAACAAGTTAAAGCATTGAAATTCAAATTACTTAGTCCAGACCAAATTAAAAAAATGGGTTGTGCAAAAATAATTACTCCTGAACTTTACGATATGGATGGGTATCCTGTCGACGGAGGATTAATGGATTTAAGATTAGGTGCGATTGATCCAGGGGTTAGATGTAGAACTTGCGGTGGAAGATTGAAAGAGTGTTTAGGACATCCTGGAAGCATTGAACTTGCTCGTCCAGTAGTTCATGTAAAATATATTCCTATTGTTTATACTTTTTTGAGAAGTTTTTGTAAAAGTTGCGGGAAAATTTTAATTGATGAAAAAAATATTGAAAAACTTGGGCCTGCGGCAAGATTAAAAAAAGCTAAAGATACTAAAAAATGTCATTATTGTCAAGCACCTCAAGAAAAGATAAGACTTGATAAACCAACTACTTTTTTGAGTGGAAAGAAAAGACTTTTCCCTCCAGAAGTTAGAGAGATTTTAGAAAGAATTCCGGATGAGGATTTGAAATTAGTTGGTGTTGATCCTCAATCATTTAGGCCAGAATGGGGAGTTTTAACAGTACTTTTAGTTCCTAGTGTTACTGTTAGACCAAGTATAACTCTTGAATCTGGAGAGAGAAGTGAAGATGATTTAACTCACAAACTTGGAGATATTATCAGAGCTAATCAAAGATTGTGGGAAAATCTTAATGCTGGTGCGCCAGAAGTTATTATTGATGATTTATGGGATTTATTGCAATACCACGTTACAACATTTTTTGATAATACCATTTCAAGAATACCTCCGGCAAGACATAGAAGCGGACAACCATTAAAAACAATTACTGAAAGAATTAAAGGCAAGGAAGGAAGAATAAGACATAACCTTGCAGGAAAAAGAGTTAATTTCTCGTCGAGAACAGTAATCTCTCCAGACCCTTCATTAAAAATAAATGAAGTTGGAATACCTTATGAAATTGCGAAAGTTCTTACAGTGAATGAAGAAGTTACAACTCTTAATTCTGAAAGATTGAAAAAACTTATTTTAAGCGAGGGATATCCTGGAGCAAATTATATTGTTAGGCCTGATGGAAGAAAAAAGAAAATAAGTGCTGAACTAAAGCAAGAGATAATAGAAGAATTAAAACCAGGATATTATGTTGAAAGGCATTTGCAAGACGGAGATGTTGTCTTGTTTAATAGACACCCTAGCCTTCATAGAGGAAGTCTGATGGCACATTTTGCAAGGATACTTCCCTACAAAACTTTTAGATTGCATCCTTCAGTAGTATTTCCATATAATGCAGATTTTGATGGAGATGAAATGAATGTTCATGTTCCCCAAACTGAAGAGGCAAGAACTGAAGCAAGGATTTTACTTAATGTAAATAATAATTTAATGAGTCCTAAAAATAATACAAATCTTATTGGTACAATTGCTGATGCGGTTACAGGAAATTATGTTCTTGGAACAAAAAAGATGTCTAAATCTGATGCAAATCAATTGCTCTTTAATTCGGGGATAATAAAACATTTTGACAAAGCAGAAATTGATGGGAAAGAAGTTTTTATCAGTGTTTTTCCAGAGATGGATAAGTCAATTATTAACGATGTTATGAAAAGCAATTTAACTGATGAATACACTTTTGGAGTTGAAAATGATAATATTACTAAAAAAGTTGACAGGGCAATTGGAAGAGAGAAAACAATGGAAACAATTAGCAAGGCATTTTCTCTTGGAACAAAATTCCTCTCACAAAATGGTTTTACAATTTCTCTTAATGATTTGAATGTTAAGGATGAAGTTAAAAAAATGACTTCTGATGTTATTAAAGAAGGAGAGGATAAAACAAATAAAATAATTGATGATTTTAATAATAAAACTCTTGAGATAATTCCGGGAAAAACAGAAGAAGAATCAAGAGAAATTAAAGTCCTACAAGCACTTAATGAAGTAAGAACGAAAATTGGAAAAATTGTAAAAAATGAATTCCCGCAAGACAATCCTGTTAATTATATGATAACTTCTGGAGCTGGTGGAAATATTCTTAATATTACTCAAATTGCTTGTTCAGTTGGACAGCAGTCCCTTTGGTCAGAAAGAATTGGAATTGGATATGTTAATAGGACACTTCCATCATTTAAAGAAGGAGATTTGTCTCCGAGAGCAAGAGGGTTTATTTATTCCTCTTATATGAAAGGACTTGACCCAGATGAATTTTTCTTTAATGCTATAACAGGAAGGGACGGGCTTATGGATACTGCTTTGAGAACTCCTAAATCAGGTTATCTATATAGAAGATTAGCAAATGCCTTGCAAGATTTAAGAATTGAGTATGATAAAACAGTTCGAGATGCTGTTGGACAAATTATTCAATTTAAGTATGGTGACGACGGAATTTCAGTCCAGGGTTCTCACTTAGATGAACCTATTTCCTCTGGAGAAGCAATTGGAATTATTACTGCGCAGAGTTTTGGAGAACCTTCAACACAAATGGCTTTGAATGTATTTCACTTTGCAGGCGTTCAAGAAATGCAGATTACATTAGGACTTCCTAGACTTATAGAAATCTTTGATGCTCGAAAACAACCTTCAACACCGGCAATGGAAATATTTTTGACTAAAGAATATAACGATGAGAAAAATGCAAAAACAATTGCTGAAAAGATTAAAGAAATAAAATTCAAAGAAATTTTATCAGAAGCTAGTATTAATTTTTCAGATAAAAAAATAGAATTTGTAGTCAACACAAATGCAGTAAAGCATACTCATATGTCTTTGGATACAATTGTTGCAAAATTAAAAGATAAAGGATATAAAGTTTCGACAAAAGGAAATACAGTTATCGTTGGTGCTGAGGATATGGATTTTAAGGAAATTTACAAATTAAAAGAAAAATTAAAAGGGTCAATTATTTCTGGCGTTAAGAATATTAAGCAAGTCTTGATAGTAAAGCGAGGGCAAAATTATGTTATCCTTACTGCTGGCTCAAATCTTCAAGAGATTATGGAAGTTAAAGGAGTAAATAAAGAAAAAACTTCGACAAATGATATTTATGAAATACAAAATGTTCTTGGTGTTGAAGCTGCAAGGCAAGTTATAATTAATGAAATTGATAGAGTTCTTAATTCGCAAGGGCTTGATATTGATAAGAGGCACTTGAAACTTGTTTCAGATGCAATGTCTGTAGATGGAGAAATTAGAGGAATGACAAGAATGGGAATTATCTCTAAGAAAAGCTCAATATTAGCAAGGGCAAGTTTTGAAACACCAATAAAACATTTTGTTGATTCTACAATTAAAGGAAGAAAAGATGAACTGTTAAGTGTTATTGAAAATATAATTTTGAATCAGCCAGTTCCAGTTGGTACAGGATTGCCAGGATTAATGGTAAAAATAACAGGTCCATTAGTTCAGGAAAAAGACAAAGTTAAATCTATTAAAAAAGAAAAAACTAGCGATAAAAAGATGGTTAAGAAAAAAACTGTGAATAAAAGTGAGAAATAAAAGACGATAAATTTATAAACGCTTTTCTTATTCAAGGATTGTAATTTTAAGATGATTCGAAAAATTGATATGCAACATATGAGGTACATAAACCTATTCGCTAAGGTGAGCAGAATAATTCCTGAACATTGTTTTATTTACAACGGGCAGATTATTTTTGTTGTTCCAGAATCGAAGGTTTCAAAAGCTATTGGAGATAATGGCAAAAATATAAAAAAAGTTTCTGAAGTTCTAAATAAAAAAGTTAAGGTTGTAACAATCCCTGATGGAATTAAAGATGCTGAAAAATTTATCTCTACAATTATTTATCCTGCTCAATTAAAAAGTGTTGAAATAAAAGATAATACTTTAATAATAAATGCTGGGCATCAAAATAAAGCAATGTTAATTGGAAGAAATAAAGTTAGACTTGAAGAAATGCGAGAAATTATTAAGAGTTATTTTGGCAAGGAAGTTAGAGTTGTTTAACTGGATTTCCGAGAATAAAGTCCAACATAAGATTTAAAAACCATTTTCTATTGATGATAATCATGGGATTAACAAACGCTCACAAATTAGTTAAGACAAGGAAGAAATTCCGATGGAAAGACAGGAAATACAAAGTGAAAACTCTAGGTCTTTTTGCAAAATCAGATCCTCTTGAAGGAGATAGTCAGGCGAAGGGGCTTGTAACTGAAAAAGTGCAGAAAGAAGCAAAACAGCCAAATTCTGCTATGAGAAAATGTTGCAAAGTTCAGTTAAAGAAAAATGGAAAAGTTGTTACTGCATTTATTCCTGGAAATCTTGCTCAAAAATATGTTGATGAACATGATGAAGTTTTGATTGAAAGAATTGGCGGAAAACAAGGAAGAACGAAGGGAGACATTCCAGGAGTTAGATGGCAAGTAATTAAAGTAAATGATCAGCCACTTAGCAGGCTTGTTCAGAAAAAAATAGAGAAAGGAAGAAGATAATGAAACATACAAATAATTTAACAAAATCTGAAAAAATAGGAGAATCTTGGGATACACCTTTTGTTAATGCGAAAGGAAATGATTCTGTAAAATATTTCGGACAAGATGAAGGAAATAAAGTTTATTCAATCAAAGAGTTAATGTATTCTGGAATTGATTATGTTTGTGAATTTGGAAATAGAAAAACTGAAAGCAGAATTAAAAATATGGAAGGATTTGGAGAGAATAAATAATGGCAGAACAAGTTATGAAAATGGAGAAACCTGAGAAATTAGAAGTTGAGATATCAGAAAAAAATGAAGAGAAAAAAGAAAGTTCTAGTGGTGAGAAAAAACTTATATTTGGCAAATATGATATTTCAGAAGTTAAAGTTAATGATGAAGGTTTGAAGAGAGTAATTAACTTAGATTATAAACTTGTCATAAAATCACATGGAAGAAATACTGAAAAATATGGTAAAGCTAATGTTCATATTATTGAGAGATTAGTTAATACAATAAGCGTTCCAGGACATAGAGGAAAAAAACACAAAATAATTTCTAGATGGGTTACTGGAAAATATAATAAAAATCTTAATCAAGTTATGGAAGCTTTTGATATTATAGAGAAAAAGACAAAGAAAAATCCAATTCAGGTTCTTGTTAATGCTGTTGAAAATGGAGCTCCAATGGATGAAGTTACAATGATTCAGTATGGTGGAGCAAGATATCCTCAAGCAGTTGATTGTGCTCCTCTAAGAAGAATAAGTTTGGCTTTGAGAAATATTGCTCATGGTGCGTATGATAAATCTTTTAAGAAAAAGAAATCGTTTCCAGAAGCTTTGGCAGATGAATTAATTTCTACAGGAAATAATGATAGCACGAGTATTGCAGTTTCTAAAAAAACAGAACTTGAAAAACAGGCAGATTCTGCACGGTAATTTTAAAGAGATAAATTTTTGCCAATTTTAAAATTTAAATTTTATATTAATCTTTTTGAGAATATATTTCACTATTAATGCTTTTATAAGAACTTAACATTTTTGAAAGATTTAAAGCATGTGCTGCACCATATAACAATAATCCTCTTTCTGAATCTTTAAGAGTTTTTTTAATCTTTTTGCAAACAAATTCTTCTCGTGCTTTATGATTCTCATCATTGTAAAAATTAATATTTTCTGTTTTTTCAAAAATTGCTCCTTGATTAATTAGATATTTTATGCAACCTCCCATACCCTCGTCTTTTTCAAATAAAAATTTCGGGATTTCTCCTTTTGAAAAAATACCTTCAAGATAAACTCTGTTAAATGGAGGTTTAGTTTTTATAAAATCTGTAAACTCATTCCAATCTGAATTAATAAGTTTATATAATTCTGAAATTTCCTGTCCAACCAAAGTTAATCCAGATAAAACTTCTTCAATTGTATCATCCTTTAAAACTATTTTGTCTGTAAATAAGTTTGGAATTTTTAATTCTTTAATCTTTTTCTCCAACAATAAATTTGTTATTGAATCTCTAAGATAATCTTCTGAAGGAATGTGGATCATTGGATAATATAATAATTCTCTCATTTTAAAAATATAAAATTATGTTTTTTAAAAATATGTGGATTTTAGACATCAATAAGATTTAAAAACCGAATTTATTAAGTAACTATACACTTATGTTTTTAGACAATAAGAATAAGATTAACTAATATGGCAGAAGTAAATTTTAAAGAACTTATGAAAAACCAAAAGAGCATTAGGAATATAGCTATTGCTGCACATATTGACCATGGAAAGACAACTTTTTCAGATAATCTTTTGGCAGGAGCTGGAATGCTTAGCGAGGAAACTGCAGGGAAGCAGAGAGCTCTTGACTTTCACGAAGACGAAGCAGCAAGAGGAATCACGATTGATTCAGCGTCGGTAAGCATGGTTCATAAAATCAAAGGAGAAAATTTTCTGATTAATTTAATTGATACTCCGGGACATGTTGATTTTGGCGGAGACGTTACAAGAGCAATGAGAGCTGTTGATGGTTGCGTTGTTTTAAGTTGCGCTGTCGAGGGAGTTATGCCACAAACTGAAACAGTTTTGAGACAGGCATTGAAAGAACTTGTAAGGCCCGTTTTATTTATTAATAAAGTTGATAGGTTAATCAAAGAAGTTAAATTAACTCCTGAAGCAATGCAAGAAAGGTTCATTAAAATAATTACTCATGTCAATAAATTAATCAAAGAAATTGCGCCGGAAGGTTACAAAGAAAAATTCCAAGTTAATGTTGCCGACGGAAGTGTTGCTTTTGGAAGTGCTTTCCATAAATGGGCTTTGAGTGTTCCATACATGAAAGAAAAAAATATAACTTTCAAAGATGTTATTGAAGCTTATGAAAATGATACTTTCAAAGAACTTTCAAAAAAAGCTCCTTTGCATGAAGTTGTTCTTGAAATGAGTGTTAAGCACCATCCTAATCCAACTGATGCGCAGAAATATAGAATTCCAAAAATCTGGCACGGAGATATTGAATCTAGTATTGGAAAAGACTTGGTTAATTGTAATCCCGACGGAGAACCTGTTTTTGTCCCAATTAAAATTGTCGTCGATAAACATGCGGGAGAAATTGCAGCAGGAAGATTATTTTCAGGAACTTTAAAGCAAGGAGATGAAGTTTATCTTAATGTTGGAAAAACAAAAACAAGAATTCAGCAAGTTTCCGTCTATAAAGGTGCTCAAAGAATTGTTGTTGATGGAGTTTTATCTGGAAATATCGTTGGAGTTGTTGGTTTGAGAGATGTTATCGTCGGAGATACTGTTTCAAAACATGAGATGGAACCTTTTGAAGCAATCACTCATTTATTCGAGCCAGTTGTTACTAAATCTATTGAAGCTACAAAATCTGCTGACTTGCCAAAGCTTGTTGAAGTTTTAAGACAGGTTGGAAAAGAAGACCCTTCACTTAGAATTGAAATTAATGATCAGACAGGAGAAAGTTTAATTTCGGGAATGGGAGAATTACATTTAGAAATTATTGAAAATAGAATTAAGACTGAAAAAGGTTTAGATGTTAAAACTTCTGCGCCG
>Ga0210057_1004707_pt1 | contig 17942 bp, 14 predicted proteins | sample CryGeyCG2114_010_2_FD_183968 | JGI IMG/M metagenome (GOLD analysis project Ga0210057, IMG submission 183968) | Groundwater microbial communities from aquifer - Crystal Geyser CG10_big_fil_rev_8/21/14_0.10 (SPAdes) (version 2) | ecosystem: Environmental > Aquatic > Deep subsurface > Groundwater ...
TACTTTTAATTATAATTATTTTTATAAGAATACTACTCAAAAAAGTTATGCTGTTTCAACGAGTACAGATGCTAATTCTTTTAACGCTAGCGCAACTCCTGGGGTTAACTTAGAATATTTGATTGAAGATTCAGGTACTGCCAGTAGCGGTTCTACTTCAAGCCTTCAAGACGCGACAAAAAATTGGGTGAAAGACCAGTGGGCTGGGTCGGCGTTAAAGATTGCGAGCGTTGGCGGGGGTGCTACGACTACAGCAATTATTGCTAACAGCACGAGTACTCTAACCCTGTCGCCAGTTTTATCTACCGCCATAAGCACAAATGCTTATACGATAACGAATTATTTTATTACCCCAACTAGTACGGCAACAACGATTACGCCTTTAGGTAAGGGTGTGGATACCACAAGCGGTATTAAATCAAGCGCTGTTAATATGGGCGCGCGAACCGGGTTAGTGCAAAATACAACCGATTCAATAAATTCTAATACATTGCAATCTGCTAATGATGCCAGTGGTTTAGATAGCGGAGATAATGTAGATATTATTGCAGTTAATATTGCCACCACCACCATTGCATCAGCTTCTAACTATGCTGGTGGGGTATCAAGAATCGCCATAGGCGTGCCAGATGGCGTTATTGTATCAAACGATCAATTTAATGGAATGTATTTGTACGTTGATCAGGCTAACGCTACATATACTAGGCGATATTTCCCTATCATTAATTCTTCTTCTACAGACGATATTTTATTAATAGCAAGAGAGTGGCAGACAAGTGTTAGCACTACAGCGGTTGATTTTGGAGTTGGCGATACTATTAAAATAGTAGATAGAATTTATAAAGATAGGAATTATGTCGCAGGTAATGGCAATGGCGTGGCTGGGCGCACTGCCAACGTAAGGTTAACTAAAGATGGAACATTTGCATCACCAATTGTTTGGTCTGCCTCAAGCACTGGAGCGGTAATTATTGATGCAGGATATGATTATTACGCGTCAAGTACAAATTCTATATATGGAGATGGAGCACAATATAATCAATTTATAGGTGCGACTACGGATTTGCTTGTTCGTGGTTCTTCTGCTTACAACATTGGAGTTTCATCAACAGCTATCACAGCTCTTGAATTTAGAAATACTATTTTAAATAGTACAAGCACAAATGAAGTTGAGCCAATTACTTTAGCTGGTTCTTATGTGTATTCTGTTTTGCATGATCAGGATGCGGGAGAGCATAGGCTATGGGGAGAATATGCAAGTGCTGGCGGAGGTTCAACTTCCTTCTCAAAAACATATGCCGCCGAAAGTTATACAGGTTCGGGAGATACGAATACAATAAAAAATTTATATTTTATGCAGGATGGCGATAGAATTGATTTTGAATGGGTTGATTCATGGTATGGCCAAAATACTTCAAATCGATCAGTAATGAAAATGGGCTACGGAATAATAGGTAATTTTAGTGTTACTTGTGCTGTTACTTGTAGTTTTGCTAATACGAATTTTAATGGCCTAGATGATAATGGTATTCAATTCTCTGGTTCAAATGGTAATGATTCGTTGTCTAATAATGATTTCTCTAGTGTCGGAACGGCGAGTGTTTCTTCGACCGCGATGACTATTACGACAAGCAATTTTTCTACCAATAAAACATTTATTGGTGTTACATTTACCGGCTTTGAGGCAGGTGATAATTATGCTTCAACTACAGGTGGGAGTTCATCATATTATTGGTATTTTGATAGTGTAAGTGGTGAAGATAAAGATGGCTCTGATGCAGACCCAGGCATGTTAATTTGGCAAGATTCAGCACCAACCGCGCCAACTATTGGCACAGCCACATCTACTGTCTCGACGAATTTAACCGTAAACTTTACGGATAATGCAATAAATGAGACTGGTTTTAGTTTGGTAAATACATCTGGCGCAACAGCAACCACCTCAGTTCAAGCAAATTTGAGCTCTGAAACGAGCACTGGCCTTGCTTCAAATACTCAATATACCTATTACGCAGTTGTTTATAATACTAGCGCGTCGCCAACTAAATTTGCTACTTCTTCCAGCAGTGTGTCGGCTTATACGCTTGCTCCTACACCGACAAATTTTGCTACTACTTCAGTAGATAATACAACTGCTACATTATCTGTTGATGTTATTAATAATCAAACTAGTGGTTCGTCGGGATATTTTTTCAATCGTTCAACTGGTGAAAATTCTGGATGGATACAAACTAATACTTGGATTGATACCGGGCTAACAGCTGATACGTCATATAATTACACAGTGGCTTATAGAAATGGTGACGGATATGTGACTGCATCTACAACCCTACTTAATGTCGTAACAACAGCGTCAGCCAATACCCCTAATGCACCAACTATTAGTAATATCGGGAGCGAATCAATGATTGTGATTATTAATAAAAATAGCAACCCAGGCACAGATACTTATGAAATTTTTGAAACCGGTAGCAACAAATATGTGCAATCTAATGGCACATTGGGTTCAGCAGCTGTTTGGCAAGGTTATATTGATTGGGGAGGGGCGTCAGGTGTATCAGTAAGTGGGCTATCTGTTGGCACTAGTTATACTTTCCAAGTGAAGGCAAAAACCAGTGGAGGTAGCGAATCTAGTTTTAGCGCATCAGCTTCAGGATCAACAACAGGAGGTGGGCATACACCAGTAGTCCCTAATGAGCAACAAACTCCAACTGTTGCGCCAAACACACCATCAATTCAATTACCTCAAGCAGTGGGTTCGACTAAAATTCGTTGGTACTTTGAGGACAATGCTATTAACGAATCAGGTTTTAGATTAAAGGACGGTGAAGGCAATGTGTTAGCTGAAAAAAAGACTCCTAATCTCACCTATATAGAAGAAACGGGGCTTAAGCCAAACACTAGGTATTCGGGTAGGCAAATAGTTGCTTATAATGACATTGGTGAGTCAAATCTATCTGGCGATTTAGCTCCAATTTATACGCTAGCTAATATTCCTGGTAAAGTAAAAATTGAAACGATTGATTCAGAATCAATAAAAGTTGTAATTGATGTGAATAATAATCCTAGTTATACTCAATTTTTAATTAAGGATAATAATACTCTAAAATATTTAAATAAGATTGGGACTTTTGACTCTTGGTCAATTTGGCAAACTGAAGAAAAGTGGGACGGGCCAAAAGGAATTATTGTTAAGGGTCTCGCGGACAACCAAGAATATGAATTTGTTGTGAAGGCAAAAAACGAAGATCAAGTGGAAACAACTTTGTCGGAGTCATACAAATTCACTATTAATGACACTATTGCGCCAGCTAAACCTACTATTAATTATCCAATCGATGGTGCTATTATTAGATCAAGTCAATTCCCAGTAACTGGTTTAGCCGAACCAAGTTCTTCCATTAATATAGTTTTAGATGGAAAGGATCTTGGTTATGTAGTCTCGGTCAATGAAAGTGGTCAATTTAGTTTTGATTTGCCAAATGCGTTATCAGAGGCCACTCACACTCTTATAGCTAAGGCAAAGGATGAGGCAGGGAATGTTTCTAGCGAGGCATTAATTAAATTCACAGTACAGCTAAAAAGACCTGATGGACAGGAGCCATCAGTAACTATTGGCAACTCTACTTGGAGAGTGGAGCCAAATACGATTTATGCGGGGGAAGCTTCAAATATTTATATTACCGTGCGCGATAAAGATGAAGTACCAATGGCCGGACATTTAATAAAAATATTATCTTCAGATTTAAATAACGATAAAATTAGCGGTATAGTTTCAGGTATATTTAGAGAGGTAACGGATGTAAATGGTGTTGCTCAATTTGAAATTACTTCGAACGTTGCTCATAAATTATTCCTATCTGTGTTTGATGAGACTGATGGGGTGTTGCTTATTAATAATTTGTCGATGGAAATTAAACCATTGGATGCGACATTTATTGTTATCGGTTCAAATAAATTTATTCTAAAGGCTAACTCAATTTTCACATTCGAAGATAATGCAGAAATAAAAATACATTTAGAAGATAAGTTTAGAAATGTTGTGAGAGAAGAAAGGAACATTAAATTATATATTACTCCAAATTTAGGAGCTATTAATCGAAGTAGTATTATAACAAAAGATGGGTATGCAACAGTCAATTATAGTTCTCCTGGTGCAAATTCATTGCCATCTGAAATTAATAGAATAACGATTAACGCTAGTACGGCTAATCTAAATGGTCAATTAACAATTGTTGTTGTAAGAGCGCCAACCCCAAAAGAGACTCAAGATAAGAAGATTCAGGAAGCTGAAAGAGATAGACAGTTGGCGGAGTATTATAAAAAAGTTGAAGAGGCTAAAGCAACTGGACAGCCAATTCCACCTGCTCCAATATTACCTAAGAAAATTACACCTTTACCTTTAGGGCTTTCAGCAGCGTCGGCAGCAGGTTCAATTAATTTGGAGCCAGATGATAAAGGAAGAATTACTGTTGTAGTCGGTCAGTCATTTGAAATTTCATATAAGCCAACTGGTAGGCCAGTAGAAATTAGTTTGTATGCTTTGACTAACGAATATAAACTAGCTGATGAAAATGGTGACGGGACTTATTCTGTGACATTATCTTTTGGTAAAGAGGAAAAAGGCAAAGAAATTACGATGTTGATTCTAGAAAGATTCGCTAATGGTGAAGTGAAAGTAACGCCAATTACTGCATTAATTGACCCATATGGCTATGTCTATACTAAAGTAAACAACGATTCAAAGCACCCTTTAGTACTCAACAGCGAACAAAGAATTGAAAACGCTCGAGTCTTATTGTATTGGCAAGACACCAAAACAAATGAATGGGTAAAATGGCCAGCTCAAAACTACTACCAAGAGAACCCACTATTTACCAACAAGCAAGGAGAATACTCATTCATGGTTCCAGAAGGCAACTATTATCTGACTGTTTATCGCGATGGATATCAGTTCTATAGGTCGAGTAAAGTAACAGTAGAAAATGCTAAACCAGTTAACGTAAATATGTTTATTGCTAGTAAATACGAAGTTACGCAGACATTGCAAAATCTATTGAACTTAATAGGAATCTCAACTAATTTGCCAGACTACATAATCTATTTATTTTTGGCGTTAGCCGCTATTTTGGGACTAGGTAGTCCATTGATTATTTGGATGAGCGTTAGAGTATATCGAGATAGAAAAAAGCTCATTTAGAAAAGAAATTATAATTTAACAAGGATGGATGCCATTATATTATTATAAAGCCAAGTCATTTAGCGGTGAAAATAAAGTCGCCTCCGAAGAGGCGAGAGATGAGCATGATTTAGCACAAAAATTGCATGAAACTGGTTTTTTGTTGATAAAGTCATCAGACAAGCCATTCAATCAGACAAAGATGCAATTTTTGGAATCGTTATTTAATAGAATTTCTCTTCAAGAGAAAATGGTTTTAGCTAGGAATTTGGCATCTATGCTTGAGGCGGGGCTTCCATTGTCAAAAGCATTAGCAGTATTACTTAAGCAGGACCATAGCCCTGCTTTTAAAAAAATTTTAACAGTTGTCGAGGCAAAGATAAGGGAGGGCTCACCTTTCTCGGAAGCATTGAATCAATTTCCAGATACATTTGATAACTTTTTTGTTAGTATGGTGGCGGTTGGAGAAAGTACTGGAAATTTGGAAGGGTCATTACGTCTAGTTGGGGATAGAATGAAAAAAGATTATGAAGTTAGATCAAAGGTCAAGGGAGCCATGATCTATCCGACTGTTATTTTTATTTTAATGATTGCCGTTGGTATCATAATGATGACTATGTTCGTGCCAAGGCTAGCAGAAACTTTTGAGGAGTTAAATATCACATTACCTCCACTAACTCGAGCGATTGTTTGGATTGCTCATGTTATATCAGCATATATATATTTAATAATTGGTGGGTTGGCAGTAACAATTTTTGGCTCTCGTTTTTTGTTTAAGAAAACGTATTTTGGTAAAAGATTATTTGATACGTTTATGATAAAAACTCCGGGACTTAAAAATATTAGTCAACTTTATAATTGTGCAAGGTTTTCCAGAACAATGAGTTCTTTGACTTCCGGAGGAGTACCTATTGTTAAAAGTCTTGGAATCGGTGTAAATACTTTATCAAATGGATATTATCAGGATTCTTTAAAAGATATCATGAAAAAAGTGCAAAAGGGAGAGTCTTTAAGCTCTGGGCTAGGTTCATATGAAAAATTATATCCGCCCATGGTTTTACAAATGGTTGAGGTCGGTGAGCAAAGTGGTTCTATGGACAAAGTATTGGTGGATTTAGCAAGTTTTTATGAGGATGAGATATCGGAAATTGTAAAAAATTTATCTTCATTATTAGAGCCAGTAATTATGGTGGTAGTGGCTGTCATGGTTGGTATATTTGCTATAGCGATGATTCAGCCTTTATATGGTATGTTAAGTGCTTTCTAAAATGTTTAATTTTTTAACTAACAATCAAATTCCTTTCGGGCTGGATATTAATGATCGGTCACTTAAAATTGCCAAGGCAAAACAAACTGCTAAGGGAATTCAGCTGGTTAGCTGTGGTAGAGTTGATATCCCCGAAGGAATAATTTCTAGGGGAGTAATCCAAAAAACCGACGAATTAATAAAGGTATTAAAAGAAATGTCTAGTAGCGTTAAGGGCGAGACATTAGGTACTAAAAAATGTATTTGTGCGTTAGCGGAGAGCGAAACTTTTTTAAAAGTTGTTGAAATGCCATTACTACAAGAATCAGAAATGCAGGAAGCTATTAAGTGGGGAGCTGAAGCTAACTTTCCATTTAGATTTGATCAAATGTATCTCGACTGGCAAACAATAGAACCAATTCAAAAAAAACCAGATAAAATACAAGTTTTAATAACTGCATTACCTCGTGATTTAGCAGACAGTTATTTTTCAATATTAACCAAGGCTGGGCTTGAGCCGTTAGTGTTTGGCATAGAGGCAGCTGCAATTGCACGGTCAACCATCAAGGATGATTATGCCGAAAAACCACAGTTAATTTTAGATTTAGGTTTTAGGCGTTCTTCGGCCATAATTTTTTCAGGGCACTCAATATATTTTACAGTCTCTTTCCCGTTTTCAATTGAGCAATTGGTCACTGCAATCGTTAAAGAATTTGGCGTTAGTTTTGACGAAGCAATAGAACTGAAAGATAAATTTGGGCTAGATAGTTCGTTGGGTAATGAAAAAATTTCTAATATTTTGGTATCCAAGATTGACGAATTAATTCTTAATGCTCGTGCGTTCATTGATTTTTATGAAGAACGCCCTTCAATTGGGAACCCCAACGAGGAGAAGATAGCAAAAATATTATTATGCGGAGGCGGAGCAAGTATCCCTAATATTAGTAAATACTTAGCAGAAAAAATAGGAGTTGCAGCAGAGGTGTGCAATCCATTAATTAACTATTTACCAACAGTAAATTCAAAAATTATACCTAATAGACTGGAGACATTTACTACAGCGTTTGGATTAGCAATAAGAGGGGCAAAAAATTTTTAATATGAAAAAATATTTAATATTGATATTATTATTAACACCGTTTATGACATCAGCCATGACTGACCCATATGGCTATGTCTATACTAAAGTAAACAACGATTCAAAGCACCCTTTAGTACTCAACAGCGAACAAAGAATTGAAAACGCTCGAGTCTTATTGTATTGGCAAGACACCAAAACAAATGAATGGGTAAAATGGCCAGCTCAAAACTACTACCAAGAGAACCCACTATTTACCAACAAGCAAGGAGAATACTCATTCATGGTTCCAGAAGGCAACTATTATCTGACTGTTTATCGCGATGGATATCAGTTCTATAGGTCGGAACAATTTACTGTAAAGAATAATGATCCGCATTTATCAAATGTCTTCATTTCAGCTAATATATTGAGTTTGCAACCACTTACTAATTTTAATAATACAATTGGTGTCGCATTTGGGGTCTCAGACAACATTGTAATGGGTATTTGGTTATTATTAATTATTTTGTCCATAGGTTTATTGGTCGGGCTTTTTATAAAAACAGCACACAAACGAAGATGATTAAGGCTAATTTATTACCGTTAAAAGCAAAATTAGAGATAGAGACGTTGAAAAGACGTAAGACTATTTGGTTTTATGGCATATTGGCGTGTGCTTTAAGCTTTGGGTTTTTGATAATTCTATATGGCATGAACCAATATATACAGGACCAACTGAAAGCTACTGAAAATGTTATCAGTGTTGAAGAGGGCAGTGCAGTGGCTAAAGAGTCCAAGTGGATAGAGTCTAGTATGGCAGAAATGAATAAGCACTTATCAGTAATAGAGGATATTCTTAAAAAACCCGTTATCCAATTAACAGTTTTGGATGAACTTGCGAAAATAAAACCTGCTGGAGTTTTTTATAGAAATATGAAAATAAGTATTATCTCAAAAAAAGTAAGTATTGCTGGTTATGCTAAGACGAGGAGCGACGTACTTGTTATTAAGGAATCGCTTCAAGCCTCCTCGATATTTTCAAGTGTCGAATCTCCATTTTCTAATTTGTTACAAACGTCCGATGTGGAATTTTCTTTTAACTTGGTAATTAAATAATAATGACAGCTAAACAAAAAATCTTATTAGATATCTGCATAATTATAGCCAGTGTTTTATTTTTGGTTTTTGGTATTGGTGGATATTTAATAAGTAGTATAACCGATGGTAGCGCAATGTTAGTGAAAAAAACTTTAGAAAAGGACTTGCTGGAGGTACAGAGGAAAAAATTTCCGGAATTAAAGAAGCAATTTTATGAAGCGCAAAAAGAGTTGGGGCAATTAGATAATTTTTTGCCTTCTGCCGAGGGGTTAATTAATGTGATCTCGGAGATAGAGGATATGGCCAAAGCTAGTGGGAATCAAAATCAAATAGAGACAGTTAGCCAAGAAAATAATTTAAAAACCATTGATTCATTTACGGTTCGTCTTACTTTGCGAGGATCATACGCATCACTTCACAAATTTTTGTTATTAGTCAAAAATGCACCAAGTGCTATTGAAATAACGGATTTGCGCATTAGCAAATTGGGTGATTTAGCAGGAATCTATGGGCTTAACGCCAATAGTTCGGAATCAGTAATGGAAATTAAAATTTATTTAAATGATGAAAAAGATTAATATAGGTAGTCAATTTAAAATTAAATCATGGACTGAGCTTAGTACTTTTATTAAAAAAAATGTTTGGGTAGTTTTTGTGTTGGGGTTGATTATACTCATATCTGTTGACTGTCTAATATATTATTTTTATGTAGCGTCTCCGTCTCAGCGAAAAACACTTTTAACGCCTAGGGAAGTAACAATAAATCGTCAGTCTTTGGATAGCATTAATAAGCAATTAAAAGATAGGCAAAAGTCTAGCACAACATCCCTAGATGACAATGCGGTTGATATCTTTAATCTGGTTGACTGATTGGGTGAAAATTTGTTAAAGTTGTCGGGTGCTATTTGGGATAGGTTTGTTATGGATATCTTTATTTATATCTGAATACAAGCCCTCGTAGCTTAATGGATAAAGTCGCGCCCTTCTAAGGCGTTGATGCAGGTTCGATTCCTGCCGAGGGTACTGGATATTATGGTGGGTGTAGCTCAACTGGTTAGAGCATCAGGTTGTGGCCCTGAAGGTTGGCGGTTCAAGCCCGCTCACTCACCCCATTATTGAAAAATTGACAATATGTTACAATAACTTAAAGGTTGATATTATAGTATAAATAATATAAAAAAATGAAATCATTGTCTTGGATTTTTGTTTTAGCTGGTCTTTGGCTAATTGTTGCGCCATTTATTCTTGAGTATTCTGGTTCGGCGCAATGGAACGATATTATCTTGGGTCTCGTCGTTGGTGTTTTGGGATTAGTTTCTTTGTCCGCAAATGACACATCGGTCGTAGAATAGCCTTCCAGAATTTTAGCTTTAAATAAAGGAGTCGTGTTTTATTTTTGTTTTTTTTATATATAAATATATGATGAGTATAGGCCTCGGTAGCTCAATGGATAGAGCAGATCCGTCCTAAGGATAAGATGGGGGTTCGATTCCCTCTCGGGGCACCATAATCAAACTTTCCGATTTTTGCCCGACCGATTCGGCCGCGCGAAGCGCGGCAGAGAATGGAAACACTGGCTCGCCGCGCACGGCGCGGCTCGCCAAGTGCAGGTTCGAGCCAAAGATTTCTTTGGCGGCAACCTTTTTATTCAAAAGGTTGCTATCCCTTGCGATTTTGACGAGGTTTGTAGCGACTTTTATCCATTCTTTCATCGGTTCGAGCCAATCATTCTGCTTTTGTTCAATCCGCGCCATTTTCTCGTCCAGCGACTTCTTTTCCAAAAGAAGTTTTGTTTTTTGTTCGCGATATATTTCGCGTTCAATATCCTGTTCTAAATAGCCGTCCAGAAGTCGCTGGAGCTTCTCATTTATGGCGCGGATTTGATTTTGAGATTCAAGAACAAAAGCAGAAACGGATTGGGCGGATTTATCTTTATCGGTTTCTGCCATTTCCAAAAGTTTTTCCGCCCAATCCGAACGCAAAGAAAATTTTTGAAGTAGAGAGGAAATTTGTTTGTCCAATTCCTCTTGGCGAATACAGGGTTCGGGACATTTCACAGATTTATTTTTCTTGGTGCAATGGTAGTAAATATAGTCATGGACATTTCCATTTTTCTGTTTTTTAACCCTGTATTCGCCAGTTATGGACATTCCGCAAGTGCCGCATTTTAGAAGTCCGCAAAAATCTTGCGGCTCATATTTAGTTTTGTGGTGCGGCCTTCCTCTCTGCTTCAAAACTTCTTGGACTTTATCAAAAATTTTCTTTGCGATGATTGGCTCGTGCTTGCCTTCGTGTAATTCTTTGGAGTAGCGAAATAATCCAGTGTAAAACGGATTTGAAAGGATAAAAGTCGCCCTCGTCTTGTGGATTCTTTTTCCGCCGCGGGAAAATATCCCGCGTTGCGCCAAAAAGTCAGAGACATCTTCCAGCCGAGCGTTGCCGGTGGCGTAAAACTCAAAAACGGCTTTGATAACTTTTGCTTTCTTTCTATCAACAACTATGGATTTATTGCGGACATCGTTGATATATCCAATCGGCGCAACGCTCGGATATTCGCCACGACGGACTTTTTGGCGCAAACCACGCTTCGTGTTTTCGGAAAGAGAATCCACATAGTATTTGCTTTGCCCAAAGGCGATATTCAACATAAATTTTCCTTGCGGCGTTGGCTCAAACCAAAACTGCGGGAATTTCAACGCCGCAATACGCCCGCAATCAATGAGATAAATGATTTGTCCGCCGTCCACAGAATTGCGCGCCAACCTGTCTGGATGCCACGCCAAAATTCCGTCCGCCTCGTTTTTTTCAATTCGTTTTATCATTTCGTTAAAAATAGGACGGCCCGGAATTTTGGCTGATTGTTTTTCCACCAATTCATCAATAATGTTGAGATTATTTTGTTTGGCAAAGGTGCGCAATTCTGCGATCTGGGCTTCAATAGACAAAACTTGTTTATCTTCCACATCGGTTGATTTGCGGGCGTAGAGGAAAAATTTATGTTGTTCATTCATATTTTTATTGGGCAAAGCAAATACTTAAAATCGCAAGGGATTTCGAACCTGCGCTTGGCTCGCCGCGCCGTGCGCGGCGAGCCAGTGTTTCCATACCTTTCCGCGCTTCGCGCGGCCGAATCGGTCGGGCAAAAATCGGAAAGTTTGATTATGGTGGAATTATACAACTCTGCTCGAACATTTTTTGAGCGGAACTCCTGACTGATTGCCGCGCTTCGCGCGGCTGGAACGAAACCTGACGCTCGGGCGGACAAAAAGAAAGGGGGTTGGGGGGAATGAATTTTTGCCCGCCCTCGCTTTCCGACGCCGCCGAATTTCGTATTTCGCTTTGCGAAATGCGCCGCCAAGAACTTTGTTTGATTATTTTCATTTTATTTGGTAGTATAATAATAAGAGCAATAACCTTGTATACTACAATACTACCAAAACTTTATTTATATGACAAGTGGAAAAACAATCAGCGAAAATATCAAGAAAGTACGCACCAAACTTGGCTTGACCCAAGACGATTTAGCCAAGAAAGCGGACATCAAATATACAACGCTTATGAAGGTCGAAAGCGGTACGGTGAATAAGCCAAGCGTTCAAACTATGGCAAAAATCGCCAAAGCGTTGAGTGTTTCAATTGAGGATTTGATAAAATGAAAATGAGTATTGCAAAAGTGTCGGGGGGTAAACTGTAAGTAAGGTCGTGTATAGTTAAACTAACTAATTTTTAAAAACAACAATATGCAAATAGCACAAAGCAAAACAAGAGAACAATTTCCGTTAAGCACAAAAAAGGTCTTGAAAAAAAATAATCACGGGTACTTTGGTTTGGATGATTTTATTGCTCATCATTTTGGGCGTTCTTGTCGCCGTTTCAAGTTCGGGGACTGATACCGGCGGCTGGCTAGGAATAGCAACTCTTGGTATTTTCGGTTTAATGTTTTTCATTCTTTTGGTAGTTTATCTTTACCAACGCTGGTACTATGCGGTTTATTTTTACGATTTGACACCAGACTATATAGTTATAAAGAAAGGGCCGATTACTCCGCAAGAAATTACAATTCCCTATGAGCGGATTCAAGATGTATATGTTGATCAGGACCTTTTGGACAGAATCTTCGGTCTTTACGATGTCCACTTGTCTAGCGCAACAATTTCTTCGGGAATGGCGGCACATATTGATGGCGTTGAAAAACCGGCGGCTGATGGTTTGCGAGCCATGTTACTGCAAACAGTAAGCGAGTGTATTAGTAAAAAAAGAGTTCCGGTGCCGCCTCAACCTCAACAATAATTTTTAAATTAAATCTATGCTAAACAACGAAATTGTAAATTACATTAAATCCGAGCTTGTAAAGGGTGAGGGTAAGCAACAAATAACGGATTCTTTGATTAAAGCTGGCTGGCAGAATAATGATGTCCAAGAAGCTTTTAATTCTCTTTCTGCCCCCGCTTCTCCAATCGCGACATCGCCTCAATCTACAAGCGAAATAGTAACGGAGAAAAATTATCCAATTACAAAACTTTGGATTTTCAAGGCACCAATTATTATTATAGTTATATCAATTGTTGCGTTGCTTTTTGGATATTACTTTCCATATTTATTAATTGCGTTGCCGATTTATTTAATCGCCAATCCTTTAATCAGAGCAAATTTTCATTATTCTACCGAGGAAAAGTTCTTTGATGTGAGACAAGGAGTTTTTTCCAAAAAACAACGCCACCTGCCTTATGGAGTAATTCAAAATGTTTTAGTAAAGCAAGATTGGTTCGATAGAATTTTTGGCCTTGCTTCGTTTTCTGTTGAAAATGCATCGCAGGGTGGCGGTAAGGAATTTTTTGGTGGAAGTAAAAGTTTTAGGCTGGGCGGAACTTACCAACAACAAGGAGAATCGGTTGGTTCTTCAGGCAACAAAGTTAATATTCCAGGTTTAAAAAAGAAAGACGCAGAAGCCATAAAACTTGTTCTCTTACAGAAAATGAAAGAGAATCCGATTGAGGATAGTCAATCAGGATTATAGGCGGCGCGCCAGTTTCACTGGCACGAAATTCGGCGGCGGCGGAAAGCGAGGGCGGGTAAAAATTCATTCCCCCCCCAACCCCCTTTCTTTTTGTCCGCCCGAGCGTCAGGTTTCGTTCCAGCCGCGCGAAGCGCGGCAATCAGTCAGGAGTTCCGCTCAAAAAATGTTCGAGCAGAGTTGTATAATTCCACCAATACAGAACTTAACGGCTTTTTGGGAGCCAAATCGTGGTCGACACAAAGTGCCGCCCAAGCGTTTTGCCTCGACAAATCCTCTCCGCTCGGCGCGTGCAAATAAAAAAGTGTAAAGCAAAATTTTCTACGAGGCAGTGCTGCTTGGCGGCACGGCGGCGGAGTGGAGCATCTGGATTTTTTCAGGAATTTCCGGTAAAATAAGTTCGAGCGAAGTCGTATAATTCCACCAAAACCAGAGCGACTATTTTTTCGTAATCTATTTTAAAATACATAGATTTTTACGATTTTTATTGTAGTAATGCTGTATTTGAAATAAAAAAAGGCACCGATAAATCGGTGCCTTTTTTGCGAATGCATTTTATTTTAGCATGAGGATTTGCATTTGCATGTGCCAGAGATGGCTTTTTTTGCTTTTTTAATTTTCACTTTTCGTTCATCTACTTTTGGTTAAGGTACTTATTTAAGTATATATTTTTTGACAGTTTTGGTCAAAAAATGGTAGTTTATATTAATATTGGAGGTGTGCCAGAGCGGTTGAATGGGCCGCACTCGAAATGCGGTATACTCGCAAGGGTATCGGAGGTTCGAATCCTCCCGCCTCCGCCAAGTTTTACATTCAGAGTTTTCGGAAATTTTACGCACCGCAGGTTTGGTCGCCTCGCCTGCGGGCGAGACTGACAAGAAATTTTAAAATCTCATGAATTTAACATCTTTACCATATTCAAATATTTTATTTTGGGTTTTGTGCGGAGTAGTTGTTTTAATGTTAGCTTGGAATGTAATAATAGAATTGCGAATTATAAAAATCAATAAAAAATTAGCTGCATTTTTTCAAGGGGAAAAGGGTGAAGATTTGGAGGGTGTGCTATTTGAACAAATAAAAAGATTACGCAATCAGGACAAAGATATCAAGGAATTATTTCAAATTACCAAGGATTTAGGGCAAATGGCAACAAGGAGTATTCAGAAAGCGGCGGTTGTAAGATTTAATCCATTTGGTGATACTGGTGGTAATCAAAGCTTTGCTATTTCTTTATTGGACAACGAAGATAACGGAATTGTTATTTCTAGTCTTTATAGCCGAGAGGGCATGCGAGTTTATGCCAAACCAGTCAAAAAAGGAAAATCAAAATATCAATTGAGTGTTGAAGAACAAGAATCAATTGTCACTGCGCAAAAAACAATATTATGAAAAATGATTTGCAAGACAATATGAAAACACGATCTCCCATAGTTGTGGTTATGGGGCATGTTGATCATGGCAAAACCAGCCTGCTCGATTATATTCGACAGACAAGAGTCTGCGATAAAGAGTGCGGAGGCATTACCCAACATATTGGTGCATATCAGGTTGTGTTTCAGGATAGGCCCATTACTTTTTTGGATACGCCTGGTCACGAAGCTTTTTCCGCCATGCGCTCTCGTGGGGCCAAAGTTGCTGATATTGCGTTGTTAATAGTGGCAGCTGACGAAGGTCTTAAAGCGCAAACAATAGAAGCTATTAATCATATAAAAAATATAGAATTACCAGTAATTGTTGTTATAAATAAAATGGATAAACTAGGTGCACTGCCTGAAAAAGTAAAGAAAGAATTGGCACGTCAAAATGTGTTAGTTGAATCGTTAGGCGGTGGAGTGCCAGTTGTTTTAACATCGGCCAAAACAGGGCAAGGCGTAGATGAATTGCTCGAGATGATTTTATTGATGGCCGAAATGGAAGAAATTTCTCAAGACATATCTGGACTTGGCCAAGGGGTTGTCATTGAGTCTCACTTAGATGCTCAGCGAGGGGTCACTACAACATTACTTTTATTAGTAGGTAAATTGGGAAAAAATAATTTAATTTTAACGGAATCAACTCATGGGTCGGCAAAAATTTTAGAAGATTTTAAAGGTCAGGCGATTGAAAAAGCTATTGCGGGTATGCCAATTTTAGTTTGTGGTTTAAAAGAAGTACCTAGCTTAGGTGAGCAATTCGAAGTAGTTACAGATGAGGCGATTATGGAAGAGAAAGTCAAAGCGCATAGTGCAATTAGACAACAAAACAGATTGGCTAATACAGAGGTAATAAGCTCTGAAGGGGAAGAAAAACCACTAAATTTAATTTTAAAAACCGATGTAGTGGGTTCAATAGAGGCAATAAAAGAAATGATTAGTAGCATACCACAAGAAAAAGTTAAGATTCATTTTTTGTTAGCTGAAGCGGGGGATATAATAGAATCGGATATTAAGCTAGCTATGTCGGCTGGAGCTAAGATAATTGGTTTTAATTCCAAAATAAAGTCTTCGCTTGAGGAATTAGCGAAGCATCAAAAAGTCACTGTTATTAATTTCGAAGTAATTTACGAGTTGGTTCAAGCGGTGAGAGATTTAGCATCTAAAAAGTTATCTCCGGAAACAATTAGAGAGGATTTAGGTAAATTAAAAATAGTAGCAGTATTTATGACAAAACCACCTCGCATGATAGTTGGAGGCAAAGTAATTGAGGGGAAGCTAATGCGTCCGGCGCAGATTGAGGTTTGGCGGGACTCACAAAAGATTGGGCAAGGTCGATTGATTGAACTACAACGAGACAAAAAAGAAGCCGATGAAGTAAGCAAAAATCAAGAGGCGGGTATCATGTTTGAAGGGAACACAACGATTGAAACTGGTGACATTTTAGTTTTTTATAGAGAAAAGAAACAGAAGAAAGAATTATGAGTAATGAAAGAAGAATTGAAAAAATAGACGAGCTTATAAAAAGAGAAATAGGTAGTTTATTGTTGCGCGATTACGGAGGAGATGGAACTTATTTGTTGACAGTAACTGATGTAAAAACAGCTGGTAATATTCAAACTGCTAAAGTTTTTATCAGTATTATGCCAGAAGCCAAAAGCGAAAAAATCATGCGTTTTTTGCAACATCGGATTCATGATATCCAGCATTATTTAAATAGACAATTACGCATGAGGCCAGTGCCGAAAATTATCTTAGTAGCTGATATGGCGGGCGCAAAAATGAGTAAGACACTGGAAGCAATTCGTAAATTAAAAGACGACCCAAACTTTACAGAAAACTAAAAAAAAGTTATTATGAGGCTGTCGGCTTGGTAGCCAAGTGGTAAGGCGAGAGTCTGCAAAACTCTTATTCGCGGGTTCGATTCCCGCCCAAGCCTCAAGGCAATGTTGTGAGTTTATTGCCGTTATTTTTTTTGCATAGTAAAGAATATAAGCCCGGGTGGCGGAACTGGTATACGCGCTCGACTTAAAATCGGGTGAGCTTTGCTCATGCGGGTTCGACTCCCGCCCCGGGCACCAATACAGAACTCAACGGCTTTTTCAAAGCCAGAAGGTGGGACGCGCGAAGCGCGTCCCACTGATTCCCCCCCCCATTTTTCCAAACGAATTCGGAGTCCCGTCTTCGGCGGGACGGACTGTTTTTTCGCCAAGAAGCAGGTTCGAGCCAAAGATTTCTTTGGCTTTGACCTTTTTGCAAAAAGGTCATCATCAGAAGCAATTTTGTTCAATGATCGTGCGTCTTTCACCCACTCGGTAAACGGTTCGAGCCAATCATTCTGCTTGTGTGAAAGATTAATAATTTCTTCTTCGAGCGACTTCTTTTGTAAAATCAATTTTCCTTTTTCAGCACGATATATTTCCTTTTCAATATCTTGGTCGAGATAGCCGGAAAGAAGTCGCTCTAGCTTTTTCGATAAAGAAGAAATCTTTTCTTGTTTCTCTTTCACACAAGCAGTCAAAGACTGGGCGGAATTCTTGTGGTCATCATTCGCCATTTTCAATAATTCTTCAGCCCAGTCTTTGGGCAAAGAAACTTTTTGTATTAGGGATGATAACTGGCGGTCAATTTCTTTTTCTTGAACGGCAGATTCGGGATACTTAAAATCTTTTCGCTTTTTCGTACAATGGTAATATGTATATTCGTGAACATTACCATTTTTCTGCCGTTTAAATTTGTGTTCGCCAGTTATCATCATTCCGCAAGAAGCACAGGAAATGAGACCGCAATATGGTTGAGGTTCATTCTGTGGTTTTCGTTCGGGTTGTCCATGAAACTTCAACATTTCCTGTGCTTCATCAAAAAGTTTCTTTGAAATGATTGGCTCGTGTTTACCTTCGTGCAATTCTTTTGCGTAGTTAAATAATCCGACA
>Ga0210057_1004710_pt1 | contig 17935 bp, 24 predicted proteins | sample CryGeyCG2114_010_2_FD_183968 | JGI IMG/M metagenome (GOLD analysis project Ga0210057, IMG submission 183968) | Groundwater microbial communities from aquifer - Crystal Geyser CG10_big_fil_rev_8/21/14_0.10 (SPAdes) (version 2) | ecosystem: Environmental > Aquatic > Deep subsurface > Groundwater ...
CTCCTTCACCTCTTTTTACTTCCAAACCATAAAATTTAATTCTGTCGCCGCGAAAATGAAGCTGGAAACTCCTCAATGGTCCGTTTCTGTGCTTGGCAATTTCCAAATCAACCTTATTCATATCCTCTTCATCCTCCCGCCACAAAAACATCACCACATCAGCATCTTGCTCGATACTGCCACTCTCGCGTAAATCAGCCAATTGCGGTCTCTTTTTTCCTCGCTGTTCAACTGCCCTTGAAAGCTGGGAGCAAGCCAAAACCGGCACTTTTAATTCCCGGGCTAAATTTTTCAAACCCATTGAAATATCAGCCACTTCCTGAACCCGATTTTCGTGGGAGCGAACCGGCCGCGCCAATTGCAGGTAATCAACAACTATCAACCGCAAGCCGTGTTCTGCCATTAATCGTCTGGCTTTGGTTCGCATTTCCAAAATGCTGGCTGCTGGCGTATCATCAATAAACAAAGGTGCTTCGGCTAATTCTCCCATCGCTTCAGAAAGACGGGTAAAATCATCCTCATTTAAACGGCCGCTTTTTAACTTCCAGGCATCAATGTCCGCTTGGGAAACCAGCAAACGGTCCACCAATTCTTCTTTACTCATTTCTAAAGAAAAAAAACCAACCGGCAAACTTTCTGCAACCGCTACATGCTGACAAATCCCCAAAGCCAAAGCAGTTTTCCCCAAGCTAGGTCGGGATGCCAAAATCAAAAGGTTAGAGTCCTGCATTCCTGCCAAGGCATTGTCCAAATCCTTAAATCCGGTTGGAACACCCCTCAAGCCTCCTGCTTTTTTATGAAGCTCATCCAAGCGGTCAAAACTTTCGGCTAAAATATCTTTAACTGGCAAAAAAATCTGCCTCAAATGTTTTTGAGAAAGAGTAAAAATTGATTGTTCAGCTTTGTCTAAAACACTGCTTGCTTCCTGACTGTCATCAAAAGCCGCTTCGGCAATCTGGCCGGCCGCTGTAATTAATTCTCTTTTAGTGTAATTGTTTTTAACAATTTGGCCGTATTGTTCAGCATGAGCCGCAGTCGGAACACTGTTAACCAATGAAACCAAATAAGAAGATCCGCCAATTTTAGTTAAGGATTTTTGTTTTTTGAGTTTCTCTTTAAGAGTAACAATATCAATCGGCTGCCGTTCTTCATAAAGCTCTAAAAAAGCTTGAAAAATTAACCGATTAATCTCTTTGTAAAAATGCTCTGGTCTTAAAAACTCAGCCACGTTAGTAATGGCGTCTTTGTCAATCAAAATCGAACCTAAAACGCAGGTTTCTGCCTCTTGGCTGTGAGGAGGAACTTTAAGCTTTGGCATTTAAAACCACCGTCTCCCCTTCTTCGGGAAGCTTATCATAAGAAATTATCAGTTTGTCAACTGCTTGTTTTTTTTCTTCTCCCAATTCTTTTAAGAAATCATCTACTGGCGCCACATCTAAAGTCACTTTGCCCATCTTAAAATGCATTGGGATGGTAATTTTGGGATGAATTTTGTTGACCTGCTCAGCCGCTTGCTTGGCATTAAGGGTATAAACGCCGCCAACCGGAACAAAAAGAATATCCACGCCATTAATTTCTTCTAATAGCTCATCATCAAGAAAATGACCCAAATCACCCAAATGAACCAGTTTTAAACCATCCTGTTCAATCACATAAATTATGTTTTTACCTCTCTCTCTGCCTTTGCTGGCATCATGAAAAGAAGGAAGGCCAAAAATAGAAACACCTGCTACTTCGTACTCGCCGGGTTTGCTAATTACAAAGGGCTTGTTTCTTCTGGCCGTACCGCTAACTGCCTCAAAAAAATTATGGTCATCATGGTCATGAGAAATGGTAACAATGTCAGCCGAAGCTTTGGGCAATTTCAAACCAAAAGAAGAATGATAAGGGTCGGTAACCACAGTTGCCTTTTTGCCCTTAATTTGGAAACAAGAAAGACCTAAAAAACGAATCTCCATTAACGACAGTTTAGCAAAAATTTGCCGCCTTGACAAGAATATTTTTTTCCGCTATATTGCTATTAAACTGCTCTTTAAATATGAAGAAAGAAGTTCTTATTGCTATTATTACCGGTTTTGCTCTCGGTTTGCTGATTACTTTTGGTGTCTGGACAGCCAATCGGGCTTTAAAAGAAAGTGCTCCTCAAAAAGAAAGCTCTACTGAAATAAAAGAAACGCCTATCCCCTCTCCTCGAAAACAAGAATTATCTTTAACTGTTCTTTCTCCAGAAGACAATTCTATCAGCGACCAGGAAGAAATTGAAGTTTCTGGTAAAGCCATACCTGAAGCAGTGATTGTTATTCTTTATCAAGACGGTGAAAAAATTTTAGAAGCCGATAAAGAAGGTAATTTTAAAACAACAATTACTTTAGTCGGCGGCAGTAATGAAATCAAAATTTCTACTTATGACTCAGAAGGAAACGAAGTTAGCAAAACTTTAACTGTTGTCTATTCAACAGTTAAAATCTAATGAAAAAATTTTCCATTTTTTTACTTTCCATCTTTAGCTTCTCACTTTTAACCCTGCCAGTTTGGGCGGTCTCACCCACTCCTGAAGTTTCGCCAAGCAGAGTAGAAGAAATTCGCGAGGCAGTCAAGGAAAAGGTAAGAGAAAAATTAAACGAAGTTAAAAAGGGTCAAAAAAGGGCTTTTGTCGGCGAAATTACTGAAATTACAAATTCTACTTTAGTGCTTAAAAATGAAAAGGGTGAAAGGCAAGCCAAAATAACTGATGATACAACCATTATCGGCAAAGGCAAGCAAAAAATAGAATTTGAAGATTTAGAAATCGGCAATTTCGTCATCGCCATGGGTTATCTTGATGAAAATAATATTCTTCAAACCCAAAGGCTGGTGGTTACCAATAAGCCGGAAGTGCCTGTCCGCGAAGCGGCTTTTGGAAAAGTGACTAATATTTCTTCTACTGAAACTGAAAAAATTATCACTGTCAAAAATGAAAAAAAGGATATGATTTATACTGTTGAAATTACTTCAAAAACGAAAATCACCAAAAAAATTGAAGGAAAAATGGAGCAGGTTGAATTTAAAGATATTGAAATTGACGACAAATTAGTGGCTGTCGGCACGCCTGAAAAAAACGAAGAAAAAATCATCATTGCCAAAATTATCCACATCATCCCCGGCTTAGCCAAAGGCCAAACTTCCCCCACCCCCGAACCATCCCCCGCTGAAGAATAAAACTTCCAAATGACCCTTGACAAAACCTAATATTTTTCTTAGAATTATCTTATGATTATACCAACTGAAGAGAATACCAAAACAGTCACTGATTTGCGAGAAGATGTCGTCAAAATTTTAGCCTCTTTACAAAAGCAAAAAGGTCCACAGTTTGTTTTCTATAGATCAAAGCCAAAAGCTGTTCTTCTTGCTATCGGAGAATATCAAAGGCTTCTAGAACTTTTAGAAGATTATGAAGATTCCCTCGAAGCAAGCGAGGTTATTGCGGAAGCTAAAGCTAAAAAAGAAAAATTGTATTCTTTCGACCAAGTAGCCAAAATGGTTGATTATAAATAATGTATAAAGTTGCCTTTCGGGAAAGAACTCTTAAATTTTTAACCAAAAAACTTCCTTTTAAAAGCAGAAAAAAAGTCTTAAAAAAAATCGAAACTTTGGCTAAAAACCCTTTCACCCCTACTTTGGATATTAAAAAATTATCTTTTTTTAAAAATCTTCAAAAAGCATATCGTTTGAGAATTGGCAATCTCCGAATTATTTACGAGCTTGATACAAAAAAGAAAAAAATCATCATTTATCAAATCGATTACCGCCGAACAACTACCTATTAACCTTTTGGCAGTTTTGTTATACAATATCCCCTAATGACCAAATCCCCTGCCCCGCTGATTTTGGTTATCAATTTTTGTTTCTCACATCCAGTTTCTGCTCAACTGTTCGCGCACCTTGACAAAGAAAGGAAAGAAAGACAATGGCTACTACAAAAGAGGCGGTGTTGCTTGAAACCCTAGACGATCTCCTGGCCAGGGTGCCCATCTACATGTAGGCCCTGCGCATTGCGCATATTGCCACGGCGTGGTGAGGACTCTTGGACCTGAATTCAACCACAAACCTGACTGCCCTTGGCGTAAGGCCAAAGAATTGCGCGACAAATATCGCGAAGCTGTGTAAGGCTAGGAATGAGCGCGAACAACAAGGGGCAAACTGGATTGGGATGAGGGTCATCGAAAGTCGCGACTTCACTGTTGTGATTGCCTTTCGGCTAGATGACCCTTCTTTTATTGTTAAAAATTCTTCCAGATGATAAGATAAAAATATGCGAAAAGTAAAGTTTCCGTTAACCAGAGGTTTTCGGGATTTTTATCCCAAGCAAATGATTGCTCGGAAGTGGTTGTTTGGAAAAATGCGAGAAGTCAGCCGGCGGTTTGGGTATCAGGAATATGAAGGACCCGCGTTGGAATCTTTAGCGCTTTATGCCGCCAAATCCGGTGAAGAACTAGTCAAAAGGCAAACTTTTATTCTTAAAGACCGCAGTGGCAAAAAACTGGCTTTGCGGCCTGAACTAACCCCCACTTTAGCTCGAATGGTGGCCCAAAAACAGGGTGAACTTGTCGAACCCCTCCGTTGGTTTTCAATCGGCCCCCGCTGGCGCTACGAAACCCCCCAAAAAGGTCGCGCCCGAGAATTTTATCAATGGGATGTAGATTTAATTGGAGTAGAACCAGCTGAGGCAGATGCTGAAGTGATTGCTGTCGCGGCTGAATTTTTCAAATCAATTGGTCTTTTACCTAAACAAGTGGTCATTAAAATCAACAACCGCCGTTTTCTAGAGCAAAAATTGGATTTGATTGAAATTCCCAACAACAAAATTCAAGCTGTTTTCCGGGCAATTGATAAAAAAAACAAAATGGCGGGCAACGAATGGGAGACGTATCTAAAAGAAATCGGCCTAAACAAGCTGCAAATCAAAGACCTTTGGGGTATTTTAAAAGATAAAGATTTTGGTGGTGAATCAGAAGAATTGACAATTCTCTTTTCTACTCTGCAAGACTTAGGTGTTGCTGATTATGTTGAATTTGACCCGACAATTGTCCGTGGTCTTGATTATTACACCGGCACGGTTTTTGAAGCTCAAGATAAAAAGGGTGAATTCAGAGCTATTTTGGGCGGCGGCCGCTACGATAATCTGGTGGAAGTTGTTGGCGGCCCCGCCGTTGGCGGGGTTGGTTTCGCCTGCGGCGATATTGTTCTTGAAGAAGTCTTGAAAAAATTCAATTTTTGGCCTGATTTAAATCCCATTCCCACCAAAGTGCTGGTAACAATTTTTGACGAATCGCTTTATCGAGAAGCCATCCAATTTAGCCGTCACTTAAGAGAAGCCAAAATTCCGACTGAACTTTACTTAACACCAGTTAAGCTTGATAAACAACTAAAATACGCTGACAAAAAGGGTATTCCCTTTGTGGCCATTCTTGGGCCAAATGAGGCTAAAAATAAAACAGTTACCCTCAAAAATCTCAAAACAAGGAAACAGCAAACAATCCTTCAAACTAAAGCCATCCAAAAATTGGCTGCCTAAATGACCAAAACAAGAAAGTTAGCTTACGCGGCTTTATTAACCACGGCTGTTATTTGGGGCTTTGCACCACCCATCATTAAATACACACTTGGTTTTATTAGCCCAACTGTTTTTCTTTTCTACCGTTTTTTGATGGTTAGCTTTATCCTTTTTGTTCCCCTACTGATAAGACTAAAACAAATTCAACCAACTAAAAGAAAAATCATCAAATACTTAACTCTTGGTTTTTTAGGAACACCCTTAACTTTGTATTTCTTATTTACAGGTATGGAAAAAACGACTGCCATCGATGCTTCAGTTATTTGGATTATTTCGCCTATTTTGGTGGTTTTAGGCGGCGCTTTTTTCCTAAAGGAAACGGTTACTAAAATTGAAAAAATTGGTATTGGCCTGACTCTTTTGGGAACAATTATTACTATCATCCAACCTCTTTTGGAAACAGGTGTTGGTTTTGGTCATCATATCTGGGGAAACACTTTGGTTTTTCTGGGTACTTGTGCTTGGGCTTCTTTTACTCTACTGACTAAAAAAGAAAAGCTTGACCCTTTTGTTCTTTCTGCTTCGTCTTTTTTCGTCGGTGCTGTTGCCATGACGCCTTTTTTTCTTGCCAGCCAATCAGCAGCACTACCTCCTCAGGCGATTTTCGGTGTCCTTTATATGACGATTTTGGGTTCGGTTGTCGCTTACTTCACCTATATTTACGGTCTCTCAAAAATTGAAGCCTCAGAGGCAACTATTTTTACCTATCTCCAACCTCTTTTTGCTATTCCTTTGGCCGCAGTCTGGCTGGGCGAAAAAATCACTTTCCCCTTCTTGGTCGGCGCTCTCTTAATTGGTTTGGGTGTCTTCATTTGCGAAAAAAGATAAAAATTGATACAATTGGTGCCTATGAAAAAAGATATTCATTCTCAATGGTATCCGGAGGCAAAAATTACCTGTGCTTGTGGAAGCACTTTTACGGCTGGTTCAACTAAGCCTGAAATTCAAGTAGAAATTTGTTCTAGCTGTCATCCTTTTTTTACCGGCGAAATGAAATATATTGACACTCAAGGCCGGGTGGAAAAATTTGAAGCCCAACGAAAAGCAGTGGCTGGCAAAAAATATATTAAAAAGAAAGATAAAAAGAAACTGCAGGAAAAGCGTGAACGAGAGGCGGAAAAGAAAAGACCAAAATCCCTAAAAGAAGTCTTGATGCATGAATAAAGATATTGCTATTTTAGAAATCAGACCGGCGGCTGGCGGCGACGAAGCCAAAATTTGGGCTCAAGATTTACTGCGAATGTATCTCAAATTTGCTGAAAAGCAAAACTGGCAGACTAATTTAGTCAATAAAGGGACACTCCACATCAAAGGAGCTGACGCTTACGAAAAACTTAAATTTGAATCCGGCGTCCATCGGGTTCAGCGGATTCCCACTACGGAAAGATATGGTCGAATTCATACCTCAACCGCCACTGTCGCTGTCCTGCCGGAAATCTCGATAACAGAAATCATTCTTAACCCAACTGATTTAGAATGGCAATTTTATCGGGCTTCAACTCAGGGCGGTCAAAATGTTCAAAAAGTCTCCTCCGCTGCCAGGCTGACCCATAAACCAACAGGTATCAGTGTCACCTGCGAACAAGAACGGACTCAAGAACAAAATCGGCAAATTGCTTTACAGCTTTTACGGGCTAAACTCTGGGAACGCGAGGAAGAAAAAAGACAATCTACTATTAGCCAACAGCGCTCTGCTATTGGCCGCGGCATGCGGTCCGAAAAAATAAGAACTTACAATTTCCCTCAGAATCGAATCACCGACCACCGGCTCAATAAAAAATTCTACAACCTCGACACTGTTTTAAATGGAGATTTGGGGAAAATTACTCGCTAGATTCTTTAAGAACTGCTTCTGTTTCTAAAGTTTCGCCATCACGCCAAATGGTTAGTTTAACATGGTCGCCAATTTTCTTTTGATTTATCAATTTTGCCAAACCGCCGTCTTTTTCGTGAATCGGCTCGCCATCAAGCTTGGTAATAATATCGCCCTTTTTCGCTCCGGCCTTATCAGCTGGTGAACCAACAATCACTTCAACAATGTAAGCACCTTGAGGCACTTCATTTAACAAGGCCAAATCTTGGCTAATTATCCGATACCTAACTCCCAAAAAAGCCCTTTCAAAACTACCGGTTTTTTCAAAATTCTGGATTGATTCTTTAACCAGATTAATCGGGATGGCAAAACTAATATTTTGACCCTGAGCGGCCACGGCCACATTGACGCCAATTACCTGACCAGCTGAATTCAAAAGCGGTCCGCCTGAATTACCGGGATTAATAGCCGCATCAGTTTGAATGACATCATCCAATCTTTCTACATAACCTTCAAAAGCAGAACCAGCTGTAATCCCGCGGCCCAAACCAGAAACGACACCAGTAGTAACTGTATGGCGAAACTCTCCCAAAGCCGTGCCAATCGCCATCACAAATTGGCCAACTTTCAAATTATCAGAATCACCCAATTCAATCGGCTCTAATTTTTCTTCACCATCCGGATTAATTTTTAAAATAGCCAAATCATTAACCGGGTCACGATAAATTTTTTGGATATTATACTCTTTATCTTGCTTGGTAATAATTCGGTATTGAGCTTGGGCATCAGCAACAACATGTTTATTGGTCACCACCAACCCTTCTTTACTAACAATAAAACCACTGCCAATATCCTGCTCAATTTTCTGTTCCCCCGCCGGTTGGCGGGGCTGGCCAAAAAAACCAAAAGGATCCATAAATGGATCCCATTCAAACAAACCGCCTACTGACTGGGTTTTAGTTATATTAACAGTGACAACACTCGGACTGGCTTGCTCAGCCACATCAATAATCATTGATTCCTCAGTTAAAATCCGCTGTTGAATAAGTGAAGGTAGGGGCTGTCTATCAGAAAAAAAACGGCTGGAGATTTCACCGCGGAAAACCACAGCCAAAATAACCATACCAATGGCAAAAATGATGATAAGTTTTTTAATTTTTTTCATAATAATATTTCTTTTGCTTTTTCAAGCTGTTCGTCTTCTTTTGTCTCTGGATTATCCTCTATTTTATAATCCGGTTCTATTCCATTTTTATCAATTGATTTGCCTGAAGGCAATAGCCAACGAGCTATGGTTATATGAAGACCTGAACCTTCAGCCAAATCCTGAGCTTCCTGAATTGACCCTTTGCCGAAAGTTTTTTCTCCTGTCAACTTCGCTCGTTGATGTTCCTGAAGAGCTCCAGCCACAATCTCCGAAGCGGAAGCGCTACCCTGATTAATCAAAACAATCATTGGTAAATCAGTCAGTTTCCCCACGCGGTTGACCGAAAATGTTTCTTTAACACCTTCGGCTGTTTCTTGCTGAACTACTACCCCGCTGGTTAAAAATTCAGAAGCAATAAAAACAGAACTGCTGAGATAGCCGCCGGGATTATTGCGCAAATCAAAAACTATCCCTTTAACCGCCGGCTGGTGTTCAACAATTTGAGAAACAGCCTGATGCCACTCGTCGGTCGTCCGGTCGCCAAAACGCATTAGTTTTAACAAGGCCAAATCACTTTCAAACTTCACTTCAACACTAGGAACAATAATTGTATCGCGAATAATAGTCGCCTCATAAGACTCTTTTTCATTCTGATGAAGTAGTGTCAGTTTAACCGAAGTTCCTTTTTGGCCTCTAATTAACTTCACTGCTTCCGGCAAACTAATATCTGTAGTTTCTTCTCCGTCAATCTTTAAAATCAAATCACCAGCCTTAACACCGGCTTTTTCCGCCGGCATACCGGATAAAGGAGAAATAACAGTTAAATACTGATTGCGATAACCCAATTCTATCCCCACACCGCTGAAAGAGCCATTTAAATCTTCTTTTGCCTGCTGGTTATCACTAGGCGGCAGAAAAACTGTGTAAGGGTCACCTAAAGCCGCTACCATCCCTTTAATTGCCCCAAAAAGCATTTGGTCTTTTTCCAAAGCATTTTTGTCAATAAAAGAAATTCCCAAACGCTCCCAAACATCCCAAAAAAGAGACAAATCAGCTTTTTCATTTTCTGAAAAAGTTTGGCCAGTTTTTGTCTTCAGAGGATGACTGCCAAACCAATAACCAGCTCCGCTAGCCAGCAAAGCAATGATAATGACAATGACTGTTAATCTTATTTTGCGCAAGTTTAATTTCATTGTTCAGACTAAAGCGGAATTAAAATTCTTTTTTCTCCACCTTCAATTAAAATTTCTTTGCCTTCGTTTTTTTTAAAAATCTGCCAGAGCGGCTGAAAAACATCTTTGTCCTGCCAAACAATCAATGGCAAATCTGTCTCTTCTTGAAAAGTTTCCAACCCTTCATTGGCAAAGCCCTCAGCTAAATCTAGAGCGGCAATCCCGGCCAATCCCAAACTGGCTGCTTTATACCAAAAGCCGCGATTAAAACAGCCAAAAAGAACCAATAGTTTATCTTGAAGTTCAGCATTCAAATCAAACAAATCAGCTTCCTCTTTTTCCAAACAAACTAAGGAGCCAATTTTTTGTCCGCCCACTCCCCATTTGCCCTTGATTTCCAAAGCAGAAAAAGAAATAGTGATCTTTTCTTTAGAAGCAGTGGTAATTTTACCTTTAAAAGGCGATTTAATTTTCACTTCTCCGTCAATCAAAGCCACTAAATCACCCGTATTAACCAAATCACCCTTTTTTACTTTAAGTTTACTTTTGGCTGGTAAATGTAGAGAAAAAGAGGCAGTTACTTCCATTGTTAGATTTTGACTGCAAAAGGTAGTAAGGCTAGAAATCTGGCTCGTTTGATTGCCCGAGTGGCTTGTCGTTGATGCTTGGCACAGAGTCCGCTTCTGCTTCGCGGTATAATTTTGCCCCGGTCAGAAACAAAGCGGCGCAAATTTTCCACTGTCTTATAATCCGGCTTTTGGTCGGATGTACAAAAAAAACATTCTGGAACCTGAAAATACTCTCGTCTCTGAAATTTTTTTGGTTTCCGTCTAGGCATCTTTTTTTAAAAAGGAATATCTTCCGGCTTAACTTCTTCTGTTTCTGCCTTTTTTTCTTTGGCACCAGAAGACTCCTTCTCGTCTTCCTCTTCTCCCTCCTCAACCGGTGGCCGACGAGAATCAAGAATAATCATTTCATCAATGACAATTTCAGTTGTCTGACGGAGCGTGCCATCCTGCGCCGTCCATTGGCGGGTCTGAAGCCGACCTTCAGCAAAAATTTTTCGGCCTTTAAAAAGCAGTTGAGCACAAAGCTCTGCCAGCTTATTCCAAGCCACCAGCCGGTGAAACTCTACACTCTCTTTTTTCTCCCCTGATTCTGTCGTCCAAGCCCGGTTAGTAGCCAAACCAATGGTGCAGACAGCTGTCCCTTGAGGCGTATACCGCAGCTCCGGATCTCGGGTTAAATTACCAATTAACTGAACTTTATTTAGCGACCTTTGCGCCATTTTTATTTACCTCCTTGCCCTGAGTTTGTCGAAGGGCCTCTTTTTTAACAAGCAAATAACGAATAATTTCTTCTTCTCTTTTTAATTTTTGGTCCATCTGGGATGCAGATTCTGGAGGCAATTTGAGAAACCAAAAAAAATAAACTCCCATATTTTTTTTCTTAATGGGATAGGCTAATTCTTTTTTCCCCCATTCATCTTGCTTTTCAACCTTACCTTTGCAATCAGTAACTATTTTTTGAATTTTGGCAGTCAATTCTTTTTTTTCTTCCGCGCCCAAGTCAGAGTCAACAATAAACGTAAATTCGTAATCTCGCATTTTTCTTATCTTATCATAAATTGAATTTGAATTCTACCACATCCCCATCTTGAATAACATAACTTTTTCCTTCCAATCTTATTTTCCCTTTATTTCGACTGGCCAGCCAGCTACCTGCCTGCATCAAATTCTCAAAAGAAACCACTTCGGCTTTAATAAAACCTTTAGCCATATCAGTATGAACGCGACTGGCCGCGTCTGACGCGGTTTGGCCTTTTCCCAAAGACCAGGCAGTCAATTCCCGACCGCCCTTAATTGTATAAAAGGTAATTAAATTTAGCAACTGATAAGCTTCATGAATCAACTTCTCTATTCCCCGGCCAGTCTTCGCGCAAATTTTCAATATCTCGTCCTCTATTCCTCCAGCTTTCTCGTCATTGGTATTCAAAACATACAAAACTGGTTTTTTAATCCCTGCTAGTTTCAGTTCCAAGTCAACAATCTCCTTATCTCGCTGAGGGTCAATTGAAGCGTAATAATGAGAAACTGATTTATCCTCAAAAGCTCTGATTAAATGAACAACAGCGTCTACTTCTCGAATTTTAGCCAAAAACTGATTGCCCAAGCCCTCGCCCTGATGAGCATTTTTCACCAAACCAGCAACATCAATGAACTTCACCGCTGCCGGCACCGTTTTTTCTGGATTAATCAACTCTCGCAACCTCTCAAGCCTCTCATCCGGCACAGCCACCACCCCCACATTGGGTTCAATTGTGGTAAAAGGATACGCCGCCACATTCGCCACCTGCCGTTTTAGCAAAGCGTTAAACAGCGTCGATTTTCCGACATTCGGCAACCCGACTATCCCGACACTTAACCCCATGAAACTATTTTATCATTTTTTAACGCAATCCATTCTTAATGAGACTCCAACTCTATTGCAAAAACACCCAATTTTTCCTTGAATGGCGGATATAAATTTCTTAACACCCTTAGAATCTCGTCTTTAGCCATTCCTGGCTTTAATTCCTGAATGTTTCTATATCCGACTCGAACCTCGACTGTTTTTCTTCCGTCTAGAATTTCTTTTAGAAATTTTCTTTTGATCCAAAGAGTTTTAATTTGAGTGTTCATGTTTTCTTTTTGATCAGATAAAATCTTACTAAAGTGTCAGTCGCAGTTTTTTGAAATGTAGGTTGTTTTTGGTAAATTGTATATCTTCTTGGTAACCAGGTTTTGTGGGCTTTCCACATTCCCTGGAGTTTATCTTCTGGTAGGTTTTTCTCTACCCACTTTTTAGCGCTTAGTCTTAGCTTATCAAACTCTGCCTTATGCTGTGACAGTATTTGTTTTTCCTTCTTGATCTCAGGTTCAAGATAAACCTTTCTAGCTTTTTGAATATTAATCTTCTCTCCATGAAGAAGCAATTTAATAAGTTTTCCAAACAATGCTTTCGAGGTTGTTTCGGGTAGCTCGTGCGAGATAATATCCCTAAACCCCTTTAATTCTTCAGGGACTTCTCTATGCCCAGGCAAACCACCTAATTTATCAAGCATTTCTTGCTCGAATTGGTCTTTTACTTTTTGCCAGTTTATCTTGTCCATTTTTAGTTTATTTTACCCTTAAATTCAGCTAGAAGCCATAATTGTAGGGCTTTCTAAGCTAACAGGCGGTGGCACGGAGCGGATAATTCTTCCGAATCCATCTCTCTGGGCGATTATCCGTTCTTTTCTGGGTTCGGGGAGCTTGAAGTTAAACTTAAATTCTAAGGTTGGGACTGTATAGCTTCTGTTCCGACCGTTAAACCAGACCTTGACATTCTAAAATTATTTTAAGCGTTTAATAATCTCTAAATAATCGTTAATAGAAATTCCAAGAGTGCGAAGATTATTACGGATAATAAACATCGGAACTTCTTTATCGGTGGTAAAAACGACTGGTCTCTTGAGATCGATTCTATTATAGATTAAGTGATCTCCTTTTTGCCGTTTAAAATAACAACCGATAAAAGCAAGGAACTTTTCGAATTTCTTTCTGCTTATAGGAACAAGACGGGGCATGAATTTTATAAAGATAAAGGTACTCTAAAATTCTCTGATTCTTGGGCAACTACAAAAGGTGGTGTCCATTCTTTTTTAATCTTTCGCCAACCTAAATCACCAAGAACCTCATCTAAAGTTCCTTTTTCTAGCAATTCTTCAAAGAAAATCTGAACTACCTTCCCAAACCGTTCTTTAGCTTTTTCAAAACTTCTTCCTGAAGTAGAAAGATCTAAAACCGGTGTATAAGCAATAAAATACTTACCTTCCTTAAGTATAGAAACGGGAAGAGACACCCTAAAAAGTACTTTGTCTACTTTAGTTTTTCCCATTAATTATATTTTACAAAACCAGTTGCTAAAAGTAAACATCGGAAATAATTCGGCACTTGGTGGGCTAAAATTCTGCCAAGCTCATCTCTTTCTCTTCTAATAATTCTCCCTTTTTTAGCTTTAGGCAACTTGGCGATAATCTAAAATCGCCTCTCTAATTAAATCAGAAGAAGACGGTAAGGGTAATTCTTTTCCGGTAATCATCGTGTAGGGAATTCTGTAGGCAGACGCTACTTTGCCAATAATTTCTTCATCTACTACAGGAACTATCCCTTCTCCTTTAAAGCCCTTATCCGCCAACCATCTTCTGATAATTTCTTTATCAAATTGTTTTGGAGTTTCACCGGCGTTAAATCTTTGCTGGTAAGATTCCCCCAACCAAAAACGAGAAGAATCAGGAGTAAATAATTCATCAATTAACATTAAATCTCTATCTTTGTCTAAACCAAACTCAAATTTGGTATCAACTAAGATTAATCCCTCTGAGGCAAGATAACTACTTGCCCGGTCAAAAAGGGCAAAGGAGGCGGCTTTCGTTCTTGCCCACATACTTTCCCCTAATTTCCCATCAACAACTTCTTGAGCTTGTTGGTCAGTTAACTCTTGATCGTGGCCGGTTAGGGCTTTGGTTGTCGGTGTAAGAATCGTCCCCATGGGAAACTCCTGGTTTGGCTTTAGCCCATCAGGAAATTTTATTCCATATATTTCTCGCCTACTAAGATCGGCATAGTTATAATAAACAGAAGTAGAGGTTGAACTTTTGGCCATGTATCTCCGTAAAACCACCTCAACTGGCAATGTTTCTTGGGCTTGGCGAGCAATGAGAACATTTGGATGGGGTACGGCAATCAAATGATTGGGAACTATATCTTGTGTTTCTTCATACCAAAATGCTGAAAGTAGATTCAACACTTGCCCCTTTCCTGGAACAGTACAGATTACCCGATCATAAGCAGAAAGCCTATCGGTGGTCACCATCACCCTCAAACCAGAATCAGAAACCCAAATATCCCTTACTTTACCAGAAATTTTTGGACCGAGTTCGGGTATTTCTACTTCCAAAAGTCCTCGGGAAAAATTTTCGCTTGGGGCCTCTGATATTGATAATTTTCTTTCTACTGACATACTATTTTGTTTGTCTCGAAACAGCGATCTCTTCAAGTGCCATCTCGGTTAATTTATCCGCATAACCAAGATAAGTTTCGGGTGTTAATTTCATTAATCTAACCTTTATTTCTTCGGCAACCGGTAATCCAGATACCCACTGCTGCCATTCGTCTTGCCCAATTCGCTGCCCTCTTGAAAGGCCAGCAACTAGAGAATAGGGATCTTCTTCTCCTGCTCTTCTTAAGACGGTTTGAACTCCTTCAGTTAAAATTACCCAATTCTCATTTAATTTACCCCGCATGAGTTCAATATTTGGGTGAACTCTGTTGAGCCCAGCTAAAGTATTCCTATAGGCGATTAAGCCATAGCCTAGTCCAAGCCCAACATTTCTTATGGTGGTGCTATCTGATAAGTCTCGTTGTAATCTTGAAACTGCCAACTTTCTTACCATCCCCTCCCATAGACTATTAGCCAGTTGGACATTACCTTCACTATTTTCAAAATCAATTGGGTTAACTTTTTGGGGCATTGTAGATGAACCCACTTCGCCCTTCTTGACTTCCTGTGCAAACCAGTCATCACTGATATACCTCCACATATCTTGGTCGATATTTAACAAAACGCCATTAACTCTTTGAAAAGCCTGAAATAGCTCAATCATATCGTCATAGGAATTTATTTGGGTGGTATATAAGTTTGGTTCTAAGCCTAAACCGCTAACAAACTTCTGGGAGAAAGCAATCCAATCTAATTCAGGAGCAGCTAGAACGTGAGCATTATAGTTACCAACGGCACCATTTAGTTTTCCTGTTAGTCTAACGTTTTCTAACTTTCTTACTTGATTATTTAACCTAACGGCAAAGTTGGCTATCTCTTTTCCAAGAGTGGTAGGCACCGCTGGCTGGCCATGAGTTCTCGCCAACATTGGTATTCCTTTAGATTGCCTTGCTCTATCAGCCAATCCATCTACAACTTGGTCTAACGCCGGAATACAAATCTCTCTTTTTGCTCTCTCTAACATTAAGCGGTAGGAAAGATTATTAACATCCTCTGAGGTTAGACCGAAGTGAATCATTTCCGTTACATCTTCAAGGTTGGTTCCAACCACAAACTCCCTAAAGGCTCTCTCCATCGCTTTCACATCATGTCTTATAGTAGCTTCAATTTCTTTTACCCGTTTTGCTTGGGCTAAAGTCATCTTCGGCCCCATTGTTTCCAAAAATCCCCGTTCTTGATCTGTTAGCGGCCTTACAAGTCCCACTTCAGAAAGAGCAACCAAATATCTAGCTTCGATTTCTACACGGGTCTTAATGAGAGCCATTTCAGAAGCAAAGGGAGCTAAGTCTTCGACTTTCTCGCGATATCTTCCATCTAAAGGAGAAATTGCGGTTAATTCAGTAAGTTCCTGATAATTTTTCGGTTCTCTTTCCATCTCAATCTCAAAAAAAGCTTATAACTTTTATTAAAACCTATATTATCAGAAAAATAACAAACGTCAACTATTTATTCCAAAAATAACTCTTTCACCTATACTAAAATTATGGGCTTCTGTAATCTTAACTACGACAATCTCAAAAGGTAGCTTTGCGTTCCCGCTATCTTGACTGATAGATTCATATCTTACCTTCAGCAATAACCGCTAGACTGGTTTTGCTACCCAAAGCATTTCAGAAGAATCGCTTTTAAATGAATTTTTATTAAAGTCGCCGTAGAGATTTTTTATTTTAAAACCCGCCAAGCGTAAAAGATGCTCAATCTCAAAACGGAAAAAAAATCGCATCTTGAGAGGAATAATTTCTTCCTGGCCACCTGAATAGGTAAATCGGAACTCCTGGTGCATCATTTGTTCTGCCATATCATATCGATTACGATAATCAATTTTTACCCTTCCTTTGATATCATTCTTTACACCATGCTGAAAAAAATCATAAAGAGGAGCAAATTTATTATGGTATAATTCGTCAAATATATTTTTTGCTTTCTTCATAACTCCAATTCTATCACAAAAACGCCTAATTTTTCCTTAAATGGCGGATATAAATTTCTTAACACCCTTAGAATCTCGTCTTTAGGCATTCCTGACACAATTCTCTCTGCCTCCTCGTGCTCTAACATTTCAGAAAAAGTAGGATACCTCCTCACATCTTTAATTCCAATCTCATGTTTTTCATTCAAAAGAAGTTTCATTCCCGGCTTTAGCTCTTGTATATTTCTATAACCGACTCGAACCTCGACTGTTTTTCTTCCGTCTAGAATTTCTTCCAGAAATTGTCTTTTTATCCAAAGTGTTTTAGGTTTGGTATTCATAGACTTCTCCCTATTCCTATGGTTAAGTTGGATCTCAAACCGATTTCACCAAAATATAAAGCAAATGTCCTTCAAAAAACGTTCTTCTTAATTGACCTGTCCTGTAATCAACTGAATATTCCTTAACCACTATCAATCTAGCTTTTTTAATTAAAGATCTCATCTCAAAGGGATTAAAAAAGTGGCAAGTTGAATCAAGCTCCCTACTTCTACTAATTGTAATTTTATAATCGAAATCCCCATTTTTAGGGTCAGGTTTTAAAATATCTTTGATTACATTGCCAAATATCTTGTTCAACCCATAATGTCTAACATTAAACTACCCCCAGCACGGAGGCTGGGGGATTTCTGGGTGTTCCCACCTCCTCACTGGTTAAATAATCCAATTTGTCTCCAATATTCTTTTTGTTCACGGATATAGCGCTTGATTTCATCCTTAGTCGTTCTGTCCGAGACGGTGCTGGCATAGAAACCTCGGCACCAAAACTTTTCTCCCCAAAGGTATTGTTTGACCTTCTTGGGGTACTTCTCAAATAACTTTTTCTCTGTCCAAGTCTTAATCAGCTTAACAATCTGAGAGGGTGAATACCTGGGAGGAGTTGAAAGAAAGAGATGAACGTGATCTCTATCTGTTTCCAGTTCCTCAATTACCCACTCATGGAAAGGTGCCATCTTCCTGATGGTTTCTTTCAGCTCCTTGTCTATCTCCCTGACAGCCAGCACCTTGCGCCTGTACTTTGGCAGGAAAACAAAGTGATAAAAAATCGTGTACCTGGTGTGAGCGGCTGTCCTGTATCTCACACCCTAATTTTACACCCTACTTGTTTTCCTGCCACCCCCAGTGCGGAGACTGGGGGAAATTCTCTAAAGAGATTATA
>Ga0210057_1004712_pt1 | contig 17928 bp, 14 predicted proteins | sample CryGeyCG2114_010_2_FD_183968 | JGI IMG/M metagenome (GOLD analysis project Ga0210057, IMG submission 183968) | Groundwater microbial communities from aquifer - Crystal Geyser CG10_big_fil_rev_8/21/14_0.10 (SPAdes) (version 2) | ecosystem: Environmental > Aquatic > Deep subsurface > Groundwater ...
TGATAAAAAGAATTGAAAAAGGCGAGGCAAACGGAATTTTAGCTTGGCACCCAGACAGGTTGGCACGCAATTCCATTGACGGCGGGCGGCTTATCTTCCTTTTGGATACTGAAAAACTTGCGGGCTTGAAGTTTCCCACTTTTTGGTTTGAACCAACGCCGCAAGGAAAATTTATGTTGAACATCGCTTTTGGGCAAAGCAAATACTATGTGGATTCTCTTTCCGAAAACACGAAGCGGGGTTTGCGCCAAAAAGTTAAACGTGGAGAGTATCCGAGTTTTGCTCCGATTGGATATATTAACGACTCAAGGAACAAAACAATTATTGTTGATAAAAAGAAAGCAAAAATCATAAAAGAAGTTTTTGAACTTTACGCAAAAGGCGATTCAAGGTTAGAGGATATTTCCGACTTTTTGGCCCAACGCGGGATATTGTCTCGCGGCGGAAAGAGAATTCACAAGACGAGAGCGACTTTTATTCTTTCAAATCCTTTTTACTGCGGATTATTCCGCTATGCCGGGGAAGTTTATGAAGGAAAACACGAGCCAATCATCGCAAAGAAAATTTTTGATAAGGTTCAAGAGATTCTAAAACAGAGAGGAAAACCCCGCCGCAAAACAAAAAACGAACCGCAACCATACTGCGGATTATTGCATTGCGGGACTTGCGGAATGATGATAACTGGCGAATACAGGATTAAGAAACAGAAAAATGGAAATATCCACGACTATATTTACTATCATTGCACCAAGAAAAACAAATCAATCAAATGTCCGGAACCCTGTATTCGCCAAGAGGAATTGGATAAACAAATTTCCTCTCTGCTTCAAAAATTTTCTTTGCGTTCGGATTGGGCGGAGAAACTTTTAGAAATGGCGGAAGCGGATAAAGAACAATCCGTCCAATCCGTTTCTGCTTTTGTTCAGGAAAACAGAGAAAAGATAAAAGCAATCAATATAAAACTCCAGCGGCTTTTAGACGGGTATTTAGAACAGGATATTGAACGAGAAATTTACCGCCAAGAAAAAGCAAAACTCCTTTTGGAAAAGAAGTCGCTGGAGGAGAAAATTACAAGAATTGAACAAAAGCAGAATGATTGGCTCGAACCGATGGTAAAATGGATAAATTATGCGCAAAACCTCGTCAAAATCGCAAAAGATAGCGACCTTTTAGAGAAAAAGGTCGCAGCCAAAGAAATCTTTGGCTCGAACCTCTGTTTGGCGAGCCGCGCTTTGCGCGGCGAGCCACAAAATCAATGGGCGGCGCTCGGCGCCGCCCACGAAAAAGTCGGGGAAATTCCTGAAAGTCAAATTGTGGAGCGGGTGATGGGAATCGAACCCACGTCACAAACTTGGAAGGTTTGAGCTTTACCATTAAGCGACACCCGCGTCGGGGCGACAGGATTTGAACCTGCGATCTTCGGCTCCCAAAGCCGACGCCTTAAGCCGCTAGGCCACGCCCCGTTAAGATATATTTTAAGAGATAACCTCCGAAAGGTCAATGCCGTTTATTAGATTGGCTGTTTTTTCTGTTTATGATATACTTTTATTAATATCTGCTTATGCCGCTCAAAGAAGTTTTACAGAAAATAAATTTCGTCAAACAATGCCGTCGTTATCAACTGTCTCTTTGGCAATGCCCCAGTTTTCTGTTCCTGCTGATGGGCCTGATTACTATTCTGACCATGCTCGGAAGCTATTTGATTGCTCTTCGTTACACTGAACAGCCGGAAATAGTCGCCTTGATTGTCATTCTGGTCGCGGCCATTCTAACAATTATCAACTACTTTATTGTCCAGGGGTTTGAAAGATTGGCCCAGGCCAATCAGCTTAAATCAGAATTCGTCAGTATCGTTTCTCACCAATTGAGAACTCCTTTAACCAGCATCAAATGGACGCTTAATTTGATGATGGATGAAAAAGCCGGCCAACTGACCGAAGAGCAATTAGCCAAATTAAAGACGATTAAAGAAAGCAACCAGCAAATGGGCGATTTAATCAATGATTTGCTTAATGTCTCCCGCATTGAACAAGGCCGTTTGGTCGTTCGGCCGGAAAAACTTTCCTTAGAGGCGCTTGTTCGAGACATATTTAAAGACTATGGCTCTTTGGCCAAATCCAGCAATGTTAAATTATCGTTGGTCAGCCATGAAGATATTCCTTTAATCTCGGCCGACCGCCAGGCGATTAAGATAGTTCTCCAGAACTTAATTGACAACGCTATTAGATATATTAGAAAAGAGGGTCGGGTCAAAATTGTCTTAAAAAAGAAAAATCGGTCGGTTATCTGTCAAGCCCAAGATGACGGCGTCGGCATTCCTCAAAAAGACCAAAACAAAATTTTCCAAAAATTCTTTCGCAGCCGCAATATTATGAAATATCAAACCGAAGGAACCGGCTTAGGCCTTTTTATCAGCCAAGCGATTATCAAGGCCTCGGGCGGCAAGATGGGCTTCCAAAGCCGAGAAGGCCAGGGGTCCGTTTTTTGGTTTGAATTACCAATTAAACCAAAGAACAATAAGCAATAAACAATGAACAAAATTGTTCTTTGTTAACTGTTTGTTGTTCTCTGAAACTATGAAGACAATTCTTTTCGTTGAGGACGAACCTAATTTACAAAAAGCAGTCGGCCAATTTTTAGAAAAGGAGGGCTATCAAATAAAAAGCGCCTTAGACGGTCAGCTTGGCTTGGAAATGGCCAGAGAATTTAAGCCGGATTTAATTCTTCTGGACCTGATTCTGCCCAAAAAAGACGGTTTCCAGGTGCTTGAGGAACTGAAAAAAAACGAAATAACCAAAAATATTCCCGTAATTGTCTTGACCAACCTGGAAGAAGGGACTGACGTGGAAAAAGCTCTTTCTTTAGGAGCAACCACCTACCTGGTCAAAGCCAACTATGAGTTAGACGAGGTGGTTAAGAAAATTAAAGAGACTCTCAAATAGATTTCCTTTATGCAAGTGGAGGACTCACAACTTAAGGCCTTTATTCTTGACGCCGGTCTGGCCAGTAAAGAAAAAATAGGCCGGGCCGAGAAAAAAGCCAAAGAGACCGAGCAAGAATTGGCTCGAGTTTTGGTTGAAGAAAAAATCATTACTCAGGAGCAACTGGCCAAGCTAGAGGCCTATATTTTAGGCATTCCTTTCGTCGATTTGGAAAAAGAAACCATTCCCAAAGAAATTCTTCAAATTATTCCCGAACCGATTGCCCGAAGGCATCACATTATCGCCTTCCGCCAAAAAGGCAAAGACCTGGAAGTGGCCATGCTCCGTCCGGATGACCTGCAAACGATTGAATTTATCAAGAAAAAATCCGATCTGAAAATTCTGCCTCGCCTGACCAACCAGGCCAGCATAAAAAACGCTCTGAAACAATACCAAAAAAGCCTGGAGGCCGAATTTGGCGAATTTATCAAAGAAGAATCAAAAATAGTCGCTTTGCCGGAAAAGGACGAGAAAGAAAGCAAGGAAGAATTGGAAAAAGCAGCCGAACAGATGCCGATTATCAGAATCGTTGAAACTTTGCTCAAGCACGCTATTTTACAGCAGGCCTCGGATATTCACATTGAGCCCATGGAAAAAGAAATTGTCGTTCGCTACCGAATCGACGGAATTTTACACAATATGATGATTCTGCCTAAAAATGTCCACTCGGGCATTGTCGCCCGCCTCAAGGTTCTTGCCAATCTGAAATTAGACGAACGGCGTTTGCCCCAAGACGGCCGCTTTAAAATAGAAACCGAAGAATACAAGATTTCTTTCCGAGTCTCGATCCTGCCGGTCTACGACGGCGAAAAGATTGTTATGCGGCTATTGCCCGAAGAAACCAAGGGCCTGACCTTGGAAAAACTGGGCCTCAGAAGCGAGGCCCTGGAACAGATTCACCAAAATATCAAAAGACCGCACGGCCTCATTCTGGTCACCGGGCCGACCGGTTCCGGTAAAACAACCACCCTCTATACAATAATGAACATACTCAATGAACCGGGAGTCAATATTTCCACTGTTGAAGACCCGATTGAATATCGCATGCCCCGGATTAACCAGACCCAGGTCAAGCCAAAAATCGGCCTGACCTTCGCCAACGGACTGCGCGCTTTAGTCCGCCAGGACCCGGATATTATCATGGTCGGCGAAATCAGAGACAACGAAACCGCCGGTCTGGCCGTCAACGCCGCTTTAACCGGCCATCTGGTTCTTTCCACCCTGCATACTAACAGCGCGGCCGGCTCTTTTCCCCGCCTAATTGATATGAAAGCAGAGCCTTTCTTGATTGCCTCAACAACCAATTTAATTATTGCCCAACGTTTAGTCCGCCGCCTTTGCCCGGAAGGCAAGCAAAAATACAGGCTTAAAGCGGCTGAACTGAAAAGATTAGAGAAACAATTTGACTTGACGAAAATGCTTAAAATGCTTCGAGAAGAAAAGATTATTCCGGACAAGGCCAATTGGTCGGACATTGATTTTTTCCGACCGTCTAAATCAGCTGATTGTCCGGATGGCTATAAAGGACGCATTGGCATTTACGAAGTCCTGGAAATCAGCGAATCAATCAAAGAATTGATTATCAAAGAAGCCACTTCCGGCCACATTGAAGAGCAAGCCAGAAAAGAAGGTATGCTTGCTTTAGCCGAAGACGGCTTTGTTAAAGCGGTTCAAGGAATCACCAGCATTGAAGAAGTTTTAAGAGTAACCAGTGAGTGATATAGGACTACTTGTTTTAAGGAGTTGTCTTTTCGGACGCAAGAAGAACATAACCCGAAAGGGCAAACCTTATGCGCTAATTATGCCCTCTTATCTCTATACAGCTAAAAATAAAACTGGCCAGACCGAAACGGGCGCTTTAGAAGCAACCGACCTCCATAGGTTAGCCGACTCGCTTCGCCGTCAGGGTCTTTTTTTAATTTCAGCCGAAGAGATTGGCCGGGCTGAAAAAACCGGCCGTTTTAACTTCAAAAGCTTTTTTCAGAGAATTAGTCACATTTCTTTGGTTGAGAAAATGCTCTTTAGCCGGCATTTGGCCATTATGGTCAAGGCCGGACTTTCCTTAAACGAGGCCTTAAGGATTTTATCCGTTCAAACCAAAAATGCCAAATTTAAAAAGATTATCAGCCGGATAGAGGAGAATGTCCGCCGCGGCCAGCCCTTCAGCGACAGCTTGGCTAAATATCCCAAGGTTTTCAACGAGCTCTTTGTTAATATGGTCCGAGTCGGCGAAGCCAGCGGTAATTTAGATAAAGTCCTTAAAATTTTAGCCGAGCAAATGAACAAAGACCATCAATTAGTCAGCCGGGTCAGAGGAGCGATGATGTATCCGGCCGTCATTGTTGTGGCCATGCTCGGCATCGGCATCTTGATGATGATTACGGTTGTCCCTAAATTAACCGAGGTCTTCACCGAATTAAAAATAGACCTGCCTTTAAGCACTCAAATAATTATTTGGATAAGCAATTTCTTTCAGGAACATTTCCTTTTGGGAATAATTTTCTTAGTCGTCCTAATCGTTCTCTTGCGCCTCGGCTTAAAAAACAAAAAGGTCAAAAAAATCCTTGACGGACTCTACCTGAAGCTGCCCATTTTAGGCAGCTTGATTCAAAAAATCAACTCGGCCCGTTTTGCCCGAACCCTCAGCTCGTTAATTGACAGCGGCCTGGCCATTGTCAAGGCCCTCCAAATAGTGGCCGGCACCTTGAGCAACATCTATTTCAAAGAAACTCTCTTGATTTCAGCCGAACAAGTCCAAAAAGGCAAGCCCTTAAGCGATGTCTTAAGCGCTTATCAGGAGCTTTATCCGCCAATGGTCGCTCAAATAGTCCAGGTGGGCGAACAGACCGGCAGCTTAAGCGAAATTCTGGGAAATCTGGCTGATTTTTACGAGGAAGAGGTTGATAATACGACCAAAAACCTATCTTCGGTTATTGAGCCGATCATTATGATTGTTATCGGGGCGGCCGTCGGCTTTTTTGCCGTTTCAATGCTTCAACCGATGTATTCAATGATGAGCGGCATTTAAACGATTGAGCGATTGCCGCTTCATTGAAACAGCAGAGAGCATGCTTAAAACAGGCCTGTAGCCAGAGCTGTTTTTTTGTGGTAAAATTAGCAATGATGAAGAATAAAAATGGTTTTACCTTCATAGATGTTCTTGTTGGAACAGCTCTTTTGGTTATTGTCATGGTCGGTATTTTCGGCGCCTTCCAACTGCTTTTCAAAGTACTCTTCCAGTCTCAGAGCAAAATCGTCGCTTTGTCTTTAGCCAACGAACAAATAGAGATAATCAGAAATCTATCTTATCAGGATATCGGCAGCCAAGGCGGCATCCCGGCCGGTCAAATTCCCCAAACCAGAGAAGAAGAAGTCAACAACCGGCTTTATGCCATTGCCACCGAAATTATTTACGTTGACGACCCTTTTGACGGTTTGAGTCCGGAAGATGAATCGGCGGCCGATTACAAGAAAGCCCGGGTTGAAGTGAGCTGGTCAGAACATAATTTAAATAAGTCAGTCGTTCTCATGGCCAATTTCAGCCCGCCTAATTTGGAATCAGAGGTTGGCGGCGGCACCCTTTCTCTTTATGTCAACGATAGTCAGTCCGGCCAAGCGGTGGCCAATGCCCAAGCAGAGATAATCAACGATCAGGTTGAGCCAGCCGTTTATCTGATAACCGCCACCGACGACAACGGCTGGTTAAGCCGGCCCGGCTTGCCGCCTTCGGACGCTTATGAAATTCATGTCAGCCAGACCGGCTATGACGAACACCGAACCTATTCGGCCTCAGCTACCTTTGATCCGGAACCGGAATATTCCCACGGCCAACTGGTTGAGGGAGACAAAACAATCAGGTATTTTCTGATTGCCAAGGTGAGCGTTATCAACGTTAAAACAGTTGATGACCAAAACGAGCCCCTGTCTTTTATTCCGTTTACTCTTAAAGGAGGCCGGGCTATCGGCCTAAATCCGGCTGACGATTCGGTCGTTTACTCCTACGAGAGAGATGAACTGATTACCGACGACAACGGACAAAAACAGCTTAATCAAATGAGCCCCGGCGAATACTATTTCGAGGTAACCAGCTCCGCATACGCGGTTCTGACGCCTAATTTAGAAAGACCGCTTATTGTTGAAGCGGACAGCCAGCAATCAATCGTCCTGACCTTGGCTCCCATGGATGAGCCCCGTCTGCGTCTCTTGGTTAAAGACGCTTCCACCGACAAAGGCCTCTTTAAGGCAAATGCGCGCCTCTATAATCAGAACTATGACAAGGTTTGCCAAACCAATGAAGACGGTATCGCCGTCTTTCCCTTTGATGAAGCGGATTTAGCTAATGGAGACTACAACCTTTCTGTTTCTAAAGCCGGCTATCAGGACTATCAAACAAGCCAAACCATCGACTATTTTACCGAAAGAACCGTTGAATTAACTCCCTTAGAATGATGAAATCATCTTCGGCCAAACAAAAAGGACTGACTCTCATTGAAACTGTAGTTTTTTTAGCTATATTTGTTTTTGCCTTGACTGCCTTGAGCGGCTTTTTAATTTACACTTATCGGGCTCAAGGATTTTCTCTTGCCCAGGCCTCGGCCATTGATAGCGCCCGTCGAGGAGTCAGTCAAATAACCAAGGAAATAAGAGAAGCCATTCAGTCGGACAGCGGCACTTATCTTTTAGAGTCGTGCCGGGATTTTGAGCTCATTTTTTACAGCGATATTGACAAAGACGACCAAGTGGAAAGAGTCCGTTATTTCTTAGAAGAGGAACAATTAAAAAAGGGCGTGAGCAAACCAGCCGGCCAGCCGGTTGATTATAGCGGCTCTGAAGAAATAAGGATTGTCTCTGAATGTGTCAAAAATACCAGTTCTACTCCTTTATTCTATTACTATGACCAGTCCTACGCCGGCCAAGAGACCGATTTGCCTCTGGAGACGCCGGTGGCCGGCGACCTTTTGGACGAAGTTACCCTGATCGGTATCAAGATGAAAATAGATATTAACCCGGAACGAGCCCCCAACGTTTTAGATATTCAATCAAAGAGCCAACTAAGAAACACTAAGCAGTAACGCGCCTCGAATCACTCTTATGATGCCAACCAGCAAAAATCAATCGGGAAGTATTTTAACTTTAGTTCTAGTCTTCGGCTCTATTTTTTCAATGATTTTGGCCGGTTTCTTTGGATATATTCTCCTTCAGTACCGCGTCAGCCAAAGAATGGTCGCCAAAGAACAATCCTTCCACATTGCCGAATCGGGCATTGAATATTATCAATGGTATTTGGCCCATGCTTTAGAGGGGTTAAGCGAAGAAGAACAGCTTCAATTTTGGGCCGAAGGTCAAACCATCGGCTATCCCGAACCGTATCAAAACGATTTTGAAGACCAGCAGGGCTCAATTATCGGCCGGTATCAATTAGAAATTACGCCGCCTTTGTCCGGGGGCAATGCTGTCCTGATTAAATCAACCGGCTGGACCAATGATTATCCCGAAATGGAAAGAGCCGTTCAGACGCGAAGAAGAAAACCCTCTTGGGGAGAATATGTTATTCTTATCAATCACCGAGCTTTCTTGCCTGAAGGAATGACCGTTAAGGGGCGGGCTCATTCCAACGAGGACTTAAGAGTTGACGGAGCCATCTATAATTTAGCCACCGCCTCAGATACCACTCATCCAGACCCGCTCACCGAAGAAGAAGTAGAACCGGGCGTCTGGACGACCAAAGAACCGGCCGAGGTCTTTTTAGGCGGCCGGGAGGACGGGGTGCCAATTATTGATTTCAATATCTTGGTCGGCAAGATGGAAACGATGAAGAATTTGACTTGGGGAACCGATTATTATCTCGGTCCGCCCGAAAAACACTGTTGGCCCTTTAGCTGGTTCTGCCTGATTGAATTCTGGAACCCCTCCGGCTATTTGATTGAACTAAAAAATAATTCAACTATTGATATTTACAAAACGACCGGCTGGAGTTTTCCGGGCTGGTTTTTGCCGTCTTTTGACAGCTCGGATTTCTTGGGCAATTATCCTTGGCCGGAGGAACGGTTGATTTTCTCCGAAGCGACTCTCTGGGTCAGGGGTAAAATCGGCCCCAACCAGATTACCGTTGGAGCGGCCAATTTGTCCGGAGCAGACTTGCCGGGAGCCAACAATTTGGCCGACATTATTATCCAAGACGACCTTTTGTATAATCATGAGCAGGCCAATCTCGGCTTAATCGCTCAAGACAATATCATGATTGATAAAGAGGCCGGCGACCCTGACTTAGAAATTAACGCCGCTTTAGTGGCCAAAGAAGGCCAAATCGGTCGGGAAGATTTCGGCGACCAATTAGGCGTTTTGACCATCAACGGGTCAATCGCCGCCAATTATTTGGGCGAATTCGGCGGAGAGTATTGCTCTTGGCTTTGGTGCTGGGCGGCCGGTTTTGAAAACGTTGAACTGAATTACGATAATAATTTATTATACAATCCGCCGCCCTATTTCCCGACCAAAGAAAATTACCAAACCGATATGTGGGAGGAAGTAGAATAAGCGGGGCCTGTCCTAATCATTTTTCGAGGACGCAGCCGCCGTGAATTAGTCAGTATTCCACTTATTATTTAAGCGGCTGCTCCGAGATGATAAAAGAGTCCCTAACTATTATTCCATCGCCGTTGTTACCTTTTGTCATCTAGGCCCCTCAAAATGATTAGGACAGGCCCCAGCCAAAAATTTCTATCAATCAGATGGATATTCTTTCTTCGCTTAATCCAAAACAAAAAGAAGCGGTTACGGTCCAAGGAGGGCCGGTTTTGGTTATCGCCGGACCGGGTAGTGGTAAATGCGTTACCGGCAAAACCATAATTTTTACCAACCAGGGAATGTTCGAAATAAAGGAAGTCCCTCAATTTTATTCTGTTAAAAATCCTTCCTCTCGATGCCAGGCCAAAACTGCTGGTTATTGTCTGAAAACAGGTAAAAAAATAATAAAAAATACCAGCCATTGGTTTCGCTTTAAGAAATCGCCAGTTATCAAGATAACCACAAAAAGCGGGTACCAAATATCAGGCACTCCCGAACACCCAATTCTTATTATTAACAAAAATGGCTATCTCGAATATAAACAATTAAAGGATTTTATTGGCAATGAAATTATCGCCATTTCCCTCAATAATAATCTTTGGGGCAAGAAAAAAATTTCTGCAGATTTAGCTTATTTCATGGGTCTTTTAACCGGCGATGGCGTATTAACGGCAACTAAATGGGGAATTGGTCTTGCCGAAAGCGGAAAATATCTTCCCAAGAAATTTAAACAATTAGTTAAGCCATTATTCGGACACAAAAAAGTCTCTACTTATGTCAAAAAAGGAACAAATTCAGTCACTCACTATATTTACTCTATTGCCATAAGAAGAAAACTCGAAAACATGGGATTGAAAATGGTTCTTTCAAAATATAAAACTATTCCAAAATCCATAATGCAAGCGTCTCGAGAAGCAGTAATCGCTTTTCTCCAGGGACTTTTTGATACAGACGCGGGTGTTCATGGAGTTACTTTTGAGTATACGACAGCCTCGAAAAAACTATCTCGCCAAGTTCAATCCTGTCTTCTGAACATAGGCATTAGGTCTTCTCTAAAACTAAAAAAGGTTAAAAAATATCCTCAAAATAATTATTGGCGGATTTGTGTTATGGGCAATTCATTGCGCGTATTTGAACGATTAGTTGGTTTCAAGTATCAACTAAATAAAATACAGACCCTGAAGAAAATAGTCCAAAAACCAACTAATCCTAATGTTGAAGTAATGCCCTATCAGACCAAAAGGCTTAAACGGATCAGAGCTCAAATTTTACGAAAATACTGTCCCTATGATGCCCATAATATTATCTTAGGCAAAAAAGAAAAGGCTCTCCCGATTAGTCATTATTTCAAAAACGATCGACGGCCTTCGGCCGCTCAAACAATGCGTATTTTGTCCTTTATCCCTAAAAGGTATGAAAATGATGATGTCCGCTATCTTAAAAATTTGGCTCAAAATTTCTTTTTTGACCCAATTTCTTCTATAAAAAAGGAGCGAGACAAAACGGTTTACGACTTCACTGTCCCGATAACTCATTCGTTTGTGGGGAACGGTTTTGTCAATCATAATACGAGATGCCTGACTTATCGAATTGCTTACCTCGTTCAAAAAGGCGTCCCGGCTGGAAATATTTTGGCGGTCACTTTTACCAATAAAGCGGCTCAAGAAATGAGAGAAAGAGTCAATAAATTACTGCCCTCTTTGTCAAATAGCCGTCGCTGGCCGACCATCGGCACCTTTCATGCCGTTTGTCTACGTATCCTCCGTCAGGAAATAGACAAATCTCCCCAAGCGAAATATGAAAAAAATTTCGTTATCTATGATGAAACCGACCAGCTCTCTTTGGTCAAAAGAACCATCAAGGAACTGCAAATCAATCCGGAACAATTTAAGCCCGGTTCAGTCCGAGAGAATATTTCCCGAGCCAAAGACGAATTGATTGACTGGCCAACTTATCAGGAAAAAGCTCGAGAATATTTCCCCCAGACCATCGCCAGAATTTACCAGGCCTATCAAGAAGCCCTGCAGAAAGCGAACGCCCTGGACTTTGACGATTTGATTATGCTGACTGTCCAACTTTTTCGGCAAAAGCCGGATATTTTAGAAAAATACCAAGAAAAATGGAAATATCTTTTAGTTGATGAAGCTCATGACACTAATGTAAGCCAATATCAGCTAATTAAACTCTTGGCTCAAATACATGAGAATATCTGGCTCATCGCCGACACAGACCAATCAATTTACAGCTGGCGAGGAGCAGATTTCCGCAACATCCTCAATTTTGAGAAAGATTATCCTCAAGCCAAAGTTATCTTTCTGGAGGAAAATTATCGTTCAACCAAAAATATCTTAGCGGCCAGCCAGCAAGTCATCACCAAAAACATTCAGCGCCGAGAGAAAAATCTCTGGACCAAAAATCCGGCCGGAGCGCCAATCAGTTTAACCGAATTGGCCAACGAAGAGGAAGAGGGAAACTTTTTAATTGAAGAAATAGAAAATTTAATCAGTCAAGGTTTTAACTTAAGGGACTTGACGGTTCTCTATCGAACCAATGCCCAATCGCGAGCCGTTGAAGAGGCCTTTTTAAAAGCAAACTTTCCTTACAAAATCATCGGCGCGGTCAAATTTTACGAGAGAAAAGAAATCAAGGATATCCTGTCTTATCTTAAATTGATTGCCAACCCCAATGATTCAATCAGCGCTCAAAGAATTATTAATCTGCCGCCGCGGGGTATTGGCAAAACAACCAAAGACCTACTTTTTAGGAGCGAGTTTAGGAGCGAAGCTCCTAATAGGAGCAAAGCTCCTAAACCTAAACTCAAAGAATTTTACCAGCTCATTGATAAATTTCGCCAGGCCAGTCAAAAAATATCTTTAACTCAATTAATCCATTTAATCATTAAAGACATTGCCTACGAAAAATATATTAGGGACGGACAGGAAGAAGGAGAGCGCCGCTGGGAGAACATCAGCGAGCTTTTTAGCGTGGCCTATAAGTATAATCGTTTCAAAGCCGGGCTCGGCTTAGAGAAATTCCTGGAAGAAGTTTCCTTAATGACCAATCATGATGAAGTGGAAACTAACAAAAACTTGATTAACCTGATGACCCTGCATTGCGCCAAGGGGTTGGAATTCCCGGTTGTTTTCATAGTTGGCTGCGAAGAGGGTATTTTACCTCATTCAAAAAGTCTTTCTAATGCCGACCAAATGGAAGAAGAAAGGCGGCTTTGCTATGTCGGTTTTAGCCGAGCCAAAGAACGGCTCTATTTAACCTTTGCCCAACAGCGCCGTCTCTATGGACAAACTATGGCCAACCTGCCTTCCCGGTTCATCTATGACATTCCGGAAAACTTGATTGAGTTCCGGGGATTCAAGGCCTTGAGCGACTTGAACGCATAAGAGAAGAAACGCCGCACAATTCATGGAATTATCCCTTAAAAAACTTCTCCAAAAATATCATTTCCGGCCGGACAAACGCTTGGGCCAGCATTTTTTAATTAGCCGAAAAGCGCTTCAAAAGATTATCCAAGCAGCCGAACTTTCCAAAGAGGATGTTGTTTTGGAAATTGGCCCCGGTTTAGGCATTCTCACCGAGCAATTAGCTCAAAAAGTCAAAAGGGTTGTGGCCGTGGAAAAAGACGAAAGAATGGTTCGGATATTAAAAGAAACTCTGAAGGATTGTCAAAACGCGGAAATTATCCAGGGCGATATTCTGAAAATTAAAGTTTTGCCCTCAAGATTCCGCGATTTTGCCGAAAATAAAATCGCGGCCGAAAAGACAGGTCTTGGCAGGCGCGGCCAAAAGGCATTGCTTCATTCAGGAATCAATTACAAATTAGTCGCCAATATCCCCTATTATTTAACTTCGCCCTTAATCCGTCTTTTTTTAGAGGCCGAAAAACCGCCCCAAATGATGGTTCTTCTAATCCAAAAGGAGGTTGCCCAAAGAATTTGCGCTCAACCGCCCAAAATGAGCTTGCTGGCCGTGGCCGTCCAATTTTACAGCCAGCCAAAAATTGTTTCCTCTGTTTCCAAAAAATCTTTCTGGCCCCAACCAAAAGTTGACTCGGCCATTATTAAAATTGTTCCGCGCCCTCCGGCTATGACCAGTCAAGAATCCCGTAAAAAATTCTTCCAAATAGTTAAAGCCGGTTTTGTTTGGCCGCGTAAACAATTGGCCAATAATCTTTCTCGAAAATTAAGCTTAGACCGAGAAGAAATAAAAAAAGCCCTGACCGAGCGCGGTTTAAATCCGCAGGTCAGGGCCGAAAATTTGTCCGTTGAGGACTGGCAAAGGCTGGCTTCTATAATTGCCTCAATGGCCGAGCGCGAATAACATGCCAAACGTCCCCGTAAATTCCTCTGTAGTTTCCACGACGGGGAGGTATTCTAATTTCGGCTGTTTCCGTACCGATAACTTTACCTTGTCCGTCAAGGACAAGTAAAGTTAAGGCGATAAATCGAAAAATACTCCAGTCCCGGTCAAAAGGAATATCAGCTTGACTGCCCGGGCCAATATCGTAATGCTCCTTGGCGCTGATATTGACTCTTATCTTATGAGCCAAACCGTTAAATACAGTTAAAATAAAATGATTTTCATAACCGGTGGCTGGCTGATATCTTGGAGAAGAAGCGATCTCCAGTTCTCTCAAATCTTTTATTAATGGTATTAATGGGTCTTCAATAACTGGATATTCTTTAACCTGATAAGTACATGATAAGAGGCAACAAAGCATTACCAGAATGAAAAATAACCAAATCTTCTGTCTCATCGTTCTCACCTTCCTTTCTTAGGGTAAATTAAATAAATCCTTAATTGCCTGGCCCGGATAGAAGGTTTTGTCAATTCTGAAACGGCCGCTGGTTGTCGTCTGGACTCGCGGCAGATAGACAATTTCGCTGGCGCAATTCCTGATACCCAGCTGGTCGACATTGCATCTCCTCCGCGGGTCAACGTACGCCTTAAAAGAAACCACGCTTTCCCCCAATTCCCGGCCGTAGAAACGGGTCCAGAAAATATAGAGAGTGTATTCCTGCTCCGGGATTAAATCCAGCCGCAGGTATTTCCAGAAATCTCTGGTTAAAGCCGATTCAATTCGAATTCTAATAAGCGGCGGAATCGCCCAGACCAGATTGCCGGTAGCCGGGTTAAGGGCAAATAAATCGTCTTTTGAATAATTCCCCCGGAACAAAGTGGCGTAACCGTAAGCCCCTTCGTTTTGATTGACAATTTTCACCGTTCCGGGCCGAGACGGCGGCATTGTCGAGCAACCGAAACCGAACACTAAGCTTGTTAAAATCAGCCAAATCCTTATTGATTTTCCCATCTGTCCCTCCTAATTTTTAAGTTACTTTTTTCTAAAGTATAAACTGTTTTTATAGAAAAGTCAAGGTTTGTGGTAATATATACAGACATTTTGCACTTTTCTGCTAATCTGAGGGCATATGAAAACAATGCCCAAATCAACAAAAGAAGAAAAATATCGATGGATAAAGCCAATTCTTAATCAAGAGATATCTATCAAGCAAATGACAAAGGTTTGTCCTTTTTCTGAACGTTCTCTGAAATACTGGCTTGCCAGTTTTAGAGAACTCGGCTTTGATGGCCTTGAAAACAGGTCAAGAAGGCCTAAGACTAATTCAAATGAGACCTCAATACGCATCAAAGAAAGAATAATTGAATTAAGAAAGGATAAGAATCAATGCGCTAAAAAGATTAGTTGGGATTTAGAAGAGGAAGGCATTAACATTCATTTTCAAACAATACAAAAGATAATCAAAACAGAAGGATTAACAAGAAAATATCGTTCAAGAAAGATAAAGACGAATTATTTAAAAAACAATGGTCGCCAGGCGAGATGGTTGAGATCGACATAAAATGGGTGCCTGATAGGCCAAAAGGAGACAGAATTTATCAGTTCACAGCTATTGATTGCGCTTCAAGATGGAGATATTTAAAAGCATATTCTTTCCAATCAAATGTTTTTGCTGTAAGATTTTTAAAAGAGTTAGTATCTGTTGCTCCATTTATGATACAATCAATTAAAACAGATAATGGCTCATGCTTTACTAATAGATATTTAGGATACGCAATGTCAAAAGATCCCCTTAATGTTAGACTGCATAATTTTGATGTCTCGTGCAACAATTTGAATATCACCCATTATTTGATTGATCCAGGTAAACCGGCGCAGAATGGCAAAGTAGAAAGAAGTCACAGAACAGATCAAGAGAAATTTTATGATCAATTACGATTCAAATCATTTGAAGAGTTGCAATACAAATTAAAACTATAGAATATGTATTACAACAATACAAAACATTGTTCCTTAAATGGAAAAACTCCAAATCAAGTTCTCGGGTTATCTTGAGTGCAAAATGTCTGTGTTTAATACATTGTGGATAAATACAAAATTACCGTTTGGGACATTTGAAAAAATGTTATATAATAACAACAATGAAACCACAAAAATCTTCTAAAAAATTTAATCTAATTGTGGCAATTTTTGTGTTGCTCATCGGCATATCTCTAGGCGGCTACTTGGTTCTAAAAAGCAAAATTGGCACTGCTTCAATTAGCGAACAATTATCTCAAATCTTAGAAAAAAACAAAGAGCCAATCAAGGGATGCCAGCCGGACCCCAGTGACAAAAACAAGGACAGCGACCACGACGGTTTAATGGATTGGCAGGAAGTTGCTTGGCAAACCGATCCTTGCCGAGCCGATACCGATGGCGATGGTTATCTTGACGGCGAGGAAGTTTTTTCCGGCTATGATCCGACCAGGCCCGCCCCTGACGACCGAATGTCCGGCCAAGACCCGAACAAGCCTCGTTCTCTTCCGCAAAATCTGACCGAGGCCTTAGCCGCTAACTTGACCAAAAGAGTAACCGACCAGGGGCTGGATTCAATCTCCGGCGTCTTGGATTCGGCCGACCTGACTACCTCTGACCGTCTTGTTAATACAGCTATCCAAGAAACAATCATTCAGGCTATGGAAGGATTCTCTTTGCCCAATATTCCCGACGAAGAAATAGTCATTTCCGACGACAACAGTATTGAAGCTGTTCAGGCTTACGCTGGAAAGATCGTTGAAACTATTGAAAAATGGGAAGTCAATGCCTTGCTTATTCCGGAGCTAACCGCCGAAGACGAGTCAGAAACCCAAGTAATTTATCAGGCCATTGAAACCAATGATTTCAGCCAAATTGATCAATACATCACTTTTTATCAAGGCGCCGCCGAAGGCATTAGGAAAATCGCCGTCCCGGCCAATTTTAAAAACATCCACAAAGAGCAAATCGGCATTTTCCAATTAATGGCTAATATTTTTAAAGCAGTCAGGCAAATCAATCAAGACCCTCTCAGAACTAATTTGGCTCTGGAACAATACGAGGCGGTCAGCAATATGCTTGACCAAATGTTTCTAAAATTAGCTGATTTACTTGGCCAATATTAAAATGTTTAACTCTTTTTCTCAAAATTCTTCTCTCCAAAAAAGCCTAGCCGCTTTGCTAATTATTACGATAATTAGTTTGGCCGGCGGCTGGGTTTTGTTTTACCCCAAGCCAGCCCAGGCAACCATCTGTCATGATCCAATTCATACAGGTAAAACCGTCTATCAGTCAATTAAAGACGCGGCTAAATGGGCTTGGGAAAAAGTCAAGGCAGTCGCGGCGGCCGCCCGCGATCAAATCCGAACCGCTTACGCTCTTTGGCAGAAGAACAACACTTTATTAGCCCGGGCCAGTCTGGTTGCCGCTCAAATTGCCCTTCACACAGTTCTGAATATGCTGACTAATGATTTGGTCCTCTGGATTCAGGGCGGCGGCGAGCCCAGATTTGTGAGCGACTGGAAAGGGTTTTTAAAAGAAGCCGGCAATAAAGCCGGCGGCCTCTTCGTTGATAAATGGCTGGGGGGCGGCTGGCTTTGCGAGCCAATTGACATAGACATTAAAACCGCTCTATTAAGAACGCCTACTTTTGATGAAAGGGTTAAATGTACCTTAGAAGATATGGGCGTTAATATCAGGGCTTTTTACCAAGATTTTAATGAAGGCGGCTGGCCCGGCTGGATTCGTCTAACCGAGCCGCAAAACAATTTCTACGGCGGTTATATGATCGCCCAAACCGAAAAAGCTATTGAAGAAGAAAAAGCCAAGGATTCGGCCGAAAGCGAGGCTCTGGCCGGTCGCGGTTTTCTGTCGGCCAAGGTCTGTGTCAAGGGACAGACCAGTGGTGATTGGGGAATTATTGACTCTTGCAATGATAAAGAAAGCTGTCGGAACCTAAAAGATTCAATTGACCCAGCCTCTCCTATCGTTTTTACCTGCGAAGAGGAAAAAACCGAGACGCCTGCCTCGGTTTTGTCTGATATAACC
>Ga0210057_1004714_pt1 | contig 17924 bp, 24 predicted proteins | sample CryGeyCG2114_010_2_FD_183968 | JGI IMG/M metagenome (GOLD analysis project Ga0210057, IMG submission 183968) | Groundwater microbial communities from aquifer - Crystal Geyser CG10_big_fil_rev_8/21/14_0.10 (SPAdes) (version 2) | ecosystem: Environmental > Aquatic > Deep subsurface > Groundwater ...
GCCGGACTGGCAGGTCAACTGCCTGATCCGGGAATAATACCGGCAGTTCCGACCGAAGCAGTCTTGCCGGAAATACCGCCAGGAATAGCGTCTCCGGACGGCGTAATCCCCGGAGTGGAGCCAGGGGGGGCACCGGTAGATTATGACGGATACGTGCTGCCGGCTTTAGGCGTTGTTTGCGGAATATCTTTTTTAGCAATCTGGGGAGTTGGTGCTGGAATAGGATTATTAAGGAGTCAAGATGGTGGCGGTTACGAAGAACAGCCAGCCATAAAAAGCAATCATGAGGGAAACAAGGAATCTATCCCAGAGTCTGGTAGGGTTAGGGGTTTGTCGGCGCGGCAAATAGGAAATATGGATAAAGCTCGTTTAGAAATCTTAACAAATAATGCCTTTGGTTTAAGTGATCCTGAAGAGGCGGTCGAGGCCTTTCATCAAAAAGGATATGGTTTTGTAAATGAGGCGAACTTAAAAGAATTAATGGCTGCCCGGGTTGAAGCATATGAGAGAGTAATCGGAACTCCTATGAAGGAAGCTAGAGTATCCACGTCCGAGGCTGCCGCTCAAAAATTGGGAGGGCCAGAAAATTTACAAGCACTTATTAGGGCGGAAATGATTAAAATATTTAGGGAAGAAAATTGACTTTTATTGGGAATTTGTCATAATCAGACACAGTGATTTTAACTACGCCAAAAAACAGTTTTGTATTATCCGTCGGCGGGTCGGTGTTTGCCCCGAACGGGGAAGATAATAAAATCGACATTCCGTACCTGCACAATTTTGAAACGTTTATCAGAAAACAGATCGCCTTAAAGAGGCGATTTTTTTTAGTCGTCGGCGGCGGCTACACCGCCCGGCAGTACCGCGACGCGGCTAAAAAAGCGGCCGGGCACGATTTAACTGATGAAGACCTGGATTGGCTGGGAATCCACGCCACCCGGTTAAACGCCCATTTATTCCGGACGATTTTCCGGGATGTGGCCTACCCCTGGATTTTGAAACACTTTGACATGGTGGATAAAAACGCCGTCAACTATCCGATCGTCATCTGCGGCGGCTGGAAACCGGGCTGGTCGACCGATTACGATGCCGCTTTGCTGGCCAATGATTATCACATCAACACCGTGATTAACCTGTCCAACATTGACCAGGTATATGACAAAGATCCGAATAAACATAAAGACGCCCGGCCGATTGATAAAATGGGCTGGGATGAGCTGACCGGTTTGGTGGGGAAAGCGTGGCGGCCGGGGATGAACGCGCCGTTTGACCCGATTGCCGCCAAATTGGGCCAGAAGATCAAACTGAAGGTGATTATTGCCAACGGCCACGATTTTGCTAATTTAGCCAAAATTTTAGACGGTAAAGACTTTATCGGTACGGTGATAGAGTGATATGGTTGAGATAGAAGCAGAAGCGGCAGAACCAGGATTAATCGTTGGTCAATGGGTTAAATTAGATCCACCGATTAATGTGCTAGATTTAAAAGAAATATTGGGTTCAGAAATGTTGAAGTGCGGAGACATGATTAAACTTAAACGAAAAATTTTTGTATTTAGTGGTGGTGTTAGCGGGAGAGAAGGGATGCCTGAAGAAGCGAAAAGCTGGATTGTTCCTGTGCGAGCCTGGAGGAAAAAAACCGGTGGGGACGGTACGGGAAAATTTATCGGCGCTGCGGAGAAGATAATTAACGCTTATTTTTTACAACCAAAAACTAACGATTTTACCGTACCTGCTTGGGGTAAACCACGTAGATTTGGTTGGTCAGAGGCAGGTTTCAGCAGGAGTCATATCAGTTATCGGCGTGGGCAAGGAGTTACGGTTTCTCGTGAATGAGTTTGACATATTGACAAGGAGATAAGTTTTGCTATACTGGGTGGTAGTATGGATAAAATTGCTAAAGCGTTGGCCCGGGCCAAGGGGCAGGTTGTAGCCGTGGAACGAATGTACTACGACGAAAAACCGTGTTTAGCGATTGTCCAGCAGTTGGCGGCGGCTAAAGAGGCGTTGAACCGGATCGGCCGGGAGATGCTCAAAGCCGAAGCCTGCCAGCTGGTGACAAATAAAACCGAGAAGCGTAAACTGGAACAAGTTTTAAAACGATTATTTAAAAGTTAAAGGAGAAATATATGCCGGCAGTGCATTTTAGTGATCAGGATTTTGAGGCCAAAGTCCTGAAAAACAAATTACCGGTAATGGTCGATTTTTTTGCCGAGTGGTGCGGGCCGTGCAAACTGGCCGGACCGGTGGTCGATAAATTAGCCGAGGAATACAAAGATAAACTGGTGATTGGCAAGATTGATGTTGATGCCAACCAGGCAACCGCCGGCAAGTTCGGGGTGATGAGCATCCCGACCGTGATCTTTTTTAAAGACGGTAAAGAGGTGGAACGGATGAGCGGGTTTGGGGGAGAAGAAGGGTATCTAAAATTAATTAAAAAGGTTCTAGGAGAGTAGTGAGAAAATTAATCATTATCGGTTCCGGGCCGGCGGGATATACGGCCGGGATTTATGCCGCCCGGGCTAAGCTGGAGCCGTTGATTTTGGCCGGGGAAATTCATGGCGGCCAACTGATGAATACAACCGTAGTGGAAAATTGGCCGGGGAGTAAGACGGGGATAATGGGACCGGAGTTGATGCGGGAAATGCGCGAGCAAGCCCAAAAATTCGGGGCGGAAATTATCGATAAAAATGTGGTAAAGGTCGATTTTTCGAAACGGTCGTTTACGATTGATGATTATCAGGCCGAGGCGGTCATTATTACTACCGGCGCCTCGAGCCTGATGCTGGGTGTTCCCGGAGAGAAAGAACTGCTGGGCCGGGGCGTGGCCACCTGCGCGGTTTGCGACGCGCCGTTTTATAAGGAAAAAATCGCGGTGGTGGCGGGCGGCGGCGATGCCGCCTGCGAGGACAGTTTGGCCCTGACCAAGTTTGCTAAACAAGTGTATTTAGTGGTGCGCCGCGACTCTTTGCGGGCGTCGAAAATCATGGCCGAACGAGTGATGAAGCACCCCAGAATTAAAATTTTCTGGAATACCCAAGTGAAACAAATTTTGGGCGGTCAAAAAGTCGAAGCTGTAGAATTTACCAACGGTGAAAAACTAACCACCGACGGCGTGTTTTTAGCCATCGGTCATCAGCCGGCCACCGGGATTTTTAAAAGTCAGATTGACTTGGATTTTAAAGGTTACATTATTACCGGTCTGAATAAAGACTATCCGACTATGACCGGAGTGGCCGGAGTGTTTGCCGCCGGTGACGTCGTCGATCATCGCTACAAGCAGGCGATTACTGCCGCCGGGATGGGGTGCATGGCCGCTCTCGACGCCGAAAAATGGCTGGAAAATATTAAATAAAGGAGACCGTTATGTTAAATGATCCGTTTGTAAATGCCCGGAAACAGATTGACAATGTGGCCAAGTATTTGGATATCGATAAAAAAACACTGGCAAAAATTAAAACTCCGGACCGGGTGTTGAAAGCGGATTTGAAAATAAAAATGGATAACGGTAAAACGCGGATTTTTAAGGCTTTCCGGTCGCAGTTTAATAATGCCAAAGGGCCATATAAGGGCGGGATTCGTTTTCATCAAAATGTTTCGGAATCAGAAGTAAAAGCCTTATCTGCCTGGATGACCTGGAAATGTTCGACTGTGGGTATTCCTTACGGCGGCTCTAAAGGCGGGATTGTCGTGGATCCGAAAACTTTATCGACCGGTGAACTGGAAAGATTATCTCGGGCGTATATGCGGGCATTTTATCAGGTTTTTGGAGCGTGGATTGACGTGCCGGCGCCGGATGTTAACACTACCGGGCAGATTATGGCTTGGATGCTGGATGAATATCAAACTTTAGTCGGCCACCAGGAACCGGCCATGATTACCGGCAAGCCCTTGGAACTGGGCGGGTCGCAAGGCCGGACCGAAGCGACCGGTTTGGGCGGCTTTTATATTTTGGAGAGTTTAAGGCGTAAATGGAAGGGTCCGACCCTTCCAAAAAAGACCACGATTGCGGTTCAGGGGGTGGGCAACGTCGGTTATTGGTTCATCGAGTTTGCCAAGAAAGCCGGGTACCAGATAGTGGCCTGGTCAAACTCTAAAGGCGGCGAGTATAAGGGGAAAAAGATTACCAATGACCAACTATTGGAATTGCCGGTCGACGTGCTGGTGCCGGCGGCCCTGGAAAACATGATTACCAAAGAGAATGCCGCGAAAATTAAGGCTAAATATATTATTGAGATGGCCAATGGGCCGGTGACGCCGGAAGCGGACGAAATTCTGTTTAAGCGCGGGATTGTGTCTTTACCCGATGTGTTGTGCAACGCCGGCGGGGTAACCGTGTCTTATTTTGAGTGGGTCCAGAATAATATGGGCTATTATTGGGGAAAAGAAGAAGTCTGGGCGAAACTCAAAAAGATTATGGACCGGTCTTTTGCCGAAGTTTGGGCAATTTATCAGGAGAAAAAGGTAACTCCCCGCATGGCTGCCTATATCCTGGCCGTCGGCCGGGTGGTGCAGGCGATGAAGCTATTGGGGAGATAGATACTTGACACGATTACTTAAATTTGCTACTTGTGGTGGATAAACTATGACAGAAAAAAATTCCAAAAAGCCGGCCGTCAATATTGTTCAAATTATTCTGACCATTTTTTTGGTCGGAGCGGCTTTTGCCATCGGGTCGATGTGGACCGAGCTCAAGTTGCTCAAGAGCGGGAAGGGAACTGCCGTCAATCAGCCGACCCAGGAGGCCGCGTCGCCACAGCCTGAAGAAGGGCCTTTATCGGATGAGCAGTGGCAGGAAGTTTTAGCCGATCCGGTTTACAGCGAGGGCGACGAGAAGGCCCAAGTCACCTTGGTCGAGTTTACCGACTACCAGTGCCCGTTCTGCAAACGCCATTTTGACCAGACAGAAGACCAGCTGCAAAGCGAGTACATTAAAACCGGCAAAGTCCGCTGGGTGATACGGGACCTGCCGCTGTCTTTCCACCAAAATGCCCATTTGGCGGCCGAGGCCGCCCGGTGTGCCGGCGATCAGAATAAATACAAAGCCATGCATGATCAGTTGTTTGAAACCCAAACTGCCTGGGGAGAATCGGCGACCGCTAAAACCGTGTTTTCCGGCTATGCCAAAACCCTGGGTTTAAACGGGGCGGCTTTTGACCAGTGTTTAACCGGCGGCAAGTATAAAGACGCGGTCGATGCCGATTTGGCCTTGGCAACCAAAATCGGCGCCAACGGCACGCCGACGTTTTACGTTAACGGCCAGCCCTTGGTCGGCGCCCAGCCGCTGGCGGCTTTTAAGGCTTTGATTGACGCGGCGCTTCAATAGGCTAATTGGTATAATAGCAATCATGAGGCATTTCTTCCTGGCGATTTCATTATTGATATTTATTGCGGCGCCGGTAAAAGCCCAGGAGGCCACCCCGGCCGCTGAAGTGGCGACGCCGGCGGCGATTACCCAGGCCCAGGACCAGGACATTACCGAGCGGACCTCGCCGGTTAAAGATAAGCTGGCGGGTTATCTGCAAGCCAAAGAGCCGGGCAGTTTAAACTGGAACAACTGGCTGCAATTATCCATCCGCCAGGCCGTGGACCAAGGCGTTTCGGCCAATACGATTGTCCTGGTCCTGCTGTTTCCGCTGGTAGCCGGTTTGATTGCCGCCGCCCGGCACTTGCTGGGTTTTCAGGGCTTCGGCATTTTTGTGCCGGCGATGCTGGCGGTATCTTTTTTGGCAACCGGGATCCGGGTGGGGCTGATACTGCTGGCGGCCATTTGGGTGACGGCCAATTTAGCCCGGCTGATTACCCAAAAACTGAAGCTGCAGTATTTGCCGCGCATGGCTTTGCTGATGTGGTTTGTATCGGCGGGAGTGCTGGCAGTGCTATTGGCCGCGGTTAATGTTGAGGTTTTGAGCAGTTTGTCCGCCGCTTCGATTTTTCCGATTTTGATTTTGATGCTGTTGGCCGAGAATTTTATCGAGGTGCAGACCGGCAAGAGCCGGCACGAGGCGGTTAATATCATCGGCCAGACCCTGATTTTGGCAGTGGCGACCGCCTGGCTGTTACGGCTGGACGGGCTGCAAAAATTTGTGCTGCTGAATCCGGAATTGTTTTTACTGCTGGTAGCGGGGTTTGACTGGTTTGTGGGTAAGTACGTGGGCTTGCGGGCGCTGGAATACGTCAAGTTTAAAAAACTACTTAAGTAATGACCAAACTGAATGATATTTTAGGCATGAATGCCCGGAATTTTTTGTTTCAGGGGCGGTACAACTGCAAAAAAGCCAAGCGGATTGCCGATGAAAAATTATTAACCAAGCGGGTATTGAAACAAGCGAAACTGGCCGTCCCCAAACTTTATAAACAGTTTAAGAGCGAGGGCGGGGTGGAAAATTTTGACTTAAGTAAACTGCCGGATAGTTTTGTGATCAAGCCCAGCCAGGGGTTGGGCGGCGAGGGGATTTTGGTCATAGAGAAGAAAGAACCTGACGGCTGGCTGGCGGTTGACGGCACCAAGCTGACGGATAACGATTTGCGTTTGCACATTTTAGACATTTTGGCCGGCCGGTACTCGATGCTCGATCTGTCCGACCGGGCGTTTATTGAAGAACGGGTTCGGGTCCACCCCCGGTTTGCCGCCATTTCCTGCCAGGGAACGCCGGACATCGGCGTGCTGGTGTTTAACCGGGTGCCGGTGATGGCGTTTTTACGCCTGCCGACCCGGGAATCGCACGGCAAGGCCAATATGTTTCAGGGAGCGATTGCCTGCGGCATTGATATTGCCTCCGGGGTGACGACCAGCGCTGTCCGGTACACCGAGGAAATCAAGTTTTTCCCCCAAACGCGGCGCAAACTGGCCGGGATTACCATTCCCCGCTGGGACGAGGTGTTGGAGTTAGCCGGGTTTACTGCCCAGGCTTGCGGTTTAGGCTACTGCCGGGTGGATATTGCTCTGCAGCCGCGGACGACTAAAACCGGCAAGTTAAAATCAACGCCGATGGTGTTGGAAATCAACGCTCAACCCGGCTTGAAAATCCAGCTGGCTAATAAAGCCGGATTACTGTTCCGGCTCAAGCGGGTTGAAGGCCTACAGGTAAAAACCGTCAAGCAGGGGATCGAGATCGGCAAGCAGTTATTCTCGGCCCGGGAAGAAGAAAGCATTGTCCGGGTGGGGATTTTTGAAGAAGTGGAAGTGGCGGATATCACCGGCGAAAGGCATTTAGTCAAGGCCAAGTTGGATACCGGCGCGTTTAGGACTTCGATCGACGAAGCCCTGGCCAAAAAATTGGGACTGCTGGACCCGGAAAACTTGCTGTGGAGCGGCTATTGGCGCGGGGCATTGGGGGGGGAAGAGCGTAAAGTTATCGGGCTGACGTTTTATTTGAAAGGCCGGAAAATTAAAACCGCGGTTTCGGTTTCCGACCGGTCGAAGTTAAAGCGGTTGATGATTATCGGCCGGCGGGACCTGCTGGGTTTTTCGATCCGGGTGAAAGAAGCCGAGGCGGGACAGGAAGCGTAGTGCTAAAATAGCAGGAATGAAAATTCCGGCGAAAGTTAACCAGATCAGCGAGATTAAGAAAATCTTTGAAAGTTTATCCGGCGGATGCCGGGTGGTCGGCGTCGGGGTGAGCGCGTTTCAGCGCTCGGGTTTGGGCTATATTTTGCCTAACTATGAGATTTTGAGTTTACTGGAGACGGCGGATTTGCCGGCAATCCGGCAGGTTTGCCCGGTGACGGTGATTCCCGGCGAGCGGCCCCAGGAATTAAACACCTCGAGTATTTTGAGTTTAAATTGGGTGAAAGACTGGCTTGGCCGGCGCCGGCCGGTGAATCTATTTGTCTACAAAGCGGCGACCCCCCTTGATCCAATTATTGAAGAATTGGGAGTGAAATTACTCTCCAGCCCGGGATATGTCCGCAAACCCCTGGAGGATAAAAAAGTTTTTCGGGTGGAAGCGTGCAAGGCGGGAATTCGGATTCCGGCCGGCTTGAACCTGAACCTTGAACAGTTAACCGAAACCAAATGGGATCAGTTAAAACAAAAATACGGGGAACGGCTGGTGTTTCAGCTGACCGATTATTCGACCGGCGGCGGACAGGGGACGTTTTTTATCAATAACCGGGACGACTGGCAGAAATTCTGGGAGTTTACGCGAAGCCAGGACCGAAAAAAAGAACTGAAATTTGTTAATGTTTGTGAGCGGGTGGCCGGCAGGTCTGCCAGTATTACCGGCTGTGCGACTCGCTACGGCGTAGTGACCAGTCTGCTGCAAACGCAGATAATTGACCAGCCGGAACTGGTCGGTTTTAAAGGCAGAAACGGGGTGTGGCTGGGACATGACTGGACGGCGCGGTTTTCTGACAAAGCGCAATTAAATGCGGAAAAGTTGTGCCAAAAATGGGGCGAATATATTTACCAAAAAGGCTATAAAGGCATTTTTGGTTTGGATGTGGTGTTAGGGGAGAATGACGAGATTACGGTGATTGAGTGCAACAGCCGGTACACCGGCGCTTTTCCGGTTTATACCATGCTGCAGTTAGCCCAAGGGGAAATGCCTTTGGATGTGTGGCATTTATTAGAGTGGCTGGGACTGGATTATGAACTGGATCTTGATGAAGTGCAAAAAGTTTCCCGCCAGGCGAAATCCGGGGCGCACATTATTCTGCACAGTTTGGCGGATAAACCCGTAAAAGCCGGCGGGGCGGTAAAGGCGGGAGTATGGGGCATTCGCCCCATAAATTCCGCGAAGAAATTCAAGGATATGGGGGCATTCGCCCCCGTGATTGATATTGGGTGGGCAAGGGAAGGTTTTTCGTTATTGGATATTAAAGCCGATGATGAGTTTGTCCTGTGCGACCGGATCCCGAATCCGGGACAGATTATTAAACCGGGCGAGCGGATAGGTAAACTGATCTTTAAGCGGCGGATTATTGACGATGAGGGTAATTTACTGCCGGAGATAAAAGCGGTGGTAGCTTCGATCTTGACATACTACAATATGTAGTGTAGTATGATTACTATATGAATACGCAAATGGTGACAGTTACCGAGATCCAAAGAAACTTTAAGTATATTTTGGATAATTTAGTCCCCAAAAATCCCACTTTAATTTTAAGGGATAGTGTGGCCGAGGCGGTCATTCTTTCTTTTGAGGAATATAAACGGCTGGCTAATTTAGAAAAAAAATTACTTAAAAGTGAAATGTTTTCTATTTTAGACGAGCTGGCAGAAAAGAATAAGAATATCTCTTTTGAGGAGATTGACCGGGATATAGAATATGCCAAAAAACACGCCTCAAGGCGTTATTGATACCAATGTTTTAGTCAGGGCTTTCTTAAAAACTAATGGCAGTGACGGCCGGATTTTCGCGGCGTTTGTAAAAAGCAAGTTTGAACTACTGTACAGCGATGCTTTGCTTAAGGAATTAATCAGGGTTTTGAACTACCCGAGAATCTTAAAGAGATACCACCACGATAAACATAAAATTGATGTTTTTATCCAAACAATTATCACTTTCGGCAAATTCGTCTACGCTCCGGAAAAAGTTAATCTCTGCCGCGATCCAGACGACGATGAATTGCTGTCCATCGCCCTGGCAATTTATACGAGAAAGCCGATTTTCGTAATTTCCGGCGATCGGGATTTGCTGGTGTTAAGCCGGAAGATTAAAGGGGTAAAAATAATGACCGCGGCCGGATTTATCCGACAACTTAGCGGCTAAATTGTCCAAAAAAATCTTGTCCGGCATTAATGTTGTTGCTGACTTGGTTAATTACTCCGTCAATTTGGCCTTCGTTTCCAGTCATGGCCTCGCCAATATCCCAGATAAAGCCGGCAGTGGCAAATATTTTGGCCACAAAACTTAAAGTATTAAGATCATTGCGATTGTGTCTGTAAGTAGATGCCAAACCACCGAGAATTAAACCAATGGCTCCTCCCCAAGCAGTAGCCTCAAGTTCATCTGGCATAATATCAACCAGCACTAACGGCACTGTTTTATTAAAATGATTAGCTGCTAATCCAGCCCCAGCCCCTGCGGCAGTGATGATGGCGCTGTTGCGACCAGCATGGTCAGCTTGGTTATTAATAAGATCAACAATAAAATGAAAAGAACTAATTAATACGCTGTTTATTATGCCAACACCGGGATTAAAGACCCAGCGCAAATCAGGGTTGGCGAGCTTACCGGACAGTTTTTGAGTAATTTCGGCGGCGGCTTGAACTCCTAAAGCCAGTTTGGGATTTTGTTCAGCGATTTGTAATAAAGCTTCTATAGCCATAAAAAATCCACGAGTTAAGTGGACAATAAGAAATTATAACATAACTATAGGATAGTTGCAATAGTCAGATTTGCTAGAATAGCCTATGAAAGTAGCAGTGGGCCTTTCCGGCGGGGTGGATAGCGCTTTGAGCGCGGCGTTATTGGTTGAACAAGGCTATGAAATTACCGGGGTATTTTTAGAATGTTGGAACGAACCGGGCTGTAGAACGGATCAGGACCGGCAAGACGCGCTGGCCGTGGCGTTAAAGCTAAAAATTCCGTTTAGGGTTTTGGATTTTAAGCGGCAGTACCGGGAGCGGGTGCTGGAGAGTTTTTACCGGGAATATCAGGCGGGGCGGACGCCGAACCCGGATATCTGGTGCAACCGGGAGATTAAATTCGGGCTGTTTTTGGAGTGGAGTTTGAAGAACGGTTTTGACTATCTGGCGACCGGGCACTATGCGCAAGTAATGATCGACTCGTCAAAGATAAATTTTCGTGCTCACACCTGCCGTGAGTGGGCGAGAGGTTGCGCGCGTAAATTTACATTGACTTCGTCGATTAAATTGCTTCAATCGGTCGATAAAGCCAAAGACCAGACATATTTTTTGGCGATGTTGAAAGAGAAGCAACTTCGGCGGGTGCTGTTTCCGATTGGGCATTTGACCAAAAAGCAGGTGCGGATTGAGGCCAAAAAGCGGGGACTGCCGGTTTGGAATAAGAAAGACTCGAGCGGGATTTGTTTTGTGGGCCACGACCTGAATTTTAGGGAGTTTTTACGGCGCAGAATCAAAGAACATGAGGGGGAAGCGGTCGATAAAACCGGCAAAATCGTCGGTACGCACCAAGGAGTGGAGTTTTACACTATCGGCCAAAGGTATGCCCGGCCGTTGTTTGTGATCCAGAAAGATATATTGCGAAATAGATTGATCGTGGGAACTAAGGCGGATTTGGCCAGAAGAGAGTTTGAGGTGGAGGGGTGGTCCCGCATTCGCGGGATAAAGCCGGTTAAAGAATTTAGAGGTTTTGAGGGTATTCACCCTCAAGTTATGGGTAAAAGTCAGCATACTTTGAAAGTAAGAATTAGACATCAGGGGAGATTGATATCGTGTAAGATCGAGGGCAAGAAAGTGAAGTTGGCCAAGCCGGAATTCGGAATTGCTCCGGGCCAGTTGGCGGTGATTTATGCGCCTACAAGGTTCAACCTTGAAGGCCTTGAATGTTTGGGTGGCGGGGTGATAAGATAGGGTATGACTAACGCGCCGGTACCCACCAAAGAATTATCAGGAAAAGAGAATTATTTTAATGAAGAGGTAGCCGCAATGGCTGAATTTATTGGTCCGGCGGACGCGATTTTTAAAGCGCTGGGGATAACCAGGGAAACTGCCAAAATGGAATATGGCAATATTATAAATAGTGATGAAAAGGCTCTGGGGATTACCTTTAAATCGTATGAAAACGGTGATGAGGCGACAATGCAGATTAGAAAAATGAAAGACGGAAAATATGCCGTTGGCGTCCATCGAAAAAGCGGGAAAGAAGAAATCCATTTTTCTACGGTAATGGAAAAAGGAGTAAAGGGGATGAAAGTATTGCATTTACGGGTTACGGCTCCGATTAAAGACAAAGATGGAGATGCAGTGACTTTTGATATGGACGGCCAATTATCCGAAAGTAAGAGATCGTTAGATTTGGAAGAGGGGCAAGATGTTGGTACTTATTTAACTGAACGGTGGGGATTAAATTTGACTTCTGGGGTAAATGAGTTTGGAAAATTTAAAGTGGATTTGGAAACGACTATGGGAGCTTTGGTTCAAAGAGAAAGCTTAAACCAGGGACAGGCTGGATTTGTAAGGCCAGCGATTTCTTGGCAATCATAAAGTAGAATAGATTAATGGCCGGTTGGCGGACTTGGGCGATTAAGCAGTTAGATAATCAAGATTTTCCGAAAAGTTTGTCGGGGGTAAAGCCGAAAATTAAGCAGTTGTATTACCGGGGAAATTGGGATTCTAAATTATTTACTAAAGCGGTGGCGGTGGTCGGGGCGCGGCGAATGACCAAGTACGGCGAGGTGATGACCAGAAAAATCGTGGCAGGGTTGGTGGAAGCGGGCTATACGATCGTCTCCGGGTTTATGTACGGCGTGGACACGATGGCCCATAAAACTTGCCTGGATAATAAAGGCCGGACCGTGGCGGTGCTGGGGTCGGGCTTGGATTGTTTGACGCCGGCGGAAAATGATAATTTGTACAGCCAAATTTTAGAGAGCGGGGGTTTGGTAATCAGCGAGTTTCAAGCCAAACAGGAAGCTAAGTTGTGGACGTTTCCATACCGCAACCGGATCGTGGTGGGTTTGAGCCGGGCGTTGGTAGTGGTCGAGGCGGGGGAGAAGAGCGGCAGTTTGGTGACGGCTAACTGGGCGTTTAAACAGAAAAAACCGGTGCTGGCCGTGCCGGGAGCGGTGACGTCGAGCCTATCTGTTGGTACTAACTGGTTGATTAAAAACGGGGCGAAGTTGGCGACAGATGCCAATGATGTGTTGGCGGTTTTAGGAGAAAATAACAGAGTAAAATGGAAGGGTCGGACCCTTCCATTAAGCGGGGAGGAAAAGGCGGTGGTGGAACTACTGAGGCGCGAGGAGATGGATGCGGACGAGATTTGCCGGAAACTAAATAAACCGGTTAGCGTGGTGTCTATTTTACTGTCTAACCTGGGTTTGAAAGGGGTGATCGAGGAGAGCGGGGGGAAGTTTATGGTGGTGTGATATACTGAAACAGTGAAAAAATTATCCGTTGCCCAAAAGAAAAGTTTGGCGGAATTTTTTACCAATTCGGCGGTGGCTTGGTTGACAGTGGGAATAATCGCGCCGCTTTTTACTGAAAAAACTTTGCCGAATTTTATTAGCTCGTTGGTTTGGGGAATATTACTAACATCGACGTTTATGCTGGTGTCATTACAAATAACCAGAGGAGTTAGGTCATGATATCACAGGACCTTTTGAATTTTTTTTCTGCCGCTTCAATTGCCAGCGTCATTATTATTTTGATGGTGTATTTTCTTTTCTTAAGAAAGTGAGGTAACAATGTTAACACCTTTTGTTATTGCCGGAATTGCCGCCGCAATCATCTCTCTGGCAATTGCCCTGTCACTGTATCGGCGTGATTTGAAATAGTTTTTATGCTGACTAAAGTCTGGTCGGCGGCGAGCAAGGGCTTGAACCCGATTGAAGTGGAAGTGGAAGTAAACGTGGCGAGTAAGGGTTTTCCGGCGTTTAACATTGTGGGTTTGGCGACTAAAGCGGTTGATGAGGCCAAAGAGCGGGTGCGGACGGCCTTGATTAATTCCGGCATCGAGTTTCCCCAAAAGAAAATCACGGTGAATCTGGCGCCGGCGGATATTCCCAAAGAAGGTTCGGCTTATGATTTGCCGATGGCCGTGGGGGTGTTGGTGGCAAATGAAGAATTGGAGCTGGATGGGACGAAGCGTTTTTTTTACGGCGAGGTGGGGCTGGACGGGAAACTGAGGCACACCAAAGGCGTGTTTTTACTGGCCAGTTTGGCTAAAGAAAAAGGGGTGAGCGAAGTGTATGTGCCGAAACTTTCGGCCAATGAAGCGGTGGTGGTGGAGGGGATCAAAGTTTATCCGGTAAACAGTTTACTGGATTTAATCCGGCATTTTAAGGGCGAGAAAAAAATTAAAGTGCTGAAAAATTTGGACCGGGAAGAATTGATTGCCGATGCCGAGGCCGAGTTTGATTTGAGCGAGGTGGCCGGGCAGGAGCAGGCCAAAAGAGCTTTGGAAATTGCCGCGGCCGGCGGACATAATTTGCTGATGGTCGGGCCGCCGGGGGCGGGCAAGACCATGCTGGCCCGGGCGCTGCCGGGGATTTTGCCGGCTTTGACCGAGGCCGAATCTTTGGAGGTGACCAAGATTTATTCGGTGACCGGCAACATCGAGCCGGGCGGGGGGTTGATCCGCCGGCGGCCGTTTCGAACGCCGCACCATACCACTTCCAGGATGGGATTGATCGGCGGGGGTTCGCAACCGATGCCCGGCGAGATTTCTTTGGCCCACCGGGGGGTGTTGTTTTTGGACGAGTTTGCCGAGTATCCGCGGTCAATTTTGGAGGCGTTGAGGCAACCGCTGGAGGACGGGGTGGTGAGCGTGGTGCGGGTAGCCGGCTCGTTAAAATTTCCGGCGCGGTTTATGCTGGTGGCGGCGTCTAATCCCTGCCCGTGCGGTTATTTAAACCACCCGAAAAAACCGTGCACTTGCCTGCCCGGCTCGATTTTGCGCTACCAGAAACGGATGAGCGGGCCGATTTTGGACCGGATCGATCTGCACGTTAACGTGCCGTTTGTGGAGGTGGAAAAGTTGCGGTCGAATACGCCGTCAGCTTCATCGGCCGAAGTGCGGGAAAGAGTCAAAGTTGCCCGGAATATCCAGGAAAAAAGACTGGCCGGGGAAAATATTTATTCTAACGCCGAAATGAAAAACAAGCAGATTAAAAAGTTTTGTCAGCTGTCAGAGGATGCCGATCGGTTATTGCTTTCGGCAGTGGATAAGTGGCAGTTGTCTGCCCGGAGCTATTTTCGGGTGATTAAAGTTTCGCGCACGATTGCCGATTTGGCCGGGGCGGCCACAATCGAATATTCCCATGTGGCCGAGGCGCTGCAGTACCGGATGCGGAGTTGATTTTTCGGCCGTTGATTTTCCCAGAGAGAGAGAGTAGTATGCTGGCAAATGGATCAAGGTCAACCAGTAAAAATTCTGATAGTCGAAGACCAAAGCGATTGGTTGGTCAAACATGAGAGGCAATTGCGTGAGAAAGGAATTGATGATATCACAACCGCTAATAGTGTCGAACAAGCAATAAGATTAATTCAGGAGAACGATTTTACGGCTGTGCTGGCTGATGGCCTTGATGGCCTCTATTTTAAAATTGTTGAGGCGGCTCAAGTAAAACAAGGAACTAGAGTAATTGTAATTAGTGCGCGTGAGCCAAAAGAAGAAGCGCAATTCGGTCAAGAGGTTTCTTCAACTGGGGGAGAATTTATTAATAAGGATAAATTTGGTAATCCAGGATATGAAACTGAATATAAAAATTTGGCAGAGAGTTTGAAAGGTCAAGCGGGAAGAAGTAAAGAAGCACCTGTTTTTTAGTGTTAAGATTGGTTAATGCGGCAGGACAACAAAAAAGTCGGGGCGATCGGAGAGGATGCGGCGGCGCAACTGTTACGAAAAAAGGGCTACCAGATTTTGGAGCGGAATTTCCGGACGCGGTGGGGGGAAATTGATATCATTGCTAGAGGGAAATGGAAGGGTCGGACCCTTCCATTAACTTTGTTTGTGGAGGTGAAGACCAAAACCGGGGACCAGTACGGCGAACCGTGGGAGATGATTAATATGAGAAAGTGGCAGCAGGTGAAAAATATGGCCCAGGTGTATTTAACCAAAAACGGGCTGGGCGAAGTGCCTTGCCGCATCGACGTAATCGGGGTGTGGCTGGACCTGGACCATGAGGTCGAGAAAATCAAACATTGGGAAAACGTGACCGGGCTGGACTTAATTGGCCGTTGATTTTGGCAGAGAGAGAGTAATGTTTTTCCAATGAGAGACAATCTTTCTGTAAATTTACCGGAGGCAATTGAGGGATTTGAGGTATTTATTCCGCAATATCCCAAGGGTACGGTGGGCTTTACCGGCAATAACTATTGGAGTTTGCAAGATCAATTGGATAAGATTTTGAACGCTTTTGATGGCAATAAGCCAAAATTGGCAGTGGACATGAGAGGGGTTGAGGACATGAGCGAAGAGATAGCGAGGGTTTTAAATCAGGCAAAAGCTAGGGTTGAGAAAACAGATGGAAAAATGGCTTTGGTCGGCGCAACCGAAAGCGTCAGGGGATATTTTGAAGAAAATTTTTATAATTTTGACTATTATGATTGGGAAAAGAGAGGCAATAGAAAAGAAGTTGGTTGAGTGCTATTATTTAGTTAATGAAGCGCATTACGCGTGAGCAACTGAAAAAAATTGGGATCTCGGGAGCTTTGATCAGCGGATTATTGTTAGCGGCAAATTCTTTTGGCTGGAATCCGGAGGGATTATTAAAGACAAAAAATGTTCATGAGAATGAAGCCATCTATCCTAAAAACGGAATAGTTGAGAGTGTGATCGACGGGGATAACCTTGTTATAAATAACGGTCAAAGTGTGCGGTTGATCGGGATCAACGCACCCGAGAGGGGTAAGGAGAATTTTGATAAAGCGAAAGAAAAATTAGACAGCTTGACGACCGGCAAAAAAGTTTATCTGGAGTACGATCGGGAAGATGACGGACAATTTGGCCGGTTGATGGCGTGGGCTTGGGTGGATTGCGAGAGCGAGCCAAATTTTTTACCGTGGGACTATATGCGACTCTCATATAACAAATCCCGGCCGGGATTGACGGAAAACCCGGAAGGTTGCCAGGAAGGAAAACTGATTCAGGAGGAAATGGTTAAAGCGGGATTAGCCAAGATTTTAAATTATAAAGGCAGAGCCAAATTAAAATATGAAGAAAGGATAAAGAGCTATGAACAATAAAATTTATGTTTTGGGTGAAGGTTATGCTCGGAAATGGGAGGGAACCGGATGGGAAGCCAGTTCGTCGGTAACATTAATCCAGACAACCAGATTTAACATTATTTGTGATCCTGGTCCCAACACCAATATTTTGGATAAAGGATTGGAAGAACATGGTCTAGACTATCATAGAGATATTAACTGGGTATTTTTAACTCATATGCACTTTGATCACTGTAAGCATATGGCCAGTTTTGGCGGTAATTTTATTGATTATGAGAGTTGGTATACGGCGGACAAACAAGATTTGCATGACGGGGTAATTCCGGGAACCAACCTTAAAATTTTAAAGACGCCCGGGCATACTTTAGATCATGCTTCTTTAATTGTTCCGGTGGGTAAATTAGTCTATGCGGTGGCCGGTGATGTGTTTTGGTGGGCGGAGGATGAGGAGCAATTAACTGACAGAAAATCATTACTGGAGAAAAAAGACGCGTTGGCGGTTGATCAAAAGGCGCTTAGGAAAAGCCGAGAGACTATTTTGGGTATTGCCGACTTTGTTATTCCCGGACACGGAAAGACATTTAAGGTAGAGTAATCACTTCAGGTAGAGTACCTGAAGTCCTTGAGGAAATTGGCGGTTGATTTTGGCAGAGAGAGAGAGTATTATGCGGGCAAGATGGGGAAAGATTCATCACCAAAACCAACACCCGCAACCGAAGTTGCAAAAATTGAAGGAACGGAAGTAATACATACTGAAGAAGAAGTGCTAAGTAGTTATTTATTCCTCAAACCTGATTTTGATGGTCGAGTGCCGGCAGGCCAAGGACCTACGGCTTCAGTTATTGCCATGAAAACAGGGAAACCAGTAATAGTTACGCGACAAGTTAGAAATAAACGCTAGTTGACTTCGTCTTGCCTCTTGTTATAATGCCAGTATGAAATAAGTTCCAACCGATGGTGTGGAGATAATCCCCTCTGGTCGGGGAATTTTTTTCGATTTTTGCTCTTTGACATTTGCAGCTTTTATTTTTTGAGTCAATTCAAGCAGTGGTAGAAAGAGTTTTTTTATTTGAGAGTTTGATCCTGGCTCAGGATGAACGCT
>Ga0210057_1004715_pt1 | contig 17919 bp, 16 predicted proteins | sample CryGeyCG2114_010_2_FD_183968 | JGI IMG/M metagenome (GOLD analysis project Ga0210057, IMG submission 183968) | Groundwater microbial communities from aquifer - Crystal Geyser CG10_big_fil_rev_8/21/14_0.10 (SPAdes) (version 2) | ecosystem: Environmental > Aquatic > Deep subsurface > Groundwater ...
CCCGAGCTACCCCCAGGAACACGAGTCAGGTCATGCGGATTCCTTACTAACCCAAATGCCGAATTCTCGTTTGAACTGCCCATGGCAAACTCATCCATATTTGTCTTGCCAAGAAATACCGCCCCCTGCTGCTTTAACTTTTTAACAACCCCGGCATCATAAGTAGCAGTATAGTTTTCCAGCATCTTTGATCCGGCAGTCGCTTTCTCACCGTCTATTAAAATATTGTCTTTGGTAGCGACGGGCACGCCGGTCATCGGCTGGACCTCACCTCCGGCGGCAATTTTCTCGTCCACTTTTTGCGCTGCCTCAGTCGCAGATTCTTCATACACGTCTAAAAATACATTCAGCTCGCCGTTGTGCCGCGCTATTTGATCCAAATAAGCCCGAGTGACCTCGGTCGCGGAAAAGGCTTTTTCTTTAAGCCCTTCATGAATTTTTTTTGCGCTTAAATCACGCGTATCCATAGTTTTAAAAATTCCAAATGGCAAATCCCAAATTCCAAATAAATTTCAATTTCAATTTCAAAATTCGAATTTCGTATTTGAGCATTATTTGGTATTTGATGCTTGGAGCTTGGTGTTTATTCGAATACCGGTGGTATTCGATTATATCTTCCCTCCGTTTCTGGAAACTGAGCAATAATTTTTTCCGGCTCATTAAAATGATCCGGCAGGTCATTTGCATCATCACGCAGCTGTACCTTTTTGCTTCCTGGGTCATTCTGAGGGAAGCGAAGAATCTCTGCGCGTGGCGGCAACTCCTGAAGCTCCACAAAGTGCTCCAATATCTTACCAAAATCAGCCAGCATCTTCTCTTCGCTAGCGGGATCTAACTCCAACCGCGCCAGACTCGCCAAATGCTCCAGTTGTTCTTTATCTATGCTCGCCATGCCTGCTAGTATAGCTGGTTTTAGACTGCTTTTAAAGAGAGTGTACGAGGCCACCCACCCTTACACTCCAAGATAATACCTGTAACGACGACACACCTATGTACATAATAACATGCACGTGCATGTTATTATGTACATAGGTGTAAAGATACCTGACCGCTGAATATCGGCATTTTTATATCTGGTTAAAGAGTGCAATATGTATGTGGCCTTATGCAGAGAGTATGTCCACCTCTCGATACCCCCTGAGGCGAGCAGCGCTTTTGCACACCTGATTAGTCCCACCGGAGCGATTAGGTGTTCGCTTGAAAGATAGCTCTATAGGGTCATACCCTTTATCTATCAGAGCGGAATGCGTCCCCACCGAGCAAGGAGCTCCGTGTTCACCCCCTGTGGTGGCCGGAGCTCTTTTGATTTTGCGACCCATTTTTGCACCAATCATTCTCTAGTTCTGCAGAACTAGAGAATGAAAGTTTTTAAACCATTTAACCAACAAAAACGAAACAACCAGAATACAAATAGCGTGATTAGCGCCACCCAAATAAGCTTTTACTATTTCAACATTTTTCCGAACTCAGACTCGGTTAAAATTTCTACCCCCAGCTTTTCAGCATCAGCAAACTTTGACCCAGGCTTTTCACCGGCGACTACATAATCTGTATTCCTAGATACCGAACTACTAACATCCCCGCCTAATGCGCGGATTTTTTGCTTGGCCTCATCGCGGGTCAGGGAACTTAATGTTCCAGTCAATACAAAGACCTTACCGGAAAGCGATCCGACATTCTTAATTCTTACATCTTCCTTCTTAATTCGTACCCCCGCGGCATCTAGGTCTTCCAAGAGCCTCTGGTGTGACTTTTCAGCGAACCAGTCGTGAATGCTTTGGGCGACCACTTCGCCAATATCGGGAATTTCTTGAAGTTGCTCTACGGACATTTTTTCAAACACCATCAATATGTCCGTAGGTTTGAAAATTGAAAATTGAAAATTGAAAATTTCCCTAGCCAAAGCTAGGGCTGTTTCCTCGCCCACGTGTAGGATGCCGAGCGCGTACAAAAAGCGCGACAGCGAAACCTCCTTTTTACTTTGGATCTCTTCTACCAAATTTTGAGCGGACTTTTCACCAAATCTCTCCAAACCGCTCACATCACCCTCCTTCAACTCAAACAAGTCAGCCGCGTCTGCAATTAATCCCTCTTCCAACAGGCGATCAATTATTTTCGGTCCCAGACCATCTATATTAAAAGCATTACGACTAACAAAATGATACATTTGTTCGCGCACTCGCGCACCGCAGCGCGAGTTTGAGCAACGGTACGCCACGCCGTCACGAACAACCGGTGAGCCATCAATGGGGCAGATCTTGGGAAAATGAAATACTCTTTCCTTGCCGGTGCGCAACTCCGGAAGCACTTTGACGACCTTAGGGATAACATCGCCGGCGCGATTGATAATAACCGTATCCCCAATCCTCAAGCCCAGGCGCTCGATCTCGTCCGCGTTATGCAAAGTAGAATGCCGAACAGTAACGCCACCAACAACAACGGGGCTTAAAATAGCGACCGGCGTCAGCGCGCCCGTCCGGCCAACCTGAATTTTAATATCTTCAACAATCGTCGTAGCCTCCTCAGCCGGAAACTTATAGGCCATCGCCCCGCGCGGGGCCTTGCCGACAACTCCGGCGGCACGATACGCCTCTAGGTCATTCACTGTGATAACTAAACCGTCAATTTCATATGGTAGCTTCTCGCGTTTCTTAAAAATATCTTCATAAAACCTCTCTACCTCTTCAAGACTTTTACAGACTCGCCCCTCCGGATTCGGATGGGCTCCAAGCGCGCGCAAAAGCTCATATTCTTCTTGTTTGGTCTTGGTCTCCTCACTTAGCAGACCATAAGCAAAAAAGTTTAGCTTCCGTTCTGCGGTAATACCTGGATCTAACTGCCGGATAGAGCCGGCCGCCAAGTTACGAGGATTAGCAAAGGTTTTTTCTCCCCTCCCCTCCAACTCCCTATTTATCCTGATAAACTCCTTTTTAGTTAAAAAAACCTCTCCACGAACAACGATTCTAGTGCTTAGTACGTAGTGCTTAGTACGTAGACGAAGCGGGATTGCCTCAATGGTGCGAATATTTTGAGTAACGTCTTCGCCGATTTCGCCATCACCACGAGTAGACGCCTGCACCAGTACGCCATCTTCGTACACCAGCTCTATCGCCAGGCCGTCCATCTTTAGGTCACAGTAGAAACCGGAGTGCTTAGTACTCCCGCCTGCGCCGAGGCTTCGGTGGGCAGGTAGTTCGTAGTCCGTAGATGAGAGGTGATTTTGTAAACGCCTGTACCAATCCTCGAGGTCCGGTCGGTTAAAGGCGTCGTTTAGCGAATTCATCCGCTCGGCGTGGCGCACCTTTTTAAACTCCTTCAGCGGCTCGCCGCCTACGCGCTGAGTCGGACTGTCCGGCGCAACCAAGTCCGGATAAGCTTGCTCAAGATCAAACAACTCTTTTTTTAGAGAGTCCAAAGCACCCTCGGAGATACTGGCCTTGTCCAAGACGTGGTACTCATACCTATATTTGTTAATGGCCTCGCGCAAATGATCTATGCGCTTACTGGCTTCAGGTTTAGTCACTGCTCTATTTTAGCTCATTTTAAGACCAAATTAAACGGCTCAACGCGTTGAGCCGTTTCCGGTAAAAGGGGTCATGTGCCCTTTATTTTTCCTATATTAGAGAGAAATACCATTGCGATATTTGCACGCCATAAAAAATAGCAATATAAACCCCGATGATCATGAACGGTCCAAACGGAATCCCATCTGACATTTTTTTAACCTTGTGCAGTAACAGCGGAATGGCACAAAGGGAGCCAACTATAAAAGCCGAGGCGAAAGCTAAAATAACATCCGGCCAACCGAGTAGCAAAGCAATCGGAATGGCCAGCTTAAGGTCCCCCAACCCCATGCCCCTTCCCTTTGTGAAAAGAACGATGCCTCCAAAAAGAACAACTCCTAAAAGCACTGCAAGAAGCGCGTTCACAAACGGACCTCCCTGCCCACCAAAAATAGTCGCATAACTTTTAAAGAACGAGCCGTTGTATGCAAACAAAGCCGAAAAATTACTTTTCAAAACCAATAAACCCAAACCTAAGATCGCCAAAAGCCCACTCGCCTGATCCGGAATTATCCTGTATCGCAAATCGATAACCGCGATGACCACGAAAATATATGTTGCCAACAACCAAATACCAACAACCCCATAAAACCAAAAGATGCTTTCGCCGCGAGCAAGCAGCTGCGCCACATTAAAAAACCCATAAAGGGTTGCCGGCAAGGCCGCTGTTAACAAACCAGCCACAAACTCAACAATCGGATACTGCCAACTAAGCGCATGACTGCAGTGCCGACACTTTGTTCCCTGAACAAAAAAACTAAAAAGCGGGACCAGCTCATACCAACGCAACTGAGTAGAGCAGGTGCGACACGCAGAACGCCCCCCGAGCACGTGATGCTGTAATAAGCGTCCACCCGGGCGATACCGTAACGCAATAACATTCAAAAAACTGCCAATAAAAATACCTATAAAAAATAATATGAGTAGTGTACTTAGTTCCATGCAATTAAAGATACTAATCTACTTACAATTTATTAAGCATTAACCGCAGCTCATGAGGATTCGTTGAATGCAACTCGGCATTTTCAAGGCTTACCGTGCCCTGCTTCACTAGCATTGCCAAACTCCGATTCAAAGTCATCATGCCCTCTTGAAGATTGGTCTCAATAACCACGTCAATCTGGAAACTCTTTCGCTCTCGGATAAGATTTCGAATAGCTGAGTTAACCAGCATTATTTCAGTCGCCACAGCCCGACCTCCATTAATCTTTGGCACTAGTCGCTGACTAACAATGGCCACTAAAGTAGTCGCCAACTGGCTAATAGCCTGCCCCTGCTGCTCCGCCGGGAACGTATCAATGATTCGGTCAATGGTTTGCGCGGCGGAGTTTGTGTGCAAAGTAGCAAATACCAAGTGCCCGGTCTCGGCCGCAGTCATTGCCGTGGAAATTGATTCCGAATCGCGCATCTCACCGATCATGATAACATCCGGATCCTGACGAAGAACGGAACGAAGTGAATTATGGAATGAGTGCGTATCACTGCCAACCTCTCGCTGAGAAATAATAGACCGGTCTTGGGCAAACAAATACTCAATCGGGTCCTCAACAGTTATAATATGCTCCGCACGGGTGCGGTTAATATCATCTAAAATAGCGGCCAAAGTAGTTGATTTTCCATGCCCGGCCGGCCCCACCATTAGCACAAAACCTTGATTCAATTTTGGAAACTCGTGGATAAGGTCCGGTAATCCAAGCTCGGCTAAGGACCGAATTTTTCCGGGAATAAGTCGCAGTGCCGCCGCCATGTTTCCCTTTTGAAAAAAAACATTCGCCCGAAAACGAAAACTATCTTTATGCGAAAAAGAAAAATCAAGCTCCTTCTCCTCAACAAAACGCTTCTGCTGATCCTCTCTCAAAATAGCCAAGACTAGTCCCTCAGCTATTTCCGGTGTGATTATTTCTTCCTGCTCAATAGGGATTAAAACAGAATCTAACCGAATAGTAGGCTTCCGCCCAACAGCAATGTGCAAATCAGAAGCACCCTGACTGGCAGTCATCGTCAAGAGCTTTTCCATTTTCTGCTTATAATTCACCATATCATATTTTGTATAGTTTAGAATCCTACTGCCGGCTATAAGCTATTGACTAGAAAAAACCTTTCAGCGCTACGCCAATCGCCGTTGGCAGTGTCGTTCCAAGCTCGGCCACAAACGGTTCCAGCTCAGAAGGATAATGCAAAGATTGCAATGCATTAGAGGTCTGCACCGGAAGCCCCATTTTTTTAGTAAGATAGTCCGCAAACCCAGGCATATTCGCTCCACTACCGGCAAGGAGCACACCGGCAACAGATTCACCAAAAGCAGCTTCAAAACCTTTCCGTATCCTATCTGCTTCTGTAATTATAACATCAATGATAGGAATCAATATGGTGGATAACTCGTGCTCACCCGCGCCACCGATTATCTGAGTCCGCCGCTTAAGCATATCCGCTCGCGCCAAACTGATATTCAGACCTGTTGCCAGCGCCTGTGTCAGCGAACCACTGCTAAAATCCGTTTGTCCGGAAAAAAGAGCCAACCCTTTTTTAGTAACCACAAAACTGGAAGACCGGCCGCCAATATCCATTACTAAAACCGGCTTCTCCTCGTTACGTCCAAGCGCCCGAGCCAACGAAATAGTCTCTATCTCGTATCCGGCAAGCCTCAAACCAGCCGCTTCAAAGATCTTCACGTAAGACTCGATCTTCTCAGTCGGAATACTGACAAGCAATATCTCTTGAACAACTTGATCACCTATCTTCTTCGTGCCTAAAACTATCCAATCCAGCGTTACCGAATTCAGCGGCACCGGCACATACACTCCCGCCTTTTCACTTATCACAGCACCCATCTGCCGCTTATCCATAACCGGAACTTCCAGCAAAGTTGTATAAGCGGTAAACGACGGCAACGAAGCAAAGGCCGGCGTATGAGCCGATAATTTTAACTTCTGACTAAGAAACTTTAAGTATGAAACAAGGTCACTATCCAAAGCCCGGGAAGAGCTAGACTGAATAGCATTATTAAAATGCTCCATCGATCCAACGGACTCAATCAGCCCATAATTCACCAGCTTAAACGACCCCCCTAATGTTCGCTGCAATACGGCGGCCTTTACCGAGGTCGTGCCAATATCAATTCCTATACTAGTATCCGACCGGTGATGAGAGAATAAAGACATGGGATAGGAAATTAAGTGAATTCTCCGAGAAGAGCTAGTTTCTAAATTGGGTAAGACTAGGCCTAGCGACCCGGAGCGCCCAATTTATAATCTAGCTCTTCAACCTGGATGTTATATAATTCTAGCATATGTTTAATGCTCGACATGTCTGGGAAACATTCCTCAACATCTTATTTCCAGCAATCTGCCTAGCGTGCAACCAAACACTGCCTGGCGCGACGCGTGGCCGACACTTATGCTCACTCTGCGTCGCCGGCATAACAATAGCAACGGCCGCCTGCTGTCTACAGTGCGACAGCCGACTACCAGCCAACAAAAAACACTGCCACCCGAAAATACCGCTTATACTCTCCGCGGCAACCCGATACGAAGACGCCGGCATTCAAAAACTTATCTGGCGCCTAAAGTACCAAAAAACACGCATCGCCGCCATACCGCTCGCTGGACTGATGATTGCCCACCTAGAGGCGACCGCCCTTCCGGTAAAGCAGTACGTTATTATTCCTGTTCCGCTTCACCCAAGTCGACGACGCGAGCGAGGTTTTAACCAAGCAGAGCTCATTGCCAAAATAATATCCGCCTATTACAATCGCCCGCTCATCAGCACTGGCCTTATCCGCACGCGACCAACAGACTACCAAGCCCACCTACACGGGCAATATGCCCGCCTAAAAAATGTCGCGGACGCCTTTGCAGCCCGAGACAGGCATCTTATTCGCGGAAAAAATATCATCCTAGTAGATGACGTCGCCACAACCGGCGCAACCCTACACGCGGCCGCGCGAAAACTTAAAGACGCCGGCGCTCACAAAATAATCGGCCTAGTCGCCGCCAAAGCCTAGTTTCGTCGCTGAGGAATGGCTTTGACGGCTCGGCCTCCGACACTCTCCGCACAAGCCATTCCTCAACTCCTTCAATCATTTAATTATCTTCGCGGTAAAGCATTTTTCCAAGCTCAATAAGCAGAATGTTAAACACACCAAAAGCAAGAACTCCCAAAAGCCAAGGCGCTGAAAGATCAACCGTATCAAAAAGTTTTTGGAAAAATGGAGCGTAGATGGCGATGGTCATCAAAAACAAACCAATACCGATACTGCCAATCAAGAAACGATTTGAGAAAGGGTTGTACTTAAAAATACTACTCGTCAACGAACGAACGGACAGAATAAGGAATAAGCTATAAGTACCAAAGGCTGCAAAAATAAATGTCCGAACAACCTCCTCGGCGTAGCCCTGCTTAGTCAACCAGTAATACAAAGCAAACAAAGTAGCACTACTAACAATACCAGCAACAAAAACTAAAAACTTCATCTCCGCGGTAAAGATACCATGGCGTACATTCAAAGGGCGCCTCGTCTCCGAATCCACCTGGTCCTCAAAAGCCAAGGCAATCCCCGGTAAACTATCTGTAAATAAATTCACCCACAAAATCTGCAAAGCATTAAAGGGCAAAGGCAGACCGATAACCAGCGACCCACCAATAAGAAAAACAAGGTCTAGCGTGTTAGAGCCGAGGTAAACAATCGCCTTGCGCATATTCCGCAGAATTCGCCTTCCCTCAGAAACCGCCTCCACAATCGTCTCAAAGTTATCATCTAGTAAAACAAGATCAGCCACGTCTTTGGTCACGTCCGTACCACTGCCCATTGCCACGCCAATATTCGCAACCTTCAGTGCCGGCGCATCGTTAATTCCATCACCATTCATCGCGATTATCTCGCCCATCTCCTGAAACGCCATCGCCACCTTCAGCTTTCCTTCAGGGCTTACCCGAGAAACCAACTTCAACAGCGGCAAGCGCGCTCTTATCTGTTCAGCGCTCATCGCCTCCAACTCACCCCCATGGAGAACATGCTCCGGCGCGATGTGAATCCCAAGCTCATTGGCAACCGCAATCGCCGTCCCCTCATGATCCCCCGTCATAATGACCACCCGAATCCCCGCCCTCTGCACCTCACGAATAGCATGAGCAACACTCGGCCGAACCGGATCTCGAAATGAAATTGTTCCCAAAAAACGCATCTTTTGGTACTGATCGTGATTATTTAAATCAATATCTTTAATTGTAGATACCTTTTTAATCGCGACCGCCACCAGTCGGTCTCCAGACTCCGCCATCGCTCGAATCTCTTCCAAAATTACCGCCTTCTTCTCCTCCGACAAATCAGAAAACTGAAGCAAAATCTCCGGCGCGCCAACCATACTTACAACATGCGGCGCATTACCCGAAAAATGATTCGCGATCCACGGCGTAACCGCACTATCAAACTGATACACACTCGCCGAAAATTTGTTCAAAGAGTTAAATGGCAAAATCCGCACCGGCTCATAGTTCGCCCTCGCCTCTCTAAACAAAACACCGGCCTTTGCAGCACCTCGAACCAATGCCACCTCAAGGGGCTTACCCAAGATCTCCCAATCCTCACTTTGCGCGTCCGGATTCATGACCACCGCCTCCATGTTCAGCAAAGCCGCATGGAACAAAAAGTCCTCCGCCTCACTTACGCCCCCGTGTCTTTCATGACCTTCATCAAAAATTCGTACTCGCGACAAACTCATCTTCGCCTGAGTTAAAGTCCCTGTCTTGTCAGTTAAAATCATTGAAGTACTGCCCAGCGTCTCAGCCGCCGACAACCGCCGCACCACTCCTTTTTTCGCCGCCAAGCGTTGCACGCCAGTAGCCAAAATAACCGTCATCACAATTGGTAGTCCTTCCGGGACCGCCGAGACAAGTACCGCGACACTTATTAAAAAAGCATCCAAAACACTAATCCCGCTCTGGGTAGCAATAAAAAAGACTCCAATAGCCATCAAGAAAATAAAGCCCGACGCCTTCAGTGAAAAACGCTGAAGCGCCTGTTGAAGCGGCGTCTGCTCTTCTTTTGCGCCCGCGACCAACTCCGCTATCTTACCCAGCTCCGTCGCCGCCCCGGTCGCCACAACCACCGCTCGACCAACACCCTGAGTTATCAGTGTCCCGCTCCAAATCATTGAACTGCGGTCTCCCAGGTCTGCTTCTGGGGCAACCGGTAACACACTTTTTGACTCCGGCAAAGACTCACCCGTCAAAACCGCCTCATCCGCCTGTAAATCGCTTGCGTAAACCACCCGTGCGTCCGCAGGAATACGATCTCCCTGCGACACGTAAAAAACATCCCCGGGCACCAGCACCTCCGTCGCCACCTCCTGCTCGTGACCATCGCGCATCACTCGCACTCGCTGAGTAACATAGCTTCTCAACTTTTCCAACGCCGCCTCCGCTTTATTCTCCTGGTAATAACCCAGACCCGCGTTCACAAAAGCCGACAAAAATATAAAAATCGCGTCTTTATAATCTCCCAATGCCGCCGACATCACTCCAGCCAGTACAAGTATAAAAATAAGTGGGCTTTGAAACTGTCGCAGTAAGATCTTCAAACCCGACAAACGATGCCGCCGCTCTAACACGTTAGCGCCGTACACTGTTCGCCGCTCTTCGATCTCATCGCTGCCCAACCCGCCCTCGTTCGTACCAAGCTCTTCAAAGATCTGCTCCGGCTCTAGAGACCAAACACTTTTCTCCGCATATATACCCATTCACCTATTGTACCCTGAAAACACAAAGCCTTATACACAGGCACCCCATAGGTAATTTAATCTAAATGGCGTATGCTTAGGGTAATGAGCTCAAAAGAGCTATCTATTATTAACTTTTTATTAATCTCTGGGCAATTATCAAAATGAAAAAAACAGATCAAAGTTCTAAAAAAGATTCAGCCGCCGACCAGATAATGAGTGACTTGAAAAAAGATTTTCGGGTTGTTGGCCGCGGCCGCGTCCACGCCTGGTATGCCTTTTTATCAATCGGCGTACTCGCCGGCATCACCCTTGGCGTCATGCTTGTCGCCAACCGATCCGGCCAGCTGGAAGGAGCTGAGGCTGCCCGGCAAACCCGAATGGGAGTAGTTCTCTCCGGCTCTGCCCAAAACATAAACGCCATTAAGGCCATTTACACGATTGATGTTAAAAATACCAATCCAAACTCCTGGCTTGGCGGCGAACAGGTCTCCCAACCCTATACCGTCAACAAGGCCGGCTTAACCAAAACCAACTCCGGCCTCTTCACCGGTCAGGTCATCAAAAAGGGTAAAATGAGTCCCAACTTGGTCGCGGTCATGAACGACAACAGCCTGATCTTTGGCCAGAAGACTAAGGTAGAATCCAATGGTTTTTTTAGCTCCGGCGACAAAAATCGGATCTTAATAGACGTAGATGGGCCACGCATCGACTCAACACAGCGAGCCTTGTTCAAACTAACCGCTGTTTACGTAGACGACTCCGGCAAAGAGGTCAAGCGCTCGGACGTACCGGTTCTCGGCAACCTTACTTGTGGAGCTGACATCCCGGAAACCGGTTGCACTCCTTACAACCGATCCTTTGCGATTGGTAGCGACGGAAGAGTCCTTTCACCAGGCGCAGTCTCCATGTACAGCGATGGCCTTACCTTCCGCCTGCCAAACGGCTGGAGGCGTACCGCCCAAACCGGCTTTATCCTGCCAAGCACCGGCGGGTCATTCCACTTCATCATCCGCCAAGATGGCGATCCAAAGAGCAAAACCTATCGCGACTTCTATATCTCTAAAATAGTCAACCGCGGCCCGGTAATCACAGCGCCAAACGCGCCAATCCCACCGGCGCTAGACCTAGACACCGATGCACCAATAAACTCCAATGACTCCGATCTTTCCCCTGTGGAAGATGGAAATGATGCCGGCATTTTAGACAACGCCAGCACCCTTAAAATAACGACGCAAAGTAGTCGCACCCATGCGGTGAACAGAGGCACCAACCAAACGATCTTCTACCTGAAGGCCGAAGGCGGCGACGCTGAGGTTAAAAATTTGACCCTCACCTTTGGTGGCAGCGCTCTGAGCGATGCAGACCCTTTCACTGTTGCTCTGCTTGATTTCCGAAATCGAAACAAGACTTGGGGAGACTCTACGACCGCAACCTGCACTCCGGTAAACAGTCGCTGCTCCGTTTCCTTTGATCCAAACGCCAATCTTTCAGCCGATTCTACAAAAGTCATTGGCCTCCGATTCGACAGCAGTAACTTCTCCGATCAATCCGGCCAAAAAGATTCTCTCGCCGTAATAATTCAAGAAGAGACTGATGCCGCTTGGCTACCCGAAACAGCCACCTCAACCCGCAACCTAACTAGCAGCGAGGTGCCGATCACCCTCTTCGAAGCCCTTTACAACTAAAGGAGAATCTACCATCTCTCACAAAAAAGAGCCGCGTCGCGGCTCTTTTTTGCTTATAACCCCCGCTTATCCAGCTCTTCTTGGACTATTTTGCGGACCATGTCTTCCATCATAGTCTTTTGATTCTTGGCAGTCTCCATGAGTTCCATTATTTCTTTCGGAGACATATTCTTCATCATATTTTGAGCCACTTTCAAATTATCAAACATTCCCATAGATTTTAAAAAACTTTTAATTTCGTCTAGTATATCACATCTACATTCTGGGAGGGGCCGGCGACATAGTCGCGCGGCCCCGCCCTACGTGAATAGAGCAAGAAGAGTCAACCAAAACTCCCTCACTCTATTCGCCTCGCGACGCGTCCTGCGCACCGAGCGCAATCGGTAGTACTTCAACCACCGGAAGGCCTTATCCATCTGCGGAGTCACAAACTCCCGGTACATCCAGAGGAACAGGCAGGCAAACGCGAAGTACAACGACGCGTAAGGCTTTTTCTCCACCTCGCGTATCAAGGCGAAGAGCGGCGCGTTGACCAGGCAAATGCACAGCAGCTCAATCAGACGCTCCAATCGCGGCGACCCATCAAAGCGGGTACCAACGATCAGTTTATTCGCCCAAGTCGCGCTGTAGCGCACTGAGACCCAGTTCATGACCGCGTTCAGAAACTGAACAACGATCAACCACTGCCAACTAACGCCGGCCAGCACCTGCCACGCACCGCTGAACAGCGCCGAGACGACCACCGCGATGGTGGTCGCGGTCTTGGGAAACTGCATCTCCCTCAACATAAACCACCTCCAGATAGTCACCAGCCAAAACAAAAAGAAGCCACCACGGCTCCTTTATCAATTATAATAGCACGTTTCTTATTGTTTGGGAAGCACGTAGCCTTATTTGCTTGAGCTACGGACAGCGACCGGGTACGAAACTGAAACAACCGTACCACGATCCGTGCTAACTTTAGTAACCTCAGCATTCAGCTGACCCGCAAGAGACCCAACGATACTAGTACCCAGCCCCTCTCCTCGCTCCTCAGTCGCCGAAAGCCCGACGCCATCATCACCAATGCTTAAATTCCACTTTTCCGGCCCAGATTCATACGTCACCGTAATCTGACCCTCCCCCTTAGGAAAAGCATGCCTCAGAGCGTTTATAACTAACTCTGTAGTAATCAACCCCAAACTAATAGCTTCATCAGGTGTAACTGAACCACCACCACCCGTAACTTTTATCGTAATAGGCTTCCTCCCGCCAATCATTGACTTAGCAATACTCTCGCAAAGAGTCCTTAAGTACTCCAGCACAGGCACAAGAGAGCCCTCGCTCGTCGGCTCAAGGTTACGCTGAACAGTCGCAATTGAGATAATCCGATCATGTGCGTCTTCCAAATGCACCCGACTCTCTTCAGACTTTACAGTACTCGCCTTAAGAAGAATCACGCTCGCAATAAGCTGAAGACTATTGGCAATCCGATGACGCATCTCCTTAAGAAGTATGTCCTTCTGAAGCATCAAGTTCTCCTTATCACGCTCCGTCTTCCGCCTATCCGTAATATCAGTAATAGAAACAAAGATGTCTTGTTGATTATTCTTAGACTCAATCAAGCGTGCATCCAAAAGCATCACCCGCAACCCAAGATTCTCAAATGTATGCACGACCTCATACCCCTCAACCTTAGTCTTCTCGGGAAGAACCTGAGCAAGCAACGTCGAAAGAGCGGGGATGTCCCACTCACCACTCCCTAGCTCTGAGAACTTTTTTCCATAAACCTCTTGATAGTCAACAGAAAATTTATCATAAAAAGCCCGATTACCAACAACAACACACAAATTACGATCCAATATAACTATCGGTTCCTGTAGAGCTTCTACGATAGCCTCAGTCAACTCTAACCCTAATCCTTTTTTAGTCGGCTTGTTCACATTCCTATTATACTACTGTTTTATGAACACTAGATGAAGTTTTTATGAAACGTCTGTGGACCCTACCGGGATCGAACCGGTCACCTTCCGTCAGCCGACGGACGCACTTCCTTTTAAAATTATCGATCTAATCCACGCTCGACCTCTACTTGATTTTAACGCCTTTTCTCTTCGCATTGCCGTTGAACGATCTTCGTATTCTTCGGAATGAGCGATTTTCCAAAGACCTTTGCCGCTAGTTGAAATTGTATGATTTCGATTATGTTCGTTCAGACGTCTTACTACATCATTCGTTTGACCAATATAAATCTTTTGATATTTGTTAACTAATACGTAAACAGTGATCATATTGTTTTAATAATGCCGGACTTAGGTGGACCTAGGGAGAATCGAACTCCCCCCTCCTCGTTGCAAACGAGGCGTTCTACCACTGAACTATAGGCCCACCAAAGTCCATCATCTAGGTTTTGAATGAATCTCTCCCCGCCTTCCGTCAGCCGACGGACGTTCTACCACTGAACTATAGGCCCACCAAAGTCCATCATCTAGGTTTTGAATGAATCTCTCCCCGCCTTCCGTCAGCCGACGGACGTTCTACCACTGAACTATAGGCCCACCAAAGTCCATCATCTAGGTTTTGAATGAATCTCTCCCCGCCTTCCGTCAGCCGACGGACGTTCTACCACTGAACTATAGGCCCACCAAAGTCCATCATCTAGGTTTTGAATGAATCTCTCCCCGCCTTCCGTCAGCCGACGGACGTTCTACCAAATGAGCTAAGGGCCCTTTATAGCGTTGCTTATTCTAGCTTATTTTCTCCCGTCTGAGAAGCTCTTCTTTCTCTCCCCGCAGGCCATTGTAACCGCCAAGGCTGCCGTCAGACTTGATAACGCGGTGACAAGGAACAGTCTTGTCTATATTTTTAGCCAACACACTCGCAACAGCGCGGTACGCCCTAGACTGGCCAATAGCAACCGCGACCTCCTTATAACTCCGCGTCTGCCCACGCGGAATCCGCTTTGCAGCCGTCAGTACTTTTTTGGCAAACTCACTCACTGCTCTATCTACTCTACAATTAACACCCCATCATCAGCCCCGCCCAACATCATAGAACCAGCGAAAAATGAAGCAACCACCTCCATAATCGGAGTTGCACCCTCTGGAACGGTAATAGTTACCGGCTCGTTAAAGCCACGCATATTCATCGTTAGGATCGCATCAATCGCCGGCACAAAATATGAAAAGCCGTCGCTTTCAACCCGGCTCGCCTCGGAGCTATGCACAATCAAAACCTTTCGAACATAAAAGTCGTCTGCCCCAATCCAGACCGAAATCTTTGGCAACTTCTCCGGAGGTAGCGCCCGAAACTCCGCCAACTGCCCGCGTAAACCGTCTTCATCAAACAATGCCCGCTGTTCTACGGAAAAGCTCTCTAGGAATATCTCCATCAACTCTGGAAAAAGTTTGGCGATATTTTCCTGGTTAATCACCAACTGGTAGGCGTACGTATCCACACCATCAACCTCTTCCCGACCAAGGTCTTCCTGAACAGACACCGGTGGGTAGGTTACTATCAACTGCCTTGTACGAGCCAGCTGATCCTCGGTAAAAGAGTTTAACAGGTCACCCTCCATACCCGGCTCTAAATAGCCAACAGCATCTTCCGGCGATACAGAAATCCACTTATTCAAATACGCCCCCAGGCCAAAGTCGGGAGCCTCCGGAATTTTAGTCAAAGAAAAGTAGACGACACCGCCCAAGGCCCTTACTTCAAATCCAACATCAGCCGGCTCCAATGTAAACGGCGGCTGAGGAGGTATGGTAACCCCTATCTCCGCCAGAGATTTCAGGTTGTCAATCTCACTAACATCACTGGCACCGGCAACACTCAGCTTCACGTTCTGCTTACTCCCAGACTCCCCATCCTCAACCACAACGTCCAGAAGTAAGTCGTACTCAAAGGTATCCAGCTCCACATGTTTTTCAATTGCTAAAAGCAGACGCTGCTCCGGCGTTAATTCGTCTGTCAGATAGGCAATACCGGCCCCGGCGCCAATCGCTAATACTCCAACCAGCGCTGAAAGAATAATTTTTACAAACAAACTCATATTATTTTCAATACTCAAATTACTGCCAAACGCTAAGGATAACCCCCATCACCACTAAGGCAACCAAGTAGTTAGAGGCATTTATAAACCTCAGGTACCACAGCTTATAAGTAAAGAGTTAATTATTACCCATAAGCATACCCCAACTTCAGGCTGATGAAAACCCTCCAGCTTGAATGTTCCAAAGCTTTTGGTAAATTCCCTCCTGCGCCTTCACAAGCTCCTCGTGCTTGCCCTGCTCAATAATCTTGCCACTCTCAATCACCACAATCCTATCCATCTGCATAATGGTACTCAACCGGTGCGCGACCACAATTGTCGTCCGCCCCTTCATCAAGTTTTTAAGAGCCGCCTGAATAAACTGCTCGCTCTCGCTGTCTAACGAAGATGTCGCCTCGTCTAAAACTAAGATAGGCGCGTCTTTTAAAATCGCCCGCGCAATCGCCACCCGCTGACGCTCTCCACCAGAGAGCTTAATACCCCGCTCACCCACCAGCGTTTCATAGCCGTACTGCAACCGCTCAATAAACTCATGCGCATGCGCCAGCTTCGCCGCCCGGTGCACCTCTTCATCCGTGGCATCCTCCCTGGCCGAGCTAAAATTCCCAACTTTCTGGTGTGATCCGACACCGCAAGGCAAATTCATGCTTTCAATCGCTTTTTCGCAATCCAAGTATTATGTGGATAATCTAAGCGAGAATATAAAGCGTGGTAAGCGAAACAAAGTGAAAGACGGAATATGGCCTCAAATGTCTCCACTTGGATATCTAAATGTCGGCGGGAGAATTGTTGTTGATAAAAATATCGCACCTTTAATCAAGAAAACATTTGAGGCATATTCATCTGGGTCTTTCACTTTGCGGGAAGTCCGCGAAAAATTTCTCGCTCTCGGATTGAAAGGAAAAATTGGACTTTCAATCTCAAATTGTCAGAATATTTTGACTAATCCGATCTATGTTGGATTGATAAGGTGGCACAACGAAATATTTGAAGGAAAGCATGAACCGATTATTTCAAAGAAACTTTTTGACCAATGTCAGGAAGTGATGAAAAGAAAGAGTAAGCCGAAATCTAGTGGTTTCAAACCATTTTTGTATAGAGGATTTTTCCGTTGTGGAGAATGTGGATGTTTTATCATTACCGAAACACAAAAAGGTCATAATTATTTACGCTGCACCAAAAGGAAAAATCCTTGCGAGCAAAAATATGTTCGTGAAGAAATCATCACTTCCCAAATCCAAAAAGAAATCAAAAAAGTTTCTTTGCCGCTCAATTGGACAAAATGGATGATTGAAGAAAACAAAAAGGATCAATCACTAGCCGTCCAATCGAGTGAGATTTTTTCTCAAAGCACAAAAGTTGAAATTTCTCTTTTGGATTCCAAAATAGAGAAGCTGATGAACGCATATTTAGAAAACGCACTTTCGCTAGAGGAATATCGGGAAGCTAAAAGTGTCATTGTTGGCTCTAAACAGCTTCTCAAAGAGAAATTACAGAGTTTTGAGAAAAAATCTCATAATCGGTTCGAACTTACTGACAAGTTTCTAAAAGCTTGTGTTTCCAATATGGAATTGGCAAACGATAGAACAAATGAGGAAAATGCTCATTTGTTCAAAAAAGTCGGTTCGAACTTTTTAATTAAGGATCGAACCGTACTTTTTGAGCCACGCGGAGTGTGGAAAATCTTGGTGGGAATTGGGTTTGGCGGGAATTCAGCCCCAGTGTCGCGCCTTCGGCGCGACCGCATTTCTGGCGGGAATTCGGATTTTCAAAATCTGCGGAGGCGGAGAGATTCGAACTCTCGATGGGTTGCCCCATGCCACCTTTCCAAGATGGTGTACTAGACCGCTATACGACGCCTCCGTATCCACACACTCTACTATTTTTCACTCAAAAAGTAAATTTTTCAAACCACGTCAAAG
>Ga0210057_1004717_pt1 | contig 17914 bp, 18 predicted proteins | sample CryGeyCG2114_010_2_FD_183968 | JGI IMG/M metagenome (GOLD analysis project Ga0210057, IMG submission 183968) | Groundwater microbial communities from aquifer - Crystal Geyser CG10_big_fil_rev_8/21/14_0.10 (SPAdes) (version 2) | ecosystem: Environmental > Aquatic > Deep subsurface > Groundwater ...
GCGCTCGTCAACGCGGTTTTTTGCGTAGGCTTTCTGGCTGCGCGTACCGCGCACGAGCTTGCACGGCCAGGTGCCGAGCCGCATGGTTGCCCCATAATCGCGGGCCAAAAGCTTTTTCTCCTGGTCAGGCATAATGTGGATTACCTGGTGCTTGGCGCCGGCATCCTGCTCTGCCGTGGTCGCGCCCCGTATCTTGGCCACATGCCGCGCGAACTCAATGGTGGCAAGCTGCATGCCATAGCATAAGCCGAGATACGGAATCTTATGCGTGCGCACGTACTGGATGGCGGAAATGATTCCCTCAATGCCGCGCGTACCAAACCCTCCGGGAACAATAACGCCGTCAAATTGGGAAAGCTCTTTTACCCGCTTCGGGTCTTTTTCGTAGTCCTCTGAATCAACCCAGGTTAAATGAGGCTTAACATTCTGCGCCCAGCACGCGTGCTTTGCGGCTTCTATCACCGATATATAGGAATCAGCCAGCTCAAAATCGCCGGTGCCGAAGTATTTGCCCACCACCGCGATTTTAACATCCCGCTTTAAGCGCTTGATTTTTTTAGCCAGGGCGCGCCACTCTTTCATATCGCGGCTCTTCGGCTTGATCCCGAACGCTTTGAATATTTTTTCATCCAGCTTTTCTTTGGCAAAATTAACAGGCACATCATACACGCTCGCCACGTCCGGCGCCGAGATGGCATTCTCGGCAGCCACGTTGCAGAACGTGGCAATCTTCTCGCGCCGCTTTTTGTCCAAGGGCTGTTCGCTGCGGCAGATGATAAAATCCGCCTGGATGCCGGCCCCATTCAAAGTGCGCGCCGCATACTGGGTTGGCTTGGACTTCATCTCCCCAACCATGGGTGGAATGGGCAAGTATGACACCAGGGCAAACAGCACGTCCTCGCGGTGCTTCAGTTTCATCATGCGCGCCGCTTCCAAAAACAGCACGTTCTGGTACTCGCCCACAGTGCCGCCGATTTCAATAATGATAAAATCACTCTTGTCTTTTTTAACTACGAGGTTAATGCGCCGCAGAATCTCGTTCGGGATGTCCGGCACCACCTCCACGTCCTCGCCCTTAAATTCCAAATTCCGCTCGCGGCGTATCACCTCCTGATACACCTGGCCCGTGGTAATGTAGTGGTTGCGCGTGGAGACCTGGTCCACGAACCGTTCATAGGTTCCCAAATCCTGGTCCGCCTCAATGCCGTCATCACCCACAAAAACCTCACCATGCTCCGTGGGGCGCATGGTGCCGGCATCGATGTTCACGTACATGTCGCACTTTATAATGGAGACGCTAAACCCGCGGGACTGCAGAATTTTTCCGATTGACGCGCTCGCGATTCCCTTTCCGACCGAGCTCATCACCCCTCCGACTACAAATAGATACTTGGTATTATTCATGTCGCGCAACCTCAACAATAATGGCTATGGAATCTCCACCTCCTAAGTCTAGCACAACCTCGTGCTTCCCCAAAGCCTTAAGGTGGCGTGGCAGATTGATTGCCTTGGGATCTATATGTATTTTCTTTCGTTTTTCGATTGATTCAGTGATTTCCTTGGGCCCGATGCCTCCGAAAAGATGACCTTCCTCATTGGCCTGCGCCTTGATGAGAATGGTTTGGCCCGAGAGCGCTTCGCGAATCGCGTTCCGTGCCTTGCCCTGCGCTTCGCGCTTACGTGCGTGCTTTTGGCGAGTGGCCTTGATCTTTTGAACGGCATCGGCCGTTGCTTCGGCAGCGAGCCCTTTGGCAATTAAAAAATTCCTGCCGTAGCCGGGAGCAACGTCCACAACATCCCCGGCCAATCCAAGGTTCTGAACTGGTTTGCTAAGTATGATTTTCATGCGCGATGAAGCACTGACTAAGGTGTGCAGGGGGTGTAAATTTTGAAACGAGAATGTATGGAGCCTGCCGAAGGCAGGCGACCCTTCGGAGTTGAAAAATTCACACCCCCGAACACCTGCTAAAAAAGTTATCAAGACGATGATTTGTTCCGCAGGTATTCCAGCGCCCGGTCCATCTGCGGATCCCTATCCTCGCTGAAATCTTCTTCGGTCAATTCAATTTCTTCGTCCGGAGTAATGCCCTCCTCGTCAATGGAACGGTCATCCGGCGTAAACCACTTGGCAACCGTAAATTTGACGCTGGATCCGTCCGGCAAATCTTCCAGCACCTGCACCGAGCCCTTGCCGAACGATTGCTCGCCAATGGTGTAGGCAAACTCATAGTCCTGCAAAGCGCCGGCAACGATTTCCGATGCCGAAGCGCTGCCGCCATTAATAAGCACCACAGTCGGAATGCCCGCGAACAATGCTGTTTCCGTGGGTGAGTATGTGGTAATTCCATCAACCGACCGCTCGGAGACAATAATCCCGTTCTCAACCCACGCGGACGCAACGTCAATGGCGGTCTGCAGGAAGCCTCCGGCATTGTTGCGCAGGTCAAAAATAATGCCTTCCGGATTTCTGGCAATCACCTCGCGCTGGATAGCCTTAAACGCGCGCGTTGTGTCTGTATTAAAATTGCGCATGTTGATATAGGCGATTCCGTCGTCCCGCATCTCCCAGGTCACGCTTTTCACGGTGATGGTGTTGCGGATAATGGAAACATCAAGCGCTTCGTTTTCGCCTTCGCGGACGCGGACAATGGACAGAACCACTGGGGTTCCTTTTTCGCCGCGGATGCGGCCCACAGCTTCATCCAAGCTCATATTCTCTGTGGATTCGCCGTCGATCTTGATGATAACGTCCCGCGCCTTAAGCCCGGCAGTCTCTGCCGGAGAATCTTCCAAAGGCGCGACCACGGTTAACAGTTCGTGCTTGATGGCGATTTCAGCGCCAATGCCCTCAAACCGCCCATTGAGCGATTCGGTAAACTCTTCGGAAACCTGGGGCTCCAAAAAAACGGAATAGGGGTCATCCATGCTTGCTACCATGCCGGAGAGCGCCCCATAAAACAGCTTGGTTTCCGAGACCGGCTGGTCCACGTACTGCTTCTTGAGCATGTTCCACACGGTCATGAACAAATCAAAATCCACGTCCTTGCCCAAATACTCCTGCACATCGCTCGGACGGATGGTGACTTCGCCGGACTTAATGGGTTCGCCTTTTTCGTTCACCACCGTGATTTCGCGCTCGCCCTTTCCCAAATAAAAACCAGCGACAAACGCCGCGCCAATAATGGCAATACCAATAAAAACGAAATTATACTTTCTCAAAAAAGACATAGTAATAGTGTATCATACGCTACTCAACACGGCTAATGTCCGCGCCCAACGCGCGCAAGCGCTCATCTATCTTTTCGTACCCCCGATCAATGATTTCCGCTTGGCTGATAACGGTTTGCCCGGTTGCGGCAAGGCCCGCGATAATGAGCGTGGCTCCGGCGCGCAGATCCAAACTGTCAAACGCGCCGCCGTTCAGGCCGGCAGGGCCCGTGATACGCGCGGTATGCGAATCTTTGATAGTGGCCGAAGCGCCCATGTTGATAAGATGTTCCACATACCCGAGCCTGTTCTCGTACATGGGATCATTGATAATGCTCTTCCCGGCAGCCTGTGTCGCGAGCACGCCGAATGGAGCCTGCAAATCGGTCGGAAACCCGGGGTGCGGAGCTGTGGTAAGTTCAAACGCTTTTAGTGTTTCGCGCGAGCCCGCCACCACCCATGCGTGTTCGGTTTCCGCAACCGAAACACCCGCGTCGCGGAGCTTGCCTTTGATCGCGGCCATATGTTCCGGAACAACCGGAGCAATGCTGATTTCCCCGCCGCACAAAGCAGCCAGCACGGCAATGGTGCCGATTTCAATCTGGTCCGGAATCAGCTTAAAATCAACTCCCGTAAGCTCGTTTGAGCCGGTAATGGTGATTACGCCCGTGCCCGCTCCGGCAATATCCGCTCCCATGCGGCCGAGCATGTCGCATAAGCACACGACGTGCGGTTCTGATGCGGCATTGCTGATAATGGTTTTCTCCGGAATGCTTGCGGCAAGCATGAGCATGTTTTCGGTTGCAGTCACGGATCGCTCAATAAGCTCAACCTTGCCCCCTTGCAAAGAATTAGCCTTTATGGTATAGTATCCATCTTGCTCATACTCAACAGATGCGCCAAGCGCTTCAAAGCCCTTAAAATGAACGCCCAAGGGCCTATTGCCTATATTGCAGCCTCCTGGCTCTGGCATGCGCACTTTCCCCAGGGCGCCCAGCACAGGGCCCATAAGCAGTACCGAGGAGCGCATGCGCTTGGTGAGCAAATAATCCATTTCATGCTTCTTGATGCGGGGCGTATGGATCACCGCGGTATGTTCATCCTTCCACGCAACCGACGCGCCTAGGTCTTCCAAAATTTCCAGCATATGGCTGATATCGCTGATGCGGGGTATATTGCGGATAGTGGAAGGCTCACGCGAGAGCAGTGTTGCGGCAAGTACGGGCGTGGCAGCGTTCTTCGCTCCCTGCACGCGCCATGTCCCTCTTAGTTGTTTCCCCCCATTGATTATGAATGTTGGCATATGACTTTAAAAGCACGGCGAATTCTCTACATTTCGTTTATAATTGTGTTTTTCCTGGCGGCTCCCCCGCTGGTGCTGTATACTGCCGGATTTCGGTATGATTTTGAATATAACCGCGTGGTTGAAACCGGAAGCATGGTGGTAAAATCCACTCCCTCGAATGCTCTGGTGTTTATAAACGGCGAAGCATACCCAGACCCTACCCCAACAATCATTAATACTATACTACCTGGAAAAATAAATCTACTCGTGCAAAAGGAGGGATACTATTCCTGGGAAAAAATAATTGAAATAAAAGGCAGAGTCACATCATTCGAAGAAAACGTGGTCCTGTTCGCCCAAAGCGAACCCGAGGCGCTCTCGCAGGAACTCATAACCCGCTACTGGTGGAACCGCAGCCAGGACAAATTCGCATACGCCACCGCAAATAAGACACTGCGCCTCTACAACACACTCAACCAAAAAGACACGCTTATCGCCAACCTGGACGCGGACGGCCGCGCTGATGTTTCCTGGTCCCCGCACGCGGATGAATTTTTGTTCAGCAGAACCTCCGGCAGCGGACTGGCGGAACACGTCATTGTGAGCGCCCAATCCCCGGAGCGCATTATCTCCCTCGCAAACCTTGCGGCTGCACGCCGAAACAGCGTGCAATGGGATCCGCGGACCAGCGCTTCACTATACGCGCTCAAAGCATCCGGAGAACTCATCCGCTTCAACTACCTCATGGGAACCGAACGCATGGTGTTTTCCGGCCCGGTGGTATCCTACCTCGCCGAAGGAAGCCGCGTCATCATGATTGCGGAATCCGGATCAAGCGCTCCGCACCTCTTATGGTTCAATCCGGCTGACCAATCGACTTTGCATTTGCTTCCGTTCGCACATGTGCTCCGCAACCACGCAATCGTTCCGTCCAACTCGCAATACATTGTGCTCCGCAATAATGCGGCGCGCGAACTCACAATTATTGACCCAGCCATAGGCCAGGGAAACACGGATTCCGGAGTTGTGGTTATTAAGTCGGTTTCCGCGTTTACTATGAGCGAGAACGGCGGCACGCTCGCGTATTCAGACGGATTCAGCGTTTATGCGCGGCTTCTCACCACGCCGCTCTCCGTTCTCCCTGCGGCGCACGAAACCGGAACCTTGCTGGCACGCTACTCAAAACCGGTCACCGCGCTCGCGCTCAATCAAAACGGCACGCACGTATTCTACTTTGTTGACGGAGATATTCGAGTGAATGAAATTGCGGCTGCAAGCGATCCACGCTCAATCACCCTGCTCTCCCTGCCCGCCGAACCAACAGGGGGCGCATCCCGCATAAGCAGCCTTGCATACGCAAGCCGCCGCAACGCGCTTGAGTTTATTGACGCGCACGGCATCCTCCACACGCTTGCGCTCTCACGGGAGGACGGACGAACCTTCCCGTTTGGCAATTAAAAGGTTCGCTTCCAAAAGCGAATCAAACGTGCCCGCGTCCAGCCATGCGCCCGAAACTGTGCTCACGGTGAGTTCGCCGCGCTCGAGGTAAAAATTATGCAGGTCAACAATCTCATACTCGCCACGCGCTGATTTGGCAAGATTTTTCGTAGCCGAAACCACGCGGTTGTCGTAGAGGTAGAGCCCGGTCACCGCATAATCCGACAAATGCTCTGCGGGCTTTTCCACGATTTGTTCGGCAACGCCGCTCTCGTTGAACTTGACGACTCCGAACCGCTCCGGGTCGGGCACTTTTTTGGCGAACACATGCGCTCCGGTTTTGAACTCTTTGATGGCGCTGGAAAAATCATCCTCAAAAATATTGTCCCCGAGAATCAGGGCAACCGAATCGTCTCCGATAAAATTTTCGCCGATGATAAAGGCCTGGGGCAACCCCTCGGGCTTGTCTTGAATTTCGTACGTGAATTTTACCCCCATTTCGCGGCCGCTTCCCAAGAGCCGCAAAAAGTCGCCCGCCCTGTCCGGAGCCGTGATGATGAGGATTTCCTTGATGCCTCCCCGCATGAGTGTCTCAAGCGGGTAATAAATCATGGGCTTGTTGTAGATGGGCAAAAGCTGTTTGGACGTGACTTTCGTCAGCGGGCTCAAGCGCGTGCCGGATCCTCCCGCGAGTATGATTCCTTTCATATTTTTTTCCCCCTCCTTAATAAGGAGGGGGTGAGGAGGTGGTTATAAATGATGTTCCGCGTACTCCTGCAGCGCCTCCCGCCAGCTTCGCAAAGGCGGAAGCTTGGTTGAGAGCAGGATTGATGATGCGGGCCGTTTTGCCGGGCGCGGATACTCAATTGTTTTGCACGGCTCTACATCAACGGCCTTACCATACACCTCAAAAATGGCTTTGGCAAATCCATACCAGCTGGTTGCCTCGCTGTTGGTGCGGTGGTAGATTCCTGGTTCGGCTTTTGACGCTACAAGCTCGCGCGTGGCACGCGCCAAATCCGGGGCATGCGTGGGAGATCCAACCTGGTCATCCACAACCTTGATGGGCTCTCCTTTTTCGGCCAGTGACAGCATGGTTTCCACAAAATTTTTCCCCGCGTGCCCGTACAGCCATGCCGTGCGGATGATGTAGTACGAAAACAAGCCAGCCGCGAGTATCTCCTGCTCTCCCGCGAGTTTTGAGCGGCCATAGGCGTTAATGGGGTTTTGAGTATCGTTTTCTTGGTACCCTCCCTGCCGGGTGCCGCCAAACACATAATCCGTTGAATAGTGCACAAGCGTTGCGCCGAGCCGAGCCGCAACATCCGCAAGGTACCCCACTGCCTCGCCATTGACTTTTGTGGCGAGCGCTTCGTTCTCCTCGCATGCGTCCACATTCGTGTATGCCGCGGCATTAATGATGAGCTCCGGGCTAAGCGCCTCAACTTTGCCATTCACCTGGGACTGGTCCGTAATATCAATGTCGCCGAGATCCCACAACACGGGTTCCCAATCCGCACATACATGGGCAAGCTCTTGGCCCAGCATGCCTTTGGCTCCGATGATAAGTGTTTTCATACGTGATAGTGCTCTTGATAATACTTCTGGTACTCCCCGCTTTTCACGCGCTTCCACCAGTTCTCATGTTCTTGATACCACTTGACTGTCTGTTTAAGGCCTTCTTTCAAGGATACAGACGGCTTCCAGCCCAAGGCGCGGACTTTTGACGAGTCAACCGCATAGCGCTGGTCATGGCCGGGCCGCAAACCGCTTACCGGCTCTATCATCTCGTTATTTTGGCCCAACCGCTCCAAAACCATTTCCGTGATTTCACGGTTTGTGACTTCGGGCTCGTTTTCCGCGGCAATGTCGTATGCCTCGCCGAGCGTGCCCTTGCGCAGCACGAGGTCAATAGCGCTACAATGGTCGGCTACATTGAGCCAGTCCCGAATCTGCGTGCCCCCATCGTACAGCGGAATTTTTTTGCCCTCAATGAGATTGGTGATGAAGAGCGGCACCAATTTTTCCGGAAACTGGCAGGGCCCGTAGTTGTTGGTGCACCGCGTAATTATGATGGGTGCCTCGTGCGTCCTGATTGCCGCAATGGCGAGCGTTTCCGCGGCTGCCTTGGACGCGGAATAAGGCGAGGATGGTTTGAACGCGTCTCGGTCTTTTGACTTGCGGGGGGCTTCAACATCCCCGTACACTTCGTCCGTGCTGATGAGGATCATTTTTGGAATGCCTTGCTCGCGCACCGCATCAATCACGACCTGCGTGCCAAACACATTGGTTTGGATGAACTCATGGCTTGAGTGGATGGAGCGGTCAACGTGCGATTCAGCCGCAAAGTGCACCACCGCGTCAACGCCTTGCAACGCGCCAGCGACCGCATCATAGTCGCACACATCGCCTTTGATAAAGGAATACCGCTCATCATCCTTACACTCCTGCAGATTTTCAAGATTCCCGGCATAGGTCAGTTTGTCAAAATTAACCACGCTATCTTCCGGATAGTTTTCTAAAATGTAGCGGATGAAGTTGGAGCCGATAAACCCAGCTCCTCCGGTGACAAAAATCTTCATGATTCCAAAAATAACTTTAATTTAAAGTATGCGGCAATGCTTGGGCTGTCCGTAATTTCATTATTTTTAATCATCTCTTCAAACTCGCGCATGCCCACTTTTTTAACTGCCAAATCTTCCGTGTCATCCGAAACGCCTGCGGATGCAACCAGATCTCGCGCGAGGTACACGTGTCCGATCTGGTTCAGGCTGCCATTTGAAAAATAGAACGTCCCAATGCTGTCCCACTGCCTCGCTTCCAAATTAGTTTCTTCAAGCAGCTCACGCTGCGCCGCAACAAGAATGTCCTCTCCAGGCTCCATCCGTCCCATGGGAATCTCCCACGAATACTTGCGTATGGTGTGCCGCCACTGACCCACCAGATAAATCTCATCACGGTCAGTCATGGCAATGCTCACCACGCCCGGGTGTTTTTCCGAATACGCGTACACGCCTTTCCCCCGGGGATGCACGACTTCTTCTTCAATAAACCGCACAAACGGGCTGTCGTACACCACTCGGGTGGATAGTACTTTCCATGCTTTATCACTCATACGAAATATGATGATCCGTTTGGATACTCTGCTTCTCAGCCGCCGCAAACGGGCTTTTGGTGTTAAAATTTTTTCGGTACCGCTCATTGAACTCATCCATTGAGAAGCGGTGCTCCTGGGTACCGTACTTTTCAACCGCATAGGATGCGATGGTTGCCGCGACCTGGCCCGTCTCTTTCCAGCTCCACTCGTTCATATAACCGGCAACAATGCCGGCGCGGTACGCATCACCGGCTCCAGTCGGATCAACCACTTCTTTGGGCCTTGCTGTGCCGATTTCCAAATCACAATCCAAATCTTTAGAGCGGATTACTGAACCCTGGCTGCCCCGCGTCACAACGACTACCACGCCCTTGCCGGTAAGATCTTCATGCGCCACACCCGTCTTTTCGCGGAACATCTGCCACTCATAATCGTTAAAAATCGCGATTGCGGCGGCTTCGGCCCCATACAAAAGCTCTTCTATGGAAAGCGCGGTCATTTGCTGCCCGGGGTCAAACAAATAGGGAATCTTGCGGTCGCGCGCCTCTTTGCAGCGCTTGATTATTTCCTGCTTGGACGAAGCGGCAACCACCAGGAAATCACCACTGCCAAACTGCCGCGGAATACTGGATTCGCCGCCGCGGCCAAGCACGCCCGGATAAAACGCGCTGATCTGGTTATCATCCAAATCCGTGATAATGGTTGCAACCGCGGTGTACTCATCCTCATATGTTGCAATGTGGTTCGTATCAATAGCGAGGCCCTTGAGATACTCCGCGTACCTGCCGAAATCTTTTCCCACTGCTCCGATAATCAAGGGGTTCATGCCTAAAAGCTTCAGGTTGTACGCGATGTTGCCGGCTGTGCCCCCGAACTTTTCCTCCAATCGCTCCAGCACAAACGACACATTCAACATGTGGATCTTATCCGGAATGATGTGGTTCCGGAAATGGTCGTTAAAGTCCATGATCCGGTCGTACGCGAGCGAACCGGTGACTGCGATGTTCATACTATATTCCCTCTCCTGTATTAGGGAAGGGGTTATCCTCTCTACTTCCCCCTCCTTTACCAAGGAGGGGGTTAGGGGATGGTTACAACTGTTTCTTAATATCCTCCGCAACCTTTGCAAGTTCGTCTTGGTTGGCCTGCGCGCCGTGCCACAACTGATGCCCATCATTCGCCATGCGCGGCATAATGTGGAAATGCGCATGAAACACCACCTGCCCTGCGGTTGCGCCGTTGTTGACTCCGAGATTGAACGCATCTGCCCCAACCGCTTTGAGAATCGCGGGCCCGATTTTCTGGATCACGTTCATAAGTTTTGACGCTAATTCCGCCGGCATATCCAGCAAATCCCTGTGGTGCGCTTTGGGAATGACGAGCGTGTGCCCAGGATTCACGGGATTAATATCCAAAAACGCAAGCACCTCATCATCCTCATACACTTTGTGCGATGGAATTTCACCCGCAATAATTTTGCAAAAAATACAATCCCGCATATTGGTTATGATGATTTGTTTTGCAAATACTCACCCAGCTTCCGCACGGCCTTGGCGCGCTGGGATGGCCCGTTCTTTTCTTCAAGAGTCAACAGCGTATTCACCGTGCTCTCTCCGTCCGCGATAAAGATGCGGTCATACGGCATATATGGGTCATCCTCGCCCTGCACGTCCTCGGTAATCATTCCTTGCGCGATTCCGGCAAACGTCACTGGTTCTCCGCCGGGCTCGCAATATCCCACCGCCGTCTCAAAGTGCGCGGTCCGATCCTTGCCGGCCAAAAGGCGAAAAATCCCGTCGTACCCGATTCCCTTGAACACAAACTTCGGCATGGCGCCCGGAAAATTAGTATACGCGTGGAAAAACATTCCCGTATCATCAACCATCACTGGCTTGCCCAGCTGCTCCGCAATTTCCTTGGAAGCTTTTTTTGCCACCTCCTCCATGCTTGCTTCCTTGTCCTCCGGATAATCGATTTTCTCATGGACAACAGCAAGCCCGTACTCCTTGAGTATGGCGCTGACCTCTTTTACTTTCTCCGCGTTGCCCGTCACAAAACAAATGGTTTTCATGCTACGCGATTTTAAACGGCGAATCAGGATCCTGCTCCCATCGAATCTCGTCAATCTCATCCTGTTTGCCCTCGCCTTTATATAGATGGCTCGGAAGGTTCACGTAATAGCCGGGTTCCGCGGAAATGCATTTGTACCCATGCACCACGCCCGGCGGGACAATAATCATGCACGGGTTGTCCTCGCCCACGTCCATAGTTTCAAGCTCATGCAATCCGGGCTTGCCACGGCGATTCTCCCAAAGGTGCATGCGAAAATTTCCGGGTCCCGTAAAAATAAAGCAGTCTGCCTGCTCCCTGTGTTCGTGCGGCCCGCGCGCAACTCCGGGCTCGGTCTTTGAGATATATGCCATGGCAGGCGCATGCCCTCTTTCGTCGCGGCGCCACACCTCGCAAAGCCACCCACGCTCATCCTTCCGGCGCTCCAATTTTTTGATGATTACATCCTCAATCATGACTCTATCCTAGCAGAATCAGGCGTAAAAAGCCAGATTATGCCGGTAATGATAAACACAGCGAGCACAATGGCCGGATTCACGAAAAAGGATACATATCCGTCCTTCAATGTCTCCAAGAGGTACAGGATGAGCGCGAGCGCGCCTGATGCGCGGAACAATTCTGTGTTGAGTTGTAGTAGTATTGTCATTGCGAGGGAGCGAAGCGACCACGGCAATCTTAACGACGAGCTGCGGCCGATTGATATGATTACTTAAGTTTTCAACCTCTTTAATTGATTCTTCACGTACTCAACAAACCCGTCCCAATCCAATGGGTCGCGCAAAAGCCGGATTGAAATATCGCCTAAGACGATTTGACCGTGGCCTTTGTTGAGTTCGGGCGCTGAAATGAGAAAACTGATCTCGTTGATATACAGCTCAAAATCGCTCCAATCATACACGACGCTCGTGCGGTACCAGCCATCTCCCGCAAATTCGGGAGGCGTGTATATCGCAACCAGATAGTTATATTGACTAATGTCCGTGTGTACGTTCATCACATCATGCCTGACATGCGCGGGAAGCGTGTAATGGTACGTAAGCACCGGCTCGCTCGGCGGCTGGGCCACAAGCGACGAAAGGCTTGGATAGCGTTCCTCTCTTTGGCAGAACACGACCCCGTCGTACCGCTCGCATGACCAATTGTTTCCCTCTCCCTTTGGGAGAGGGTTAGGGTGAGGGGTAGTAATTGCGTCTATCATTTTGTTCTGCAAGGGCTTCATCACAAATCCCCAGCTCCCGCGCAAACGGCGCGCGCCCAACTCTAAAATCGGCTGGGACTGGTTCTGGAACAACATGTCCACAATGACCGTGTTAAACTCGCGCGGCACCTTTGCGTCAAAGTACACGGGGTCTATAAAAAACCGCTGGTTAGGTCCATCCTCCGCAAGTTCAATAACGCGCTGTTCCGGATGCAAATCCGAAATCGGGGAGGTGGCGCTCCCTTTTTTGTACGTAAGAACAAGCTCTCCGCTCGGCACCAGATTCTGGAAAAAAAGCCACCCCAAAAGCAAAAACGACCCTCCCCACAGGGCTGCCCGCCAGACAATAATAATACGTTGTTCGCGGCTCATATACCACTACAGTACCAGATACCCGAAAAAATACAAAAAGGCGTCAGATCCTGACACCTTTTTTCCCTCCTTTGAAACATTGCGCTAAGCCGCCAAGCGCAGGGACTTGGCAATGGGCTTAAGCACCTGGGACGCATTCAGCACTTCCACGCCAATGGCGCGGCCATCCTTGTCCATCTCAACACTGACCCCGGGCGCGACTTCCGCGAATTCCTCTTCCGCGCCACGCTTAACCCCAAAGTAAAGCACGTCGCTCTCTTTGTCGTAGTATACGTTTTTCTTTGCAATGGATTGATTCATAATTTTTCCCATCTTCCGGATTTTATCCGGCTGTTCTTTTGGCCCGGCTTGAGTGGGTGTATAGTGACGAGCCGCGCCTCTTTAGCTGTCTCGCGATATACGAGAACCACTTCCCGCACCTTGCCTTGGTACGCTGTTTTACTGATGGCAACCGACAATTCGGTTATGGTGTCAGCATATCGCTCGTCGGATGTTTGGTATATGATGCGAGGTAGTTCCCGGTGGATTGACCGCAGTTTCAATCGTAACTCCAAATGCTTTGAATAGATCACCTCCTTCATGCAACCAGTATAGCAAAATCGTAAAAAAAGAAAAGCGCCCGAGATCCTCGTGGAGAGAACCTCGGGCGCGCAGTGGTGTGAAAAGCAGCGATTGCGGTGACAATAGTTATGACTACGCCCAGATGTCTGGGATGTAATCATGCTCGAAACCCCAAGTCTGTAGGTACCACTTGAGTTCCCCAGTCGTGATTCCATGACCTAATTCACTAAGAACTTCCTGAATCGCCTGCGGCTGCTTCTGTGGTACGGCAGAAGCCCAAGACGGGACACCGAGCCCTGCCTGTTCAATACTGCCCACCATATCAGGCAGATCGACGAGAAATTCGAGTTCAGACAGATCCTGTAACTGATGCTTCTCCTTGTACACTTCGAGTGCACGATTGATTTCTTGTTTCCGTTCAGGCCTCATCTCAAGTTCCTCGGTTGAGAGTGATAAGAGCTGTTGTGGACGAAAGGACGAAAGAAGGAAGAATATAGCTTATCACATTATCAAATTTTTGTCAAATATCCCCGTAAATGCTACTATGAGCGTACATGCACCAACCCCATATCGCTATCATTGTCCTGCACTACAAAAACCTCTCTGACACGCGGGCGTGCTTAAAGTCGCTGGGAAAAATCGACTATCCAAAATACTCCGTCGTCCTGGTGAATAATGATGCGCCCGAACACGGCGAGGCGCTGAAAGGAGAATTTCCGGATGTCGCACTTATTCAAAATGACCGCAACCTCGGATTTGCGGAAGGCAATAATGTCGGCATCAGGCACGCGCTCGCAAATGACCGAACAGATGCGGTTTTGATACTAAATAATGACACTGTGGTGGAGCCGAATTTTTTGAGCGAGATGGCAAAGCAACTTCCCCCTCCTGTATCCAGGAGGGGGTCAGGGGGTGGTGACATGATAGCCCCCCGCATGATGCAGCATGATGACCGAAACAAAGTGGACAACCTCGGAATCGTCATAATGAAAAGCGGCCTTGCGTTCAACCGCTTGAATGAAAAGCAAAAACTGTTCTGCCCGTCCGCCGGGTGCGCGCTGTATACGCGCAAACTACTGGAAAGGATAGCGCATGAAAAACAGTTCCCTCTCCCTACGGGAAAGGGTAAGGGTGAGGGGCAGCAGGATTACTTTGATCCGCAGTACTTTGCCTACTGCGAAGATCTTGATTTGGGATTCCGCGCGCGACGTGCCGGATTTGAGCCCGCGTACGCGCGAGGTGCTATCATCTATCACAAGGGCTCGGCATCAACAGCCAAGCTCTCTGATTTTGCCGTGTATCATACCTACCGCAATCTAGTGTGGACACTGTACAAAAATTACCCAATGGCGCTATTCACACGCAATCTCTTTTGGATTATTCTTGGCTGGAAGCTTATCTTTCTCGGCTACCTTTTCAAAGGCAGGCCGCTCGTGATTATCCGCGCCATACTTGGCGGACTGCGCGGCATCAAAACCATGAAACAAAAACGCGCTGAAATCCAAAAAACTCCCCAAACCGACAACCGCGCAATGTGCTCCTGGTTTGAGCCGGGGCTGTTTCCCAAAAATCTGCTATAAAAAAACACCGGTCCCCGCAGTGTGCGTGGGACCGGCTGTTGTCGGCTGCGCCGGCTATTCGTCAATTGGCCAGACACTCCGCCAAGCAACGAATAGAGCGGCTGCGAAATCGCCGAGCTTTTCGTCGTTGCGAGTATCCGGCAAAATCCGGACCTCAAGGCCAACATCTATGCTGCGGCATGAACAATCGTACCGCGGCGCAAAATGGAACACTCTCCCCAGGCTAACGCTGGCCGTAGGGCCGTAGGCGTCCTTGGCGTATCCATCCAAGGTAGTCGCCACTCCGCCTGCGAAATTGGCGAAGTAGTTATGGCTGGGAAGGCCGAAGTACACGCGCGTGCCGCCCTCCGCGAGCAGATGCCGCACGCGGTTCTCGTGGAAGTTCACGGCAGCCTTGGCCCAGAACCACCCCGGACTATTGGCGACAAACCCCACGCCGCCGCCAACAAGCTGCGCGTCATCCGCGTGCGCCACGGACAACTGCCCTACCCCGCCCAACGACCAGTTGACTCTGTTCTCGGCGCAAGCCGTCCGCGGCTGCGCCAAGCCTGCAAAGAGCACAAGAACGAGCAACACCCACGATTTCCTCATCTCACTCCTCCTCGGGAGACGTAATCGTTTTATTGTTTATTGCACGATCACTTTGACTTCATGTCCAGTGGGAACTTTGTCTAAGTCAGCATCCGCCATTACCTTGATATTTTCCCACTTGTACAATAGGGCGTTGAAATCCGCTACTGAGGCAATGGGTCGCTTTTGGCCATCGCTCATCACGTATACCGTAGCGCCGCTGCCGCGCACCAATACGCCATCTGGATAAAAAATCTTGGTCACCCGGTCAGCCACGCGCTCCATGCGGCTCTTGGTAATGGTCCACACCCGCCTAAAGCTCAAAACATACTGGTAGAACATGTGTTCGTCCTGGTAGTAATGCGCTGACCCGTCGTCCATAATTTGCCACACTGTCGGCCCTTCTGAAATTTTTACCAAATCCCCGGAATATAATATGTTGGCATTGGTTATGGCATCTTGTTCAGGCAATCTATCCAATGTTTCGACCGAAACCATTCTAATCAGGCTCTTGGAATAGCCGCGCGCATTGAAAACCTCTGCCGAAACAATTGGCTGCTTGCCGCCGGATTGGGAATAGCGGTACACCGTTGAACTGCCCGGGGCTTTCAAGAGTGTGCCGACCGAAAAACCAGCATCATCGGTACGCTCATAAAAACGCAACTGTTCATCCGATGGCAATTCAATCACGTTCTTCCAAACAAACTGGCTGTTAAAAACATCTACCGACGGCACTAAGCTTTTCTTGCCATCCGCAATCCGCCATACCGCCGCCTGGCCAGCAACGCGAAGCAGGGTGCCGTTCGGGTACGCGCCGGTCCTCGTACCGGCCACCACGCCGCCGTCATCGTCGCTCGTAATTTTGGGCGGCTCCGGGTAAAAGGCTAACGCAAATAAATCAAGCTTGGATAGGTAAGCGGTCACGGTTTTCTTGTCTACCGAAACCACTGAAGCCACCGGCTTCCAGGTGCGATTAGCCTTATGATAGCGGACAATATAAAAACTTCTTGGATCGCGGCCGCTTAATTGATCGGCTGTGTACGTAATGTCCACGCGCGCCGGACGCGCAAAATCGGCAATGGGCTTAGTATCTAACACTGCGGATAAACCATATACATTGTTGCCAACCAAGGCTACATCATTGACCTTAGACGTATTCTTGGCTTCTTGCGAGGCTTCAAATAAGGCGACATTGGTTCTTTCCGGAACTAAGCCAACTTTAATGTACGCCGTGGCCGAAGATCTTGAATACAGAGTGACGGTTAAAATCATGTCTTCCTGCCCCATATACCGAGACATGGTTTGATAAGATGGTCCGCTTCCTCCGGAAGAAAAAACAGAAACCGCCCCGCCGGTAGATCCGGTTCCGGAACCGCCCGATCCTCCACCGCCGGAAGGAGGCGGCGGAGTAGGCGCGGTGGCATTAATATTGATTGCGCTCGGCGCATCCGCATACGAACCGCGGCCGGCAGCAATTTCAAAAAATACCCGCGGCATAGTGCTTGCGATTGTGTCGCCTGCCTGCACGGTATATGAGCCCGCATAGCTGGTGCCGCTGCCGGTTAAAGGAATAGTTTTTACCCCGCTGCCGGTAGTTAGCTGCGCATACGCGGTTTTGCCGGCCGGACCTGTAGCGGAAATAGTAATGGCTTGATCCAAAATAAAACTTGCGCCTGATACGGCGACATTTTGGATGCTGGACACATTAGATAAAGTAATAGAAGTAGTTTCGATGCTGCCTTGCGCTTGGTTGCCGAACGAATCGGTAAAATTTAGCATTGGCCCATTCCAAGAAAGAACAGAAGCATTGGTGGGTACGAAATTATCAACATGCACTGTGTACTTATACTGGATTGATTCAGTCGGGCTTAGTATGTTGTCGCTCGAAACTTGCTGGCCGCTTGCAAACGGAGAGCTTCCATTGTCAGCCAACGCTTGCCACGCCCCATTGGTATCAAGCACAAAAGCTTGGCCTGCCATATAGCTGGTACGGCTGGGCAATTGATCCACCATGATCACGTTTGTCACCGGCGCGGTTAACGAAGTGTTTAACGCGTAAACAGTAATTCTAAAATCCTGACCTGGCTCTGGTGAAATAGTATTTCCCCAGTTGGCCATGTCCGCAGTCCAGAGCAAGCCACCAACGCTGATATCATTATTGGCGCTGGCACGCAAAACTCCCAGCGGCAAGATATACACAGCCGCCATCACCCCTAATAAAACAGTGGCTATTCGCTTTTTATTGACTAATCTGCCAATCAGGCTTAAAAGCCTAATAAAATCCTTAAATTCAGATAACATAAGCTGTAGAAATTATAAGTAATGAATTAAAAAATCTTACCATTTTTAGAAATTTTGTCAAAGAAAAAGAGGGCTGGCCAGAATGCGACCAGCCCTCTTCGGAAAGGGCGACCTCCTTGCTCGTGCGAGCGATTAGAAGAGGTGAAAGAACGGCTTACGGAGCTGCGAGTACGTTGACAACCCACTCGACCGTCCTAAAGGCGGATAAGTCGTTGGGGTTTGCGGCAATACCACGC
>Ga0210057_1004719_pt1 | contig 17910 bp, 16 predicted proteins | sample CryGeyCG2114_010_2_FD_183968 | JGI IMG/M metagenome (GOLD analysis project Ga0210057, IMG submission 183968) | Groundwater microbial communities from aquifer - Crystal Geyser CG10_big_fil_rev_8/21/14_0.10 (SPAdes) (version 2) | ecosystem: Environmental > Aquatic > Deep subsurface > Groundwater ...
AGAGGAGAAAATCGTCGATAGGGGCTTGAGATGTCTCCAGTTAAGTATCCATTGAAATCCAAGAAGGTGTGTGAAGCCTGGGGATTTCGGGGGTCACCGCTGGCAACAAAGGACCTGAGGTTCGAGTACATATCAGAGACCGGTGTATAGAAAGACTTGTCGAGATAAGAGAGAAAGGCGTCTCGATCAGAGCTTGTCGATCTAGATCGGCTCATCCCATTGATCGCAGAATCCATATTGTCATTCAATCGATCCAGCTCCAGTTGTGCGGTCATTGGATCCATTCTCTGAAGGCCAGCTTGAAAAAGATCCATGCGGTTTTCTTTCTTCCCGCGAATGGCCAAGTTCTGAGCGTTGCGCAGTTGAGCAGATTGACCAACAGCTTGCAGATTGATCAGACTTTCGATCGTCGATTTTCCGTTTTTACCACTGAGACCTTTGATCAAAGCGGTGGTGATGTCTTCGGCTTTTTCCAAAGCATCGGTATCTTCTTCGAAACCTTGGTAGGCTCCACGCATAGTCATCAATTCATAACGACTGGTCCGAGAAACTTTGATCGTTGGATTCGTGAGTGCTCGGCGAAGTTCTTCTTTCAAGTATGTTTCGAAATAATCCAAAACAATCTGATCACCCTTTTTGTCATTTTTTAGGGTTTGAGAAAGTTTGATCAAACGACTTTTATGACAAGTCAAAGAGTCATAGACCTTGGTTTCACAGGAAGCAGCCCATTTTTCCAGGTCGAACTCTTGAGTTTTGTCCTCGTCCTTTTCGTCAGCCACTTTGTCGTCGGATTTAGAGTCTTCATTGACCAGAGCCATCAGTTCTTTGCTGATATCATCAACATTCTTGATGTTTTTTTCAGACAAACCCACTGGCTTAGGAAAACAATCGCATGAAGAGGACTCCATTTTCACAAAAAGAGAGCCTTCGACCTCAAAGACCTTGGCTTTAAAGGTGCCTTTTTTTCCAGCGACGTTGATTTCCAAAGTTTTTTCGGAGTCGTCTTTTTTGGAGTCTGACTTTTCAGCACGATTGGCCTTTGCTAAGATCCCGGGAGTTTTGACCGAGTCGGCGATGTTGCCGATGTCTGCGATCTGGTCTTCGGCATTGGTTGCTGCCAAGTCCAGGGTGTAGAGACTATTTTTAATTTCGTAGCGGGCGATGTTATTGAAGTGCTCGGGGTTCATGCTCAGGGTAGAACCTAAAGCCACTGCCAGCAGGCAGAATAATCCCCATTTTTGAAAGTGTGGAGACTTCCACATCGACCGGACATGTTTCCAACAAGGCTCTATGTAGACCTTGATTTTGTGATACGTTTTCATGAGATCCTCCTGTTTATCGTGGGCATCCCGCCCACCTGTTAATAAAAATACTGTCTTTCACAGATATGCTTATTCAAAACTAGGACCAGGAGTTGTCTCGGTTTGAGATCCCGGTAACTCGCTGTAAACAGAGCCTATTCCCTGTCTGAAGCGTCTCGGATTGGGACCTGCACTGTCTACGGATGTTCAAGCTGTCTAAATATTCTAGACAGCCCTCGTTTGGTTCTCTTCGCGTTGTTGTTGGGCTCGAGCCCCACAGAGGTAAATTGATTGCCAAAGGAAATGGGCTCTTTTAAAAAGAGACATGAGGTTTCAATTTTATCGCGCCCCAAAACCGGAGAGCATCGACCAAGAAAATTGGAACTCTTGGTCTTGGCAGCTTCAAAAGAGTCTGAAGACCCAGGCGGACTTTGAGCAAAGTTTCATTCTGACTGAGAATGAACGGCACGTTTTTCGAGAGAACCATCAAGATCTTTTTAATATTCGCACCACTCCTTATTATGCTTCTCTGGCTGGCATCCATGAAATGGACCCTATTCGTCGCATTCTGATGCCGACCTCAGCAGAGTTGAGCGAAGGGGCTCAGGCAGAATTGGATCCCCTGGCCGAGAGAAAAAACAGTCCGGTCGAGCGCATTGTTCATCGATACCCTGACCGAGTCCTGTTTTTGGTTACCGATCTATGCAGTGTTTACTGTCGGTACTGCACGCGAAAACATTTCACCGGACAGGACCAGGCTTTGGTGAAAGAGGATCAATATCAAACGGCGCTCAACTATATTCGCGAACATCCGGGTATTCGGGAAGTGATCTTGTCGGGCGGGGATCCTTTGACCTTGGCAGATCGACATCTGGATCGGATCCTGACTGATTTACGACAGATTGATCATGTCGAAATTATTCGTGTCGGAACTCGTATGCCCGTGGTTTGTCCCATGCGAGTCACGCCAGAGCTGGTGCAGATTTTACGAAAGGCTGCGCCCGTTTTTTTAATGACTCACTTTAATCATCCCAGGGAGCTGACCCTCGAGGCGCGGCAGGCTCTGGATCTCTTTGTCGATCATGGGATACCGGTAATGAATCAGATGGTGCTTTTGAATGGAGTAAATAATCATCCGGCGATTGTTCAGGCCTTGTCTCGGCGGCTTTTATTCTTACGAGTGAAACCTTACTATATGTTTCAATGTGATCCTTCGGTGGGGACTGATCATTTGCGCACGAGCATCGAAGACTCGTTGAGTATTCAGCGTGAGCTTTGGGGAAATCTTTCAGGTCTGGCAATGCCTCAGCTTTCGCTGGATATTCCCGCGGGTGGAGGCAAGGTCAGTTTGGTCCCTGACTTTGAAACGGACAGGACTTCGGTGGGGCGAAAGTACCGGGGTTGGGATGGCGTGTCTGCCGAATACAAAAATCCAGACACTGAAAAAATCATCAAACCTTTGGACGCTGGGGATTATCTGCAAGAATGGCAGGACCTGCAGAGCGCAAAGACTTACGTTCATCGCAGTGATGAGCCTATACTTGCGGAACTATGATTCAAACAAAAGCCTATGCCGCTCAAAGTCCGACTTCTCTTCTTCAACCCTATCAATTTCAGCGACGGGATCCGAGACCGGATGACGTTGTGATTGAAATTGCCTTCTGCGGAATTTGTCATTCAGATATTCACACCGTTAGAAGTGAATGGGGACCAGCAGCTTACCCCTGTGTTCCGGGCCATGAAATTGTCGGTCGGGTGATTCAAGTGGGGAAAAAGGTCAAACGCTTTAAAGTTGGTGATTTGGCCGGAGTTGGTTGTTTTGTCGACTCCTGTGGAAAGTGCCCGCCTTGTAAAGCCAACGAAGAACAGTTTTGTGAGGGGCACACTGTTTTTACCTATAACAGTAAAGAGCTCGATGGAAAGACTCCGACTCAGGGTGGGTACTCATCTCACATCACTGTACGAGAGAAATTCACCCTGAAAATAAAAAAAGGTCTGCCGCTCGAGAGAGTAGCTCCGCTTTTGTGCGCAGGGATCACCACGTATTCACCATTGAAACGTTACGGGACTAAAAAAGGTAAAAAAGTTGGTGTCGTTGGTTTGGGGGGATTGGGCCATATGGCCGTGAAACTTGCCAAAGCAATGGGTGCCGAGGTGACTGTATTTAGCACGTCACCCAACAAAGAGGTCGATGCCAAAAAGCTCGGAGCAAAAAATTTCGTGATTACCAAAGATCCACAAAATTTTCAGAAGTATGCTGGGAAGTTGGATCTGATCATCGACACAGTTTCAGCCAAACATGATTTTAGTCCTTACTTAAGCACCCTAAAAATTGGCGGAACTCATGTTTTGGTGGGCGTCGCTCCAGAGCCTAATCAGTTTGCAGCAATATCATTGATTTTTGGTCGAAAGGTATTGGCGGGTTCGTTGATTGGCGGCATTAAAGAAACCCAAGAGATGTTGGATTTTTGCGCTCGAAAAAAAGTTTTCTCGGATATCGAGTTAATTCCTGCTGAAAAAATCAATGAGGCCTATGAAAGAACGATCAAGGGCCAGGTCAAATATCGTTTTGTTGTGGACGCCAAGACTCTGTAAGCAGCGCTTATCGTTGTTGGATAGTTTTGTCCAAAAGAGCCATGGCGACCAAGCGCTGAGCGAGAGGAATATTTTTTTTGCCCTCTTTTTCGCCGAGGCCCAATTCTTCGACCAAGGTGAATCTTGAGAACTCATAGATTTCGCCTTCGGTTTTCAGAGAGATCGGTGGTTTGATGTCTCTGGCAGAGAGATCCTTGCCTTTGTTGTCGCAGGCAACAATCAGGCTTGCGAGTTTTTTTGATTTTTCCAAATCTGTTTTACACTGAGAGCATTTAAAGGAACTCATGAGGGCGTCAAAATTAGGATCGAGAATTTCGTTGCCACCAGAGAGAAGGTACATCGCTTGGTGAACAATAGACCGGTGCTGAGCCGAGACATCCACGGCCACCTCAGGATTTGCAAGAAGCTCCGAGAAGATATCATTAACGATAGAAGCTCCACCGACGGCAGCAACGCCAACCCCGATTGAAGCATTGAGAGCTTTCCATTCGCCAGATCGAGCCACGGAAGAGCTGCCAACAGTGACAGCCACTCCGGCAACGATGGTGGCGTAACCGACTTTTTTTTGCATTGATCCCCAATGAACTTTTCCGGCCAAAGCCGACGAGCTAAGAGCTGTCATAAGCAAAGTGCTGATAATGATTCTGGACTTCATGGTGAATCTCCTTCATTGGTGGGGACCTGTCATAGGCTCCGCCACTTTCCAAGAATGCAAAATTCTTGCAATCTTAAATAGCTGGAATGATTGAAGTCCACGGCCCCTCGTGGAAGTTGGCTGTGTCTGGTGTTCAACACCTGTAAAAACAATTGTCACCAAGGGAGCTTCGGCGAAGAGCTCGAGCCAGCTCTCGGTAGAACTCGGGAGCTAGAATTTCCCCCATATGACCGCCACGATCAAAGAGGATTAAACGGTTTTCCATGGTCGACCTCAACCAGGATTCTCCCGATGGAGTCATTAGAAAATCATCTTTGGTGTGAAGAACTCGAATTCGAGTGTCCGTCTTTAATCTCAAGCCGATTTCAGGAGCCATTAGGCTGGATTGAGTTACAAGATATCTTGCGTTCAGGGGGGTCCCTTTTTCCGACAGGCGTGGAGTCAAAAATTTTTCAATATAATCTAAGAATGAAACTCGTTTGGCCTCGATCATGCGAAGACTTCGTTCGTATCTATTTTGTGGAGTTTTGAGAAATCCACGATCCTCAATCTGTTGGCTCATGTAAACGACGGCCGCCAGATCCTCTCGAAAAAAATTTCCGATCAACCAACCGAAATCTCGTTCTGTCAGTCCCAGGGATTTTTGCAATCGGAAAAAGTCCTGAATCGATGGGTTAGTTCCGACGGAGTCCTTGAAGGTTTGGATCAAAGTTCCCATGATCACATCTTTTCTGGTTTCACTGATCTGACCTCCGAGATCATACAGATGGTCCAGAGCCATTGCCCCTGCCAGCAGGTCCACCGGAGGATTGATCAAGATCTGGTGGTCGAGCCGGATTTTCAGGTTCTGTTCAATGACGGGCGCAAGGAAGGCAACATCCAATCCACCCAATGAATAACCAAGGATCTCATAGCCCAAAAAATTTTGACCGGAAATTGCCCGCAGTTCTTGCAAGGATAACTGCACGAGTTTTAAAAAATCCTGTGCATCGTCGGGTGTGTATCCCGGCATTCCACTTTGACTGACTCCCAACGCAAAATGCCAGTTGAACCGATTGGGAAAGGTCATCACGCTGAAGCCCTGGTCAAATAAAGCTTCAGCAAGAACTTGGGTTGTGCCCGAGGTGGAGGTGGCCCCAAGCCCTGGAATCATCAGCACCAGTCGCGCAGCCTGAGGCTGAAGGGCATAACCAATTTGTTGCTCGTCGCGATTCTCAAAAAAAGGAACGTGGCTGCGGTCCGATCGAACACGAATAGAAAATGTGTTCAGTTTCAAATGCTTGGGGCGTCTCAGAATCGATCCAAGAGTGGATGAATAAGAGGTCTGAAAGGGGTAATGAAGAAGCGCAACTTCCTTGGTGGCTCGTTGCTCCTGGGCAAGGGAGATGGAGGAGCCTGTGATCATGAATACGAGAATTAAAATAAGACGCGAGAGAAGATCCTTGTGCACAACACACCCCTTGGTCCCCTCCGGGACAAGGGATATCCAAGTTTTGAAGGTCCGTCAAATGAGCCGTGTTTTGTTGGGCGTTAGAAGTAGATCCTGGGACAAACTTTCCATCTGACTAGTCACGGCAGTTCAAAATAGAATTGAAATCTGAAAAACTACGAGACCAAGGCTCAGGGTCAGTTGTCCGTCGGGCCTAACTCTTGAGACAGAGAATCGATCATCTGATTCCAATCGGGATCATTTGTTTTTTGAGTGTGGAGATATTGAACAATTTCGTCTGCCGATTGGAAAAAGGACTTTTCCAAAATTTCATTAAAGACCTTTAGTTGCTCATCAGACATATTGGTGTCAAAACTCATCTGTTGATCAAAGTATTGATCGCTTTGTTGATACCAATAGACCGCAATTGCAAGGGCCAGCAGGGTGCTATAGGCGGTATAACGAGTAGAGATTTTATTGGCGATCACAACTCCAGCTCGAACTCCAAATTTCTTGGTGTAGGCCGCGAAGAACTGCTCGAAATTTTTATCTTCCAATTGGTTTTGAAGTTCTTTGTCAATTCGGTAGGTACTGACAAGTTGCCAGGGGTATCTTTTGTGCCGAAGGTGGGCGCGGCGGAAGATCTTAGAGTCACCAAAAACCAAGTAATCCAGAAATATTTTCTGAGCCGACTCAAACATCAGTGTCTGACGGGGAGACAGCCAACGCCTCCAGCGACTTTGCTCGTTCATTCGCCGTTGGATTGATTTTTTAATGATCCTTTTAAGTGCTCTCTGGCTATCGATTTTAGCCAAAGCTTCTTGAACTGAAATTTCGTGGCCGTCCACCCATAGACGATCCATGCGAGGTAAAGGCTGGTGAATTTTTCTGCACTGAACCTGCGCATTCGCGGTGTATGCAAATGAAAATAAAAGAATGAATGAGAGCCAACGAGTCCTCATAAAAAGAACTCCTCAATTTTCATTTTCTCGTCGAGGGTATCCGCCAGCATATAAATCAAAGAAATGATCTCGTTGTAGGTTTCTTTGGAGTCCGGACAATTCATTTGCTTTTTATTCAGAAAATTTAAAAATGCCAGCGACTCACGAACTTCTCGTTTCCCAATGAACTGACCAATATTGTCTTTAAAGGTGGACGGAATTTCACAGCGATCCGAAAATTTGAGCATTAAATCATGCAAATGAACCAAGGCAGAGCTTTCAGCAATCATCTCAGGTTGGATGACTTCGCTAGAGATCACCAGAGGTTGTTTCGCTAAATGAGAGGCCGCCACAAAGGGCGAGTTTCGCAGATAAAGTGAGATGGTGGACGGGCCCTTCATCAAAAAGGTCATTATTTTTTTTTCTTGATTGAAGAAGAAGAGTTGATCTTTCGGGTTTGGAACAACGGTATTGACTGCTCGTAAAGCTTCGGTCAAACAGTTGTGATCCATGAATGAATAGTCTTTGATCAGATTCTTTTCTCGAAGGAGCATTTCGTTTTTAAGAAACTTCAATAGCTGAGAGATTTGTTGGGGCGTCAGACGGAGATAGAAAAGAAGAACACTTCGGTTTTCCATCCGATACTGATCGATCATGGCAAGACCTGGTACGATCTGAAGTTGAAATCTTTTGGAATATCCTAGAAAATCCATCGCATCGCCGATAAACCACTTGGCTCTCTCCTGGCCTTCAACTTCGCTGATATTGTACTGCGCCGCCAAGGACTCCGATTTCTTTTTTGGATCATTTAAAAAAAGAAGGAACGCATGCCCAAACATAGATACGCCAGGGCCTGGTGAGGCAATGCCGATCGCGACCTTTTCAAAGTGAGGATCCTCTTCGGCCCACAGTTTGGGGCTGATCAAGAGGGTGACGGTTAGAAAAAGAAGACCGACGGTATTGGATCGCACTAATGCTCCTGTTGGGCGCTCACAATGGCGAGGGCGGTCAAACGACGAGACAGCAGGTTGTTGTTGTCGGTGGAGTTCTCTCCCAGTTGTTCTTTGGCAGAATTGATGATGTCATTTTCTGTATCTGCAGAAATAGGTGAGCTGGTATTTTTACTGACGATCTCTTTTCCTTTTTGATCACAGGATAAAATTGATTCGGCCATGGCTTTGGCTTTTTCAAGATCATCTCGACAAGAAGAACATTCAAAGAAACTGAGAAGACGATCGAAAGTAGGATCTACGAATTCGTGGTATCCCGCCTTGATTTTGTTAGCGGCGCGGACCAAGGCTCGATGTTCAGCTGCGAGAATACGGCCGTTGTCGGGATGGTCGGTAAGATCGGCGGTCATTTGACCGACCAAGTTCAAAGCACCAATGCCGGCGGTGACGGATCCACTGGCTCCGACCAAGAACATGCGTTCATTCAGCTGAGAACTGGCATTGCCTGACAGTGCGACACCGGTTCCCACGGCGAGCATCAGGTAGCTGCTGTCTTTGGATTTAGCGTTCCAATTTACTCGGCCCGCCAGGGCTTGTGAGCTGGTAGAAATGATCATGAGACTCGGTAAGATCCATCGTATTTTCATAACATCCTCTTTGATAGTGAGGCCACCGGGCGCTGAGGGCCGTTCAGAGCAGAGTGATCTCGGATTGACTCGATGACTGTTATTGCAAAAAAGAAGGTGTTCCAAGCATCGAACAATATTGGGTTTTTTGATGGGAAGGGGAATCTGGGGTGTAGAGAACGCTGGTCAGTTGTCAAAGGCTTGGTCAGCGACGGCCGGCTTGCCCCAAAGATCTAATTTTTTATAGGTGCAGGGGGAGACTCAGAGTCGTTCAAGCCGAGCGTATTTGGTGACGAATTTTTTAATGGTTTGGTCAGAAAACAAGACGCTGACCTTCTGCTGTTCTCCCGAGCCTTCGGTGTCGAATATCGAGCCGACGCCAAAGGTGGGATGTCGAACCTTCATGCCTTTTCGGAAATCAGAACTCTCGTTATCGTGAAATTCGTCGTAGTCCGGAAAATCCTGAGAAATGTCTTCCGGCGCAGGTCGAGTCATTCTAGAAATGAATTTCGGTGCTTCAATGGCTGAAGTGAACTGGACAAGATCTTGAGGAATTTCTTTTAAAAACCGAGAGGGTGGATTGAATTGCTCTTGGCCCCAGACACGTCGGGACCTGGCATAAGTCAGAAACAGTTTTTCACGAGCCCTGGTCATTCCCACATAAGCCAGGCGTCGTTCTTCTTCCATCGAGGACTCTTCGTCTTCATCAGATGGGCGACTGCTCGGAAAAAGATTTTCTTCGAGACCGACAATAAAGACAATCGGGTATTCGAGACCTTTGGAAATATGCAAAGTCATCAGGGTCACACTGTTGACCTCTTCATCCAGAGAATCAATGTCAGAGACCAGGGCCATTTCCTCGAGAAAATTTTGAAGGGTCGCTTCGGTGCGTTCTTTCATGAACTGAGTCATGGCGTTGGAGAACTCTTCTAAGTTTTCAATGCGGGCTTTGGCTTCAATGGATTCTTCGACCTTGAGACTCTGCAGATACAGGGACTTTTCCAGTACGAGTTGATAGAAGTCGAGCATATTGTGTTCTTTTTCGAGTTCACGCAGATCGTCCAGCAAGCTCAGAAATTTTCGAATCTTGGAGGTCGTTCCCGCATTGAACAGCCGTTGATCACAAGCTTTTGCAGCGGCCTCTGTTAGACTCAACTTTTCCTGCATGGAAAATTCTTCTAACTTTTCAACTGTGGTCTTCCCAATTCCCCGAGTCGGTGTGTTGATGACTCGTTTAAAGGCCATGTCATCAGAGGGGTTCACGGTCAGTTTTAAATATCCCAAAACATCTTTGATTTCCATGCGTTCGTAGAAACGAACACCACCTACAATTTTGTAAGGAACCGAGTTGGTTCTGAGGAGCTCTTCCAGAACCCGTGATTGAGCATTGGTTCGATAGAAAATGGCATAGTCATTTAAAGAGCCTTCGCCCTCACTGACCAGAGTTTGAATTTGACGAACAATCCAGCGCGCCTCTTCGTATTCGCTGCGTTCTTCGCGAATTTTAATCAGGTCTCCTTCGGGATTGCTGGTGAAAAGCGTTTTGTCTTTGCGTTCCGTGTTGTTCTGAATGACTGTGGTCGCGGCTTTGACGATATTTCCGGTGGACCGATAGTTTTCTTCGAGCTTGACGGTTTTGGCCTCAGGGAAGTCCTTTTCAAAATCTAAAATATTGGAAATATCGGCGCCCCGCCAGCTATAGATGGATTGATCTTCGTCGCCCACCACGCACAAATTGCGGTGCTTTTGGGCGAGCATTCTGACCAACAGATATTGAATGTGATTGGTGTCCTGGTACTCATCCACCATGATGTATTTAAACTTTTCTTGGTATTGCTCCAGCAAGTCCGGGTACATTCTGAAAAGTTCATAGACTTTCAAAAGCAGATCTCCAAAATCCACACAGTTCGCTTTTTTCATTTCGGCTTCATACATGCGATAGACCTCAATGGACTTGTCATCCATAAAAAGGTCCCTGGATTTTTCAATGTCGTTGGGCCCAAGGGCCAGCATTTTGGCATTATTGATGCGATTACGAAATGTTTTTGCGGGATGAACTTTGTCGTTAATATTCAACGCCTGCATCACTTTTTTGATCTGCGAAAGCTGATCAGAGTCGTCATAGATTCCAAAGTGCGGTTTGTAATCCAGCAATGTAATGTGTTGGCGCAGAACTCGATTGCAAAAGCTATGAAAGGTCGAGACCCAGAGAGGCTCTCGGAGGGCAATTCCCAGATCTAAGAGAATCTGAAAAATACGAGATTCCATCTCGCGAGCGGCCTTGTTGGTGAAGGTCACGGCTAAAATTCCGTCCGGAGCCGCATGATTGTGGGCGATTAAATAGGCCATACGGTGGGTCAAAACCCGTGTTTTGCCAGAGCCCGCCCCCGCCAGAATCAATAGGGGGCCGTCGGTGGTGGTGACGGCCGCATTTTGGGGTGGATTTAATTTTTTTGTGATCAAAGAGGCTTCAAATTCACCAGACATGGGCACAGATACTAGGGATTCTTCGCCCTGAGAGCAACGTCTGATATAGGGGATCATTTCTCTGTAAGACTTGCCTGTCAAAAGCCTGGACATTGTGGTCTCGCCCAATGTGGGTTAAAACCTAACAACTTGCAGCAGGAGTGGGAATGCGTTCTTTCAGATTTATGATGTTTGGTTTTTTGCAGCTGTCTCTTTTGTTGAGTCTGGCGGCTTGCTCATGGAAAAAACAAGAAGAAGATCTGCGAATCGGCGACCGCGTTTTGGTGCAAGTTCCCTTTGCTCTCAATGGTCAATACAGTCTTAAAATTGTGGAACTGTTTACTCTTACCAACCTGACCGAGTTGAAGGGTTTGGCGGCGCAATTTCTGATGGATCCAGACTCAGTGAGTGGAGCCTTGAGGGGGCGCAGTCCGCGAATTCGTTATATCCGAAACGAAGAGGGCGTTATCATTCCCAAAGATGATCTCAGCCTGCAGTTGTTGACGATGTATGCTCATCTTGAAAAATTACGCAACTTGGATACGGCGGCCGGGGCCGAAGGCGTCGCTACGTGGCCGACGACGGTGGCGGTGAATGCCAAGTATCGTGATGCCAATGGGAACTCAGAAAACAATGCGATTTTTTCAGGAAAATACGATGCTCTTTTGATGGTGCCATATACCCAGCAGGCTTTGCCAGTGATGGCTAATGGCGGAGTTGTTGGCCACGAACATTTTCACGCATTGTTTTATAAACTGGTGATTCAACCCTTGAAAGACCTGTATCCAGAGGTGGTGGCCTCGGTTCCCCACCGGGAATCTCGGTTAGAAGAAAAATTCGGTCTCGAGTCAGCGTCGGACTCCGGGCCGGAGCGGAATCCGGGACATACGGTAAACGAAAAGGATTTGCGCAAACAGTACCATGCGATTGTGCTTGGTGGAATTAATGAAGGATTAGCCGATGTTTGGGGTTGGATTTTTACCGGTGACGTTGATTTGGTGGGACGTTCTCTTCCCAGTGAAAAGTACAATCGTAAACTGGATCTCTACGGTGAAAATTTGAAGCTCAGTTCCACCATGGATATTCGGTTGGCCCCTCAGTACAACAAGTACCAGCTCGGCACGCAAGTTGCCAGATCCCTGCAGCACTTTGCTTATGTGGCCATGGAGCAGAGAAAACTGAGTCTGCCAGAGACACGTTTGCTGATGGCCAAATGGTTGATCGCAACGCTGCCCACATTGAGAGAAAAATTTGCCGCTCTCAAGGACGATGAGTATCTCGCACCCAGTGAAATTTTGAATTTGTTTTCAGCCCAAGTGCAGGGCGAGAGTTATGCCGAGTGTTCTGATTTGGCCTCTCGAATTCCCGAGGACGATCAAAAAAAGTTGGCGACTGAACGGTGTGAATCTTTTAATGTTCAAGATGTTCAGGACAAGTCATGATTTGCGGTTGTCGGAAGAATTTTATTTTCGTTTTGTTGGTATCGTCTTTGTCAGTGAGTTTGGCATGGGCCCAGCCCAAGACGAATAAAAGTGAGAGTGTTTCGGCCCTCAAAGCTTCTGAACCCATTCATTTTCTACTGGCCTATGGCAGTGAGTTGCGATCAGAAAAAGATGTCAATGACGATTGGAACAGTCACTACTTGACTCATTATTCATTGGGTGTGGGGTGGCAGCGTTGGCTGTTTATGGTCGAGAGCGCGCGATTCACGGAGGCCTCCGGAAATAACACTTTGAATGTTGAACGTCTTCTTGAGGACAATATGTTGTGGGCTCAGTGGCGGCCCATTCAGTGGCATCAGTTGACTCCGTATGTTGGTGGAGGTGCCGGTGCTTATCGAGAAACGATCACCACTCACCTGTCGGGAATCTCGAGTGTTGACGACAGTCCCTGGAGACCTTTGACCGGAGTTAATTTTGGCCTGGCTTTTGAGCCAAAGATTTTATGGTTGGCGATGGAAGCACGCCTGTTGTTCGGAGATCAGTTGGATCAGCAGCCCACCTTGGGCGCCGTCTTTCGGGCCGGGATCTGGTTTTGACGAGGCCTTGTCAGAGTTTAAAGTTGTATCTTTGTTTCCACACCAGAGGTAGTTACCTTTAGCACACAGTTTTAAACTCAGTCCTTTCATGCTCTTGCGTCTATGCGACATCTATTCCCTTTGTGATTTTCTGCCGCTAGGTTGAATCCAACGAAAGGAAATCATTTTATGAAAATGAAATCGATGATGTCAGTTTTTATTGCCGTTGTTAGTTTGGCGGCGTGTTCTTCCAATCCACATAAGGCCGAGAGTATTGATACTTCTCTTGAAAAGGATGAAGTCGTGACCGGAGACACTTCTGTCGGAGTCAAAGATGGCAATATGGTAGTGCAGACCAAAGTAAAAATGAACGAAGAGCTGAGAAAACTACAGAACGAGGTTTATACTTTGGAAGATCGGGTTTATGGCAATCGGACTTATGGCAGCCAAGGTCTTTACGGGGTTTTGCGTAAGTGTCGGATGGATATCGCCGATAAAAAAAATGGTGGAGATGGCAAGCTGATGTGGACAGAGCCGATCGATCGTGTGACCTCCAAAGAAGAGGTTTATAAAATCGGTATTGATGGCCAAGATAAATTGGTGGGCGTGAGTGATGAGTTTTTGAAAGATCGAATTCAGAGATTTCGGGGATACCGCAATGTCCTTGAGAAACGCCAGGATGAGTACGATGAAAAATTGGCGATTTGTCAGGCGGATTTGAAGGCCAGGCAGTATGATCAGCAAAAAGCAGCAGTACCTTCAAATAATAACTAGAGATCTTCAGTTGAAATTCAGAAATAAAAAACCCAGCTAAGATAGCTGGGTTTTTTATTTCAGTGATAGAGAATCACATTACTCGGCGCTGGTGACTTTTTGAACTATGGCAGAAGAAACCTTCGCTCGAGATTTAAGGTCCTTCATATAAGCTTCGGCTTCTTTCTGAGTGGTGAAAAGTCCCACGCTGACCCGGTACCAAGTCTTATCTTTGACCTTGGCTGAAACATAGAAAGAACTAAATCCTTTGTCTTTCAATTCAGCGGCCTTGGTCTGAGCTTCTTTCTCAGTTGGGTAAGCAGAGACCTGAACCGTGTATTTGCCTAAAGCACTGGCTGCGATTTCTTTTGGCAAAGAAGAGGGGATACGAGAAGCCTTGTGAGGTGGGTTTTCCGCCAGAGCCTCTTTCCCGTGAGCCATACGTTCCGCAGGTTTCAAAGCCACGGCTTCGTGGGCTTGTTCAGCCAGAGCGTCGTGCTTAGCCGCTGTGGGGTGCTCGCTCTTTACTTCTGTTTTCGCTTTTTCGCTGGGCTTCTGGGTTGGATGAACCGCGGCGTGTTCTTCGCCGTGGGCAGACTCTGCAGCATGTTCAGCTTTTGCTTCTGTATGCCCATCATTGTTTTTATCAGTCATGTGGCCATTTTTTGTGTCGCTCTCGTCATCGGTGACAAATTCCTCTGCCAGCTTTGCGATCTCATCGTCAGACAAAGCCTTTTCGGGTCTGATTTCGGTATCGGGGTGAACCGAAGCGATGTCCCGCGCGAGATGGTCCTCGGCGATGCTGTCAGCAACGGCCTCGGTATGGGAATCTTCTCCGTGCTCTTCACCCGGCTCGAGTTGCGCCATTTTGTGTTGATTGTCGCTAAATTTTTTACCAACAAAGGTGCCGATAGAAAAAGAAAGCAATGCTATAAAGAAAACAAGAACCAGTTTGACGATCACATCCGTCTTGGACCCGTATCGCTCAGTTGTCATAGGAAATTCCCCCTTGATTTCATGTTAGCTTCGGCCAACAATCCAGGTCAACGTGTCATAATGTTGACAGACAACATGAGCAACAAAGACCAGGGGTAAAAATGAATTTGGGCACTAATTGGAACGCCGCGCTCTATCAAGCGATTCATGCCGCAAAGCTTGGTCGCGAGGTTCTCCTGCATTATTACGGCCGCCTGGAGCATATTGAGGAAAAACACCTGGCTGGCCTGGTCAGCGAGGCGGATAAAGAATCTGAAAAAGCGATCTTCACATATTTAAAGAAAAATTTTCCACAAGATGAGTTTGTCGGCGAAGAGTCGACACTGGACTCGACCAAGATCCAAGCCCCTAAGACGGATGGAAGATGGATCGTTGATCCGTTGGATGGAACGACAAACTATATTCATCGATTCCCGATTTTTTGCGTCAGTATTGGTTATGAGTGGAAAGGTCAGATGCAGTTGGCTGTGATCGATATTCCCAAGTTGGGAGAAGTTTACACAGCGATTCGCGGGCAGGGGGCTTTTGTCAATGGACGGCGTCTTCAGGTGAGCGAGACGACACAGATTCGGGACTCCTTGTTGGCCACGGGTTTTTTCGGTGAAAATGAACCCAATCTCCAAGAGCAAATGAAAGTTTTCTCGGACATGGTTCGACGTTGTCGTGGAGTGCGCAGAGCGGGAGCTGCTGCTGTGGATTTAGCAATGGTTGCTCGTGGAGTCTTTGATGGGTTTTGGGAAAAAGGTTTGAAGCCCTGGGATTCCGCAGCTGGAATTTTATTGGTGGAAGAGGCCGGTGGAAAAGTCTGCACCTATCGTGGAAAAACCTATTCTCCCTACAATAACTCGCTGATCGCCACCAATGCTCATCTTGCCGACACCCTCGTAAAAGACTTCGCCAGCTTCCTAAGCCCAGATACAGACTAAACCCACCACCCCACCCCAATAACGCGCACTTGCTACCAAAAGGTGAGTGTCACTTATTAACGGAGTCTTGATAACGCGGTCTTGCTACCAAAAGGTGAGTGTCACTTATTAACGGAGTCTTGATAACGCGGTCTTGCTACCAAAAGGTGGGTGTCACTTATTAACGGAGTCTTGAGGCTGTCAAAAGGCTGACGACTGGACGTGGGGTCGGAGTCAAATTTTTCCTCTGACCGAGGGACAGGTCCTGGTGTTTTTCTTTCTTTATCGGCAATTCAATTCATTTGATCCAGCTTCCTTGATCTTGGTCCTGTTGGCATTGGCGTTGCTTTAGATTTTGGAGAGTACACGTCTGCTTTCATCAAGGAGGATGAAGTGGCTGAAGAAAATGCAGCAAAAGAAGCGGCAGCCCCAGCGGCGGCCCCGGCCCAAGGTCCAAGTTCGAAATCCCCCATCCTGCTCATCGCATTGGCGGTGATCAATATGCTGATCGTCGCTGGCGTCGGTTTTATGCTCTTTAAGGGCAAGCAGAAAGAAGCCGCCGAGCCAAAGGTGGAGCAGGTGATTAAGGGCGAACATGATGCCCAAGAGAAAGAGGCTGGCGAAGAGAAATCTTTCATCGGCAAAGTCGTTCCCTTGGAAACTTTCATTGTGAATTTGTCAGGCTCCAAAGGTCGACGAATTGCCAAGGTCAACATGGAGATCGAGCTTCAAGGAGAACAGGTCCAAGTCGAGATCGAAAAACGTAAAGCCCAAATTCGCGACATCATTATCATTATTCTCTCGAGCAAGACCTACGACGAAGTGGCAACTCGTGATGGCAAAGATGGTTTGAAGAATGAAGTCAAAGACACACTGAATGCGTTTTTGACCAAGGGTAAAATCGTCAACGTGTACTTCACCGAGTTTATCTACAACTAGGAGAGCTGAGATGAATCAGGTTCTATCACAAAGTGAAGTTGATGCTCTCCTGGCCGCGGTCTCCGACGGAGATGGCGGCAGTGGTGCAGAACCAGCTCAGGCAGCCGGTTCGGGCGGTGCCAAGGGTGGTGGGGCTAAAGCAGGAAATGGTGCGATTGAAGAGAAGGTGGTCGTCACCTACGATCTCACCAGTCAAGATCGAATCATCCGCGGTCGACTTCCTCAGTTGGAGGTCATCTATGAAAAATTCATGCGTTCATTTCGAGTATCATTATCTTCAGCGTTGAGAAAAATTGCTTCCCTGACTTTGGCGTCGACGGACTTTCTGAAATTTGGAGAGTTTATCAATACGTTGCCAATGCCGACCTGTATGACGGTTCTGCGTTTCGCAACCCTTCGTGGGTCCGCGCTATTTGTGATCGAAAGCAAATTGGCTTATGCCCTGGTGGATAGCTTTTTTGGTGGCGCAGATCGTCCTTATACTAAAATCGAAGGAAAAGACTTCACTCAGATTGAACTTCAAATTGTTAAAAAAGTCGTTGATCTTGCCATCGATGATCTTGAGCAAGCCTGGTCTTCGGTAGAAAAAGTGGGCTGTTCGTTCGTGCGGACGGAGGTCAACCCTCAGTTCGTGGGAATTGTACCGCCAACTGATGTGGTGATTGCATCCACCTTTGACGTAGAGCTTGAGAATGCCAACGGAACAATCACGATTGTGATTCCTTACTCGACGATCGAGCCCATTCGGCAAAAATTGTCCTCTGGATTCCAAGTCGAGTCCGATCAAACAGATAAAAAACTTTGGACCACCATCATTCGGGATCAGTTGATGGAAACGGATTTGAACATCAAGGTCAACTTGGGTGAAACCGAAATCAAGTTAAAGGATATGATGGGTCTCAAGGTCGGAGACGTTATTCCTTTGGATCAAGACTCGACCGGGGAATTCAATATTCAGGTTGAGAATGTGAATAAGTTTAAAGGTTACTATGGAATTCATCACGGGACTGTCGCGGTGCAGGTTACAAAAGCCCTCGACAAAAAAGCCATCGAACAAGGGGGATAGTCATGGCTGACAACATGGATAATTTGGCAGACAAAATGGCTCAAGAAGCTGCAGCTGGTGAAGCCGCAGCCGGAGAGGCTGAAGCAGCTGCTGAATCAACAGAAGATCTGAGCACGACGCCAGACACAGAAGAAAACAAAGATCGAAATCTGCAATTGATTTTAGATATCCCCCTGAGGGTCACGGTTGAGCTGGGTCGAACCAAGATGCCGGTTAACGAGCTTTTAAATCTGGGCCAGGGAAGTGTCATCGAATTGAACAAATTGGCGGG
>Ga0210057_1004720_pt1 | contig 17909 bp, 20 predicted proteins | sample CryGeyCG2114_010_2_FD_183968 | JGI IMG/M metagenome (GOLD analysis project Ga0210057, IMG submission 183968) | Groundwater microbial communities from aquifer - Crystal Geyser CG10_big_fil_rev_8/21/14_0.10 (SPAdes) (version 2) | ecosystem: Environmental > Aquatic > Deep subsurface > Groundwater ...
AAAATATGCTGCAAAAAAATGAACCTCGCTATGCCTGGATGGGTGGGGAGTTTCAAAAAAATTCATCCGCACTTGCCAATCACTTGAAGTTACCAGAGCAAACGCGCGGTGTGATCGCGATTAAGGTTGAGCCTGATGGATTTTTAGACAGAGCAGGTATTATTCCCAGCGATGTCATCTACGAAATTGCCGGCGAGAAGTTTGATCGACATGGTATCGTGATGAATGAAAGTATATCGCATCATCGCAACATTTTTGATGTCATCAAGCTGAGGCCAATTGGAGATGCGGTGGAGATTAAATACGTGCGCCAGGGCGAACTTTTTAGCTCCCGTGCCAAAGTATTGCCGCCCCCAACTTGGCCCGTTCCTAGTGTTCCCCTAGTTTCAGATCGCAATTTTATGGAGGTTTTTGGACTTTTAATCCAGCCCCTGTCTCTGGAAATCATCGATGCCATGTATTTAATCGATCGCACCCTGGGCACTGATCTCATAAAATTATTAAATTTAAACAAGAAACTTTTGATAGTGACAAATATCGATAGAGGAACGGCAGGAGATCGGATGGAGTGGGGCATGGGAGCCGTTTTTAGACATGTCGATGGCAAGGAAGTAGGCAGTTTGGAGGATTTTCAACAGCTGCTGCAAGAAGCGCTAAGCCGTGGTCATGAAAAAATATTAATCACCTGTTATTATGGTCTGCTTGGCCCATTTTCTTTGCAAGACGTGAAAGATCAGGATCTAAAAATATGGACAGCTTCTGAAATTATCTGATGCTACTTGGGCATGATACCAAATTGGCAGTCAAAAGGTAACTTGCTGACCGGATCAACTAAAACCTTCTCGGTGCTTGGGACGGTGGGATGTTTCCAATATGGTGACAAAACGCCAAAAATCCATGAAGAAGGCAAGATTTCATTCAGGGCCTGAGTTGCAAAATATGTGGCATGGCCAGAACGAGGACGACCTTTTTTACTGTCCCATTTATCAGAGTTAATAGCAAAAGTAGTAAGCTGATGTGATAAGCTGGGGTACTCAACTAAGCGTCCCATGGAGAAATCGTTAAAGGGTAGCGCTCCATTGTTGCCTTTTGCGATTTCCTTTAAGATCAGGCCCAAGAGATTAGAAAGTAAATCTTCATTTTTGCAGTTTTGGTGTCTCAAACGTGCAACATCTTTGTTGACGCTTTCAGGAAAATTCGTGGTGACGCTGACATGGCAATTGCCTTTGGACACAGAATAGGCTGTTTCAAGATACTCTTGCCTGCTTTGTATCTTGATATCAGATAGTGGTTGGTTGGAATGGGCAATTTTATTTTCTGGCAAGCTACAAGCAAGCATCATGAGTGAGCAAAATAAAAAATTAAATATGTAAGAGTAGAAATGTTTCATTATTAACCTACTTTGGCTTAAATCAGGAGCAAAATCCATTTTGTCTCACTAGCGATGCATTTTGCTAGAAATATATTTGTATTTTTTACATATTATATTACATAAGGTATGGTTTGCGCAGATATTCTGCAACTTTGGAGCGGCGATGAAAAGCATTGTTAAGTTTTTCGCCATTTTTGTTTTGATTGCATTTGTGACCAACCTTTGGGTGGCATTGACTGGAATTCCTTTTGCCAGTGAAAACTTTTGGAATCATCATGGTGTTTTATTTTTAATATTTATTACGTTATTTCCACGTTTAAGCTTAATCCTTTCATCAGTCCCGTTTGGTGGAGTGATGTGGTGGCTGGGGCTTATTTTTACTCCCCGTTTGTTGGTGGCCATCTTGGCAACAATTAATTATTGGAATGAAAATCCGATTTTGGTGGTCCTTTCATGGTTGGTATGTTTGGGCGGGGAGGCCTCGGAGAAGATTATTATCAAGCAACAGGTGATAAAAGTTAAACCCGATGTGCCGACTTTTGTGGTTGAGTCTAGGCGGATACAAGAGGAATTTGATGAAGATGAGGTTTAAAGATTTTAAAATATTGGGGCTATTTCAAGGCGAAATAAAAACCCTCGGCCCAGGTGCTGTAAAAAGTGCAATAATCAAAGACCAAGTTTCCACTCCTGTTCATATTTCACTCACCCAATTTGGCTCGGATCAGATCAGTGATTTAAAGCACCACGGCGGCAAGCTGCGGGTCGTCCATCAATATGTCAGTGAGCATTACCAGCAATGGCGCAAGTTATTTCCCGCCAATTCTGAGCTTTTTAATCCCGGGTCCTTTGGCGAAAATCTATCCTCGCAGGGCGTGAGTGAAAAAGATATTTGTATCGGTGATATTATTGAAGTTGGTGATTGTCTGCTACAAGTGACTGAACCGCGGCGGCCTTGTGGGACTTTGAACATTCGTTATGGCAATCATCATTTCCTTGAAAAATTAATGCAGACTACTTTTTATGGATGGTTTTATCAGGTTATCCGACCAGGGCAAATAACTGCAGGCCAGACGGGGAAAATTGTTCAAAGAACGCACCCCGAGTTAACATTGGAAACCACCATTCGCGCAGTTTTTGGCCCCTCCCCTGATTTTAACTTATGCCAGAAATTGATAGAATGCCAGGAGCTATCGCCAACATGGCAAAATTATGCCGGCAGGTTAATACCAAGTTGCCACAACTAATCATCATCAAATTTATGATTAAACAGAGTGAAACCAGCAATTTCGTCCCTCCTTTTCTTGTCTTCACTCCAGGAAAATAAGCGATCGATTTTTACCTCTAAGGCATGAGCAATTTTAAAGGCCACCTCAAGCGAGGGAATTGCGCGCCCATTTTCAATGGCATGGAGTGCTTGGCGTGAGATTCCGACCATTTCGGCCAGGAGTTTTTGAGAAATATCATTATCGGTACGAGTCTCTTTGACTTTATTTTTCAACATGAGACAAGTATACTTTACCTTTATGATGTGTCAAGCATACTTTACCTTAGGCCGAAAGATGCTGCTCTTATGGTAACGTGAGCTCAGGTAATAACGCTGGAGGTTTTTATGCCGAACAAAACGAAAGAAAAAATTAAGGGAACGATTAAAAACATTGAAAATAATTTTCAAAGGTTATTAGAGAATAAAGATGTCAAAAAAGTTGTGAATGACATGAAGAAATTTAAAAGTAAAAGAACTAAGGTCATTGATAAGATGCTTACTGATTCCTGGACTGATATTAAGAAAAGTTATAACCGTGAAGAAAAGGCGATGAAACAGTTTTTTGAGAATGAAAAAAACAAGATCAATTCAGTTTTTAAGAGTCAATTAGACGAATTGCGAAAAATGAAAAGTACTCTTGAGGAACACGTTGCAACTGCTCGTGGAAAGAAAGTAACGAAAAAGACCACGAAGAAAAAAGTAGCTAAGAAAGCAACAAAGAAAGCGACTAAGAAAGTAGCCAAGAAGGCGACAAAAAAAGCCGCCAAGCGCACAACTCAAAGACAAGTTTCAGCTTCTGCTAAATAAGTAGTCATTTATGGAGGGTGAAATGTCATCCTCCATAAATATATTTTTGAGATTATGCCTGCTTAAAGATTTAAGAAAACATGATCTCCCTCAACAGATACGTTCTTAATTCCTGATTTTTTGATGGCCTTAAGGATTAATTTTTTAATTGGAAAAATGGATACATGGGCCTTGTCAATTTTGAAGTCAAGGCGTGAATTTTGGCCTTTTTCGTATTTTGCCTGACCTTGAACTCTTAGTTTTAATTTAAAAATAAAGCGAGCTTTGAGTTCAAGATAAAATTTCCCCTTTTCAACTGCGACAGCAATATCTTCAAAGTCTTTGGGCGTCAAAGAGAACTTTTCTTGCGCTGATTCTGTTATTAGCGCTTTAGGAAATGCCTGCAAAACACTTGCAACAGAATTTTTGTCCACCGTTAGTTTTTCTATTTTTATTTGGCCATAATCGAGGCAGGCATTAATTTGAGTATCACCAAGGTTATTAAGCTTGCCATCGCACTCAAATTTTATAGATTGAATGACCTGGGTTCCTTTTCCCAGGTCAAAACTAACGCGATCGCTTTGAAGCTTCACAACCTTTCGCTTGTGAAAAAGAAATTGTGTATTTTCCAGTAGAATGTACGTTGAGGCCTTGATGACGTTGCTTGTATTCGCCGCTACTTCAAGATTCATTAATTCGCTTTGTGCCTTAATCACCTTCGGACCAAAATATAGGGCATATTCCTGTCTTTTAAATTGTGAATTGAGCGTTCTGGTGGTTATTCTCAAATTTTCAAAATTAAAAAGGGCATTTTGATTTTTAATTTCTAAATTAGCATTATTTATTTGAAGGTGGTCAAGGCCAGCTGCAAATAGATTTGAGCTTAGGAAAAGAGTAAAAAAAAGCACGGAGCGAGGGAGAAGTAACCATCCTGGCATCTTCATTTTCAAATCCTTTGATAATGTTTTATGACTTTTCGTCACTTTTGGATTTTGGGATAAGATAATGAGTGCGTTTGTCTTAAGAAGGCAGAAGATTCCAGCAGCAAATAATGCTAGAAAATGGCCATTTGTTTGAGTCAGTTGTTGCTATTTTAACTCATTAATTTTACAATCATTCCTGACATTTAAAATCGGGTTCGGGATAAAATAATTGGATGGATTAGCCAAGTATGTGCATACGACTGATTAAAATACTATTCATCTGCTGGCTTTTTGCACCCCTTCAGCAGGCCCACGCCCTGACCACTTTAAATACCACATTGGCTTCTGGCTATCACCGCGATTCTCTTAAGCAAGAACACCTCTCACTCTTTTACAATATGAAGTACAGCTATACTTCACACAGCGGCATTGAAACCTATTTGGATTTTGGTATTAACAATGATTTCGTCCAAGAGGAATGGGGCGCTTATCCCTATCTTTTATACCTCACCTTGCCACTCGACAAAGGACAAGAGTCTGCGGCCTTTCGTAAGTCACGTGTCCAGATAGGACGCCAGATATTTTTAGAGGGTTTTGCTTTTGAGACATTAGATGGCGTGGTTTTACAAAGCTACTTAAGGCCTGATTCAGGAATTATAGTCTATGCCGGAAGTTTGCATGTACCGGAGGAAACAACCAAATCTAGTTTTAAAGAACAAATCTATGGCAGCAATTTATTCTTTAATAAAAAAATGATTTCACTTAAAGTTGGACCAGCTTATAAAACTAATGCCAATACTGAGACTTATTTGTTCAATAGCAATGCTTTAATCTTGGCAAATGATTTTTGGTCTCATCCTATGCTCTCTTATAAGCAAGAATGGAATTTTAAAGACAAGTCTGTTGGGCAAGAACTTGCTGAGGTTCGAGCTGCTCCAATAGAGAATATTAGTATGGGCCTACAATATTCATCACGCCGACCCGATCCAAATTTTAGCCGTAAGCGGCGCTTAATTTATAACTTATTTGCTGTTGGGTATGAGCGATCGCGAGCGTTGACTTTAGATTGGGATATGCCCACTCACCAACATATGGGCGCGCGAACAGAGCGGATTGAATATGAGTCTGTGGCGGGTAAAGAGAATGGCGAGTCGCACGAACTTAATTATTCTTTTGATCTGGGCAGTGCCAGCATCTCTCCCTCCGTACGCTACCTTTCGTCATTTGGCGGCGAGATGTGGGATTATCATTGCCGCTTTAGCTACGGAGTTAATCAAGTCACGCACATGTCTCTAGAAGCAGAGATGAGTAAACTTGACAAACTCAACTCAATCACTGGATATGCTTACAACGCTCGGGCCGGATTAGATCTGGAATTTTTATCTCGCTGGAAGGCCCAAGCACTTTTAGAAATTGAGCGAAATCATCTTTTTAAGGTTGATTCTAGGTTGGTAATTTATGCTTCGCATTTTTATTATTAGTGCGTTTTTTATGTTTGGCATGAATGCTATCTCCCGCGCCGGAGATCGGCCTGAATTGCACCAACCATTGAAGCAACTTTTTTCACACTTAAGGCATGGTGATGCTTTCAAAGAAATGAAAATCTCGTGTCGCGATTGCCATATGTTTTCTTTAAAAGCAAAATCCCAGGGCCCGCTAGCTCCTGATGTGGATGCGCGCTTGCTTTCTCCTAACAAGATGGTTTGTCACCAATGCCACTTAGGAAAAGTGGAGACGCCAAGACCGGATCAATGTAGTTTGTGTCACAAAAATACACAGTTGCTACGGCCTTCAGATCACCTTATTGATTGGAAGAGGCGCCATGGCAAGATATCGCAGTTAGATGGTGACAGCTGTAAAAAGTGCCATGCTCAAGGCACTTGTTCGGAATGTCACTTAAAAAGAAAATCGAGCGTCAATCGTGTTCACCGTGGGAATTTTAGAATGACTCATTCGACTGAGGCACGCTTTCGCCCTAATTCATGTACGGTCTGTCACCAGTCTCAGGGCTTTTGTATGGATTGTCACATTGGCAAGAGGAAGTGATGGGGAACAAGAGTAAAATCCTTTATCTCTTTATCTTATGCGTAGGCGTTGTGGCCTGTTCTAATGATCCACAATTTGAAAATTATCATCTTCGCAATTCAAGCGACCTAACTTTGACCGACTCTACTCATCCCCATGGATTTAGTCGTAGTGACTGTTTTTCCTGTCACGTGCTCTCCAATATCCATATGCAAGATCGTCTTGGTTCCAACCTTCTTCCATTGGCACGTAGTCAGGTAAAAAGTTCAGGCGTACAGAGTTGTAGTTTGTGCCATGGTACCAACGGAGTGTCACAGTGAAGCCCTTCACCATTTATTTATTAATCCTGGCGTTTTTATTTATTATAAAGTCCCCGCTTAATGCCAAAGAAGGAACTCTTTCACGCCTCGATCCCCATGGACAGAAAACCGAAACTTTGCGTTTACAAGATATTCATCCGCAAAGTTCCTGCATGGCCTGTCATATTCAGGTGGGAAAAAAAGTAGAGGTTGCTGCTGACGTCCAGCAACGTTGTTTTGCTTGTCATGGTAAATTACCTCATTCCGGCCTATCCGAACATTTGGGTAAGGATTTAAAAGTCTTGAAGGGTCATTTGCAAGGCAAACTTAATTGTCTTAGTTGTCACTTTCCTCACCGAGGAGCCCTTAATGGGAAAAAGGCAGGGCACCAAACCGAAGATTTTTTGGCCTCATCCTTCCTATATAATCCCGAATCTATTTTATTTGATAAAGAAAAATATACTATTAAGCGTGAACCTGCACCGATGCTACGTGCCGATTGCATTGATTGCCACAACCAGGCCAATATGAAATGAAAGAATTGAAGCAAATCATTTTACTTGTCTTGATGGCCGTGACGATGGCATGGAGTTTAAATACCAGTGCAAGTGGCCCGACAACGGCATGGGAAACCCATATTCCATCGCCGACCTTAATCGTGGCCGGAATGAAACAAGTCTGGACTTACTCGCATCGGGAAAAAGCACTTTATCAAATGGATGCACAGACTGGCGCCTATGTGCAAAAGTTTTTTATTCAAGAATGGGGAATGGTGGCCATCGCTAGTATGGCATCTTATCAAGAAAATATTTTATTTTTCGCGGCCAGAAAAAATAAGAAATCGAAGGAATATGAATACGGGTTATGGCGTTGGGGAGGAACAGGAGTTCCCGAGCAAGTTGTTACGAATCTTCCAACAGCTGAAAGATCCCATGGTATGACGTGTTCACAGCAATCTTGCGTCTTGATTCTTGATCAAGTCTACACAACGCTTAATTTAAGACAGTGGAAAAAGCACCTTATTCCTGAGGCGAAAAAGATCGAAAATCCACGCTTAAGACCCGATATCAATCCCTTTGCTAGTTGGCAAGACAAGCTACTAATAGGAGAGGGACAATATGTCGCCGTTGCCGTAGGCAAGAAGTTTATTCATCTCCTGGATGGCCTGCGTGGAAATATCGTCAACTCGAGGCTTAATTTTGAAGAGAGTGAGAAGTTGGATGTGTTTAGAAAGTGGGGAAAATGGGGGACCTGGGAAGGTCAATTTATGTTTCCTAAAGATATGGTTTATCTTAAAAAGTATGATCTCTTAGCTTTTGTCGATAGTGGTCTTAAGCACGTCTTTTTTTTCCATCCAAACGGTGACTATGTCGGTAAGTTTGCTCCCGTCGCGGGACTCAAATATCCTATTCATCTAGGTTTAGACAATAATCGAATCTTTGTTTCCGACTTTTCTGCCAACCGCGTGGTAGCAATTGATTTTCAACCGTTAGTCGAGGTTGAGAAAGAAAAGAAAATCGAAGATTTTTTACATACCAATCTTTATCTCAATCCCAAAATCCATGAAGATATTTCAACTGTTCGCTGTTTGAATTGTCATGACGGAACCTTGCGTGATTCCCTCCATGGATTCTATGGCGATAAGTTCCAGCACCCAATAGGTAAAGAAGTAACAAAAAAAATTGATTTGCCTTTGGAAAATGGCAAATTTGTAACCTGTAATTCATGCCATGATCAACATCATGAAAAAAAGATGGGGGACGTGTTTACTCGTGATGGTATTTTGCAAAACAATACTCTAATTCCCGCCAATTTGCGAGCATCTCCAAATACTTTGTGTCAGACCTGCCACCAGGAAAAAACACAGGTGGCGAGTAATCACTTTAATCTTCATGCCGGGAAAAATCATCGCCTGACCCGCAAAAATGTCCACGTCTTGGCCTGCTTGCAATGCCATACTCCCCACGCTGGAGAGAAACAGCTATTGAGACATAAAGCTCCCGAGCTGTGTCTCAATTGTCACCAGGATCATCTTAGGCCTCAATCCCATCCGTTAGGTAATGTTGTGAGTTTGCATGGTAATAAGCATGTAGACTGTCTTTCTTGTCATGCTATGCATGAGGCAGCAAAAGTTTCCAGTTTTGGTAAAATGGGTAAGAAGCAAAGTTGTTTGGAATGCCATACTGATTTAAAAGAGAATCTTGGAAAAAATAAACATTTGGCCCATGGACTAAATCCTAAACTCAAAAGCCCAACCAACTGGCCACAACAGGAAACACTTTGCTTACAGTGCCATGACCCACATAAAAAGCGACTTCCAGTAGAGCAAATGTGCAAAAAATGTCATGCCAAACAAATTCAAATTCATGAGAAGTTGAATCCAGTGGCGCAAACCTTTAGGGCCGAAGGCATTCATCTGGCAGGCGAGTCTGTGACATGTTCAACCTGCCACCAGCATCACGGTTTATCTTCTGAAAAGAAGTTTTTTAATACTCAAGACAAACTTATGGTTTTTTGTTCGAGTTGTCATGGGCCTGAGACGACTAAACTATTTAATCAATATCATACTCTTTTGAAGGATAAGCATGGTCGCAGAAAATAATAAAGCAGGGTTGGCGGTTAAAATTGAACAGTGGATATCACAACCTAATAGCAAGTTCATTATTCGTTTGATTGCTTTTCTTATAGGGATAGGAATGGGGCTTTTTGGAGTGTTCCAAGTATTGTTTCTCTATCGCGTTCTTCCCCACGGAGGCCTCTAGATGAAACATTGGCTCAAAATTTTAGCGCCACTCTTTCTTTTCTCACTCCCATGGCTTTTGGGGGGGATGCTAGTTGGTAGTTATCCTGGATACAAAGTATATGAATATGTGTGGAAAGATGCGGGCTTTTGTACCTCATGCCACGTCCATGACTATGCCACCGTCGGATGGCAGCAAAGTAGCCACGCTAAACTGACAACTTGTCACGATTGTCACCACCAACCTTTGCATGAATATGTGCGGGAGACTTTTGTTCTAATTACCAAAAATCCAAAATTTCCTAAAGATCTTGACCACGTTCCTTATATCCCGAATGATCTATGCGAAGCTTGTCATATTTCTGGCAATCGTGATATGTCGACTGTGACTGGGCCTCTTAGTGGTGAAGATGTTGCTAAATTGCCCAAAGTGGACAAGCTTTTGTTGCATAAAATTCACCTTGAGAAGAAAACTAAATTGAAACTTTTAAAAGAAGTTTTTCTTGAGGAAAAGGATCGTGGAGGTAGTGAGCCAATTATACCAACCAGGGTTATGGGAGAGGAGCGCTCGATTACTTGTAGTGACTGTCATGGCGGTCCGGCCAACCGCGGGCACAATTTTTCCGCCGCAGACCTGGCGTGTGTGCGCTGCCATGATGACAAACATAAGAGTAAAATTGGAAAGCAATTTGGCTGTCGCAATTGCCACTTTCAAGATTTCTTAATTCCTGCCGACAGGTAACTGGTTGATTTTACTGTCGATCGGTTTTGATATTGAACTTATGCTTTTCCAAATTACTCCGATAAGTTATGTAGATCTCTAGGGGCAATATATGAATTCATCTCTTCTAATAGCTTTGCTTATGTTCTCTTTTGCTTGTTCAAAGGCGAATCAGGATCTTCCCTCGATCAATGACAAACAATTTATTCAAAGCAACGCTATCGATGGACTTTACCCTCACAAGAAGCTTTTCACAAAAGCAGAAAATCACGGCAAGATGTTTTTGGCCAACCGTGAATCTTGTAAGACCTGTCACGGTGAAGACTTAAATGGCGGCGTCTCTCAAATATCATGCAATAGCTGTCATACCGTCTACCCTCACACAGTGGAATTTTTAAGTGGTAAAGAGCATGGCAAAAAATATCGTCAAAATAAGGCCGAATGCTACCAATGTCACAGTAAGCCGGGTGCCAAAGTGGCCTTCGAAACATGTAAAAAATGCCACGAATATCCACACTCTGGAGGATGGGCGCAAAAAGAAAAGCATGGCAAAGCTTATTTAGATAAGGTTGCATGCCAGGGTTGTCACGCTGGCAAAAGTGATGATGAAAAGTCTACATATGCTCGTGTAACCTGTAAGTCGTGTCATGTGGAAATTCCACATTCTGAATCCTTTAAAAATGGCGCTCATGCAAGCATGGCAAAAACTTATGAAGGTGCTTGCACAAAATGTCATGATAATTTTACCCGCAATTTTCCTGACAATGGAGAAGATGGTTGTCGCACATGCCACGAAGGATCACTGCAAATCGAGTGGAAAGAGGATGTTTCACATGTCCCTTTTTTACCTCGCACTCCACACAATTACTTAGATAAGCTCTTGCAAAGATATCCGGCCTCAAAAGGCGCTAAGTAAATTTGAAAACCCGATTTTTAACAATGCTCTTTGCCTTAACTGGCCTTCAGGCCATGGCACAGATTTACCATTGCAATATAAACCTTATCCCGGCCGGAGAGACTATCTCTGAAGAGCAAGTGGATAAACACATCAAGCGTTTCTCTTACGATGCTTCCTCAAAAGATGGTATTCTTTCGAAATTCAAAGGCGTGGAAGTTTTTGTCTGGAAAAAGGCGAATTTGTTAAATTTGATGGTAAAGCGTGAAAGTTCTAAATTAGAGCTTGCTACCAAGTATCATGCAGACCAGGAAAGCATTATTCTCAGAGTAAAGCCTGATTTAGAAATTAGTTGTATGACGGACAAAAAGCTTAATTCCCAAGGAACGGTAGTCGAAAAAAAATTATACTTAGATAAGATTACAGATGAAAGTATGCTTAAAGATTTTACGCTTAAGGTTGAGGTTCAAATTGAAAAGGATTTAAAATTTAAGCGCCCCACTCACGGCCCGACTGACAAGATGCGCTCAATCCTTTTTCAAAATGGTGAGTTGCTGCCACCCAATGCTCCGAAAGATAAAAATGCTGATTTTTGCATTTTTCACGTGCGAGTCAAGGTCGACGAAGACACCATCATGCCTGCCGGAACTGGCCTACAACCATTAGATATTCGAATTCTATCAAATAATGATACTCAAGAAGTTTTGACCTATAATTTTGTAGATTTTGAAAATGGCAAAACTGAAACTGAAACCTTTGCTTACATTCCATTCTCTTTAGAGTGTCGCTACCAGAAAAATGAGCCTATGACCTATCGTAGTTTTAAAAAAATTACCGGAAATAGAATCACCATTAAAAGAAAATAAATACGGACTGTTTAGATGAGGCCGGAAGCATTGTCTAAAGCTAGGTAAAATGAAAGGCAAGGAGGGACCATGGCGTCACGCTATTTGCAGCAAGTTGAAGATGCGGTCGATTTATTAATCGAAAAAATTGGCAAAAATCTAGTGGTCGGAGCCCCTCTAGGAGCGGGTAAGCCAAACCATCTTCTCAATGCCATCTATCTTCGAGCGCAGAAAGATTCATCTATCAAGTTGACCATCGCAACCGCTTTAACATTAGAAAAACCTAAAGGTGTCAGCGAATTAGAAAAAAGATTTTTAGCGCCGATGGTAGAACGTGTTTTTGCTGATTACCCGGACCTGATTTATGAAATTGATCGACGAGATGGTCGTTTGCCCGAAAATATTGAGATCGTCGAGTTTTATTTTCCACCCGGAAAATATTTGAACAATTCGAGAGCTCAGCAAAATTATGTTAGTTCAAATTACACACACGTTGCACGCGATATGATGGATCGAGGAGTCAATGTCTTAGTACAAATGGTAAGTCGCGCCGATATTGATGGCAAAAACATGTTAAGCTTAAGCTGTAATGCCGATGTCTCGAATGATCTTGTGCCAATGATGCGTTCACATCAACGATCGGTTATGATTATAGGTCAGTTAAACCAGAATTTACCATTTATGTATGGCGACGCCTTAGTTAATGAGGACTTCTTTGATGTTATTGTTGATAACCCGGCAGAGTATTATCAAATTTTTGGACCTCCCAAAATGTCAGTTAGCGATGCCGATTTTTTAATTGGTTTGCATGCTTCAGCATTAGTCAGAGATGATGGCGAGTTACAAGTAGGGATTGGTTCTTTGGGAGATGCCCTTATTTATGCTCTATGTTTGCGCCAAGATAATAATGACATCTACCAGCAGGTTTTAGAGCAACTGAGCATAGAAAAAAAGAATCAGGAAATTATTAATCACATTGGAGGAACGAATAAGTTTGAAAAGGGATTGTTTGGTGCCACTGAAATGATCGTCGATGGATTTATGCATTTGTACAAAAGCAAAATACTCAAAAAGCAAGTTTATGATCATGTTGGGCTACAAAGATTGATTAATGAAGGTCTTGTTACCTGTAGTTTTGATAAAAAGATATTAGATCTCCTGGTTGAGAGAAGAATCATTTCATCGCGACTCTCTCTCGATGATTTTAATTTTTTAACTAAATTTGGAATTTTTAAATCCAATCTAACTTTTAAAGAGGGTTTGATCTATTTGCAAAATGGTGATTTTCTTGTTCCCGACTTGGCCGAGATGCATGAAAAAAATGAAATAATTAGCAAGTGTCTTGGTCATAGTCTCAAAAATGGAGAAATTGTTCACGGCGGTTTTTTTCTAGGGCCTCAAAGCTTTTATCATTGGCTAAAGGAATTATCTGAAGACCAGCGACGTTTGTTTGCCATGAAAAGTGTACTAAAAATTAATCAACTATATGGCCATGAAGAGATTGATCGACTTCATCGCAAGAATGCCCGGTTTATTAATAGTTGTATGATGACGACCTTGTCTGGCGCTCATGTCTCAGATGGATTAGAGGATGGTAGGGTGATTAGTGGAGTGGGAGGGCAATATAATTTTGTCGCCATGGCGCAAGAATTACCAGATGGTCATTCTATATTAACAATGCGAAGTACGCGCATGTCTAAAGGTAAATTACTGTCTAATATAGTTTTTAATTATGGTCACGTTACAATCCCACGTCATATGCGCGATATCGTTGTGACGGAGTATGGAATTGCAAATTTGCGTGGAAAAACAGATCAAGAGATTATTAAGGCCTTACTAAATATTGCAGATTCAAGGTTTCAACCATCGCTGCTGGCCCAGGCCAAGGCGGCAGGAAAGTTGGCGAAAGATTACACCGTGCCAAAGGATCGGCAACGCAATGACCCCATGCTTTATCAGACTATTTTGAAGCGCTATAAGCAGCAAGGATTTTTTTCCGTCTTTCCATTTGGTACCGATTTCACTGAGACAGAGAAAATGCTTGGCAAGGCATTAAAAGGACTAAAGGCCGATAGTGACAAGGGTAGACTACATATGCTTGGAAGTATTTTTCTTTCGCTATTTTCTGGTGAAAAAGCAGGGCACTTACCTTTGCTAGAGCGAATGGGACTTACTGGCGCTTCCAATTTGCGCCTTTGGCTTTTTCGTAAACTTTTAGTTAATAAGTTTAATCAACTCGGACTGGGAATTGTAGACAAAAATTGAGATGAAATTAAGGGGATTTTGTTTTAGAATTGTTTATCGAAACTAAATTACCACCTAGGCGAGGCGATGAATTTTAATTGGCCTTTATATTTATCCCCATTACTATTAATCTTATCTCTAGTTTTTAACAAACGTCATATTCGTCATTTTTTTGCCATGTCCGCCGGCGCTGTTTGGTGCTTTCTGTTTCTGCATTGGCAAGGAGAACTAGAGCAGTCATTATTTTATTTTGGCATAGCTATGCTGGCCGTTAATTTCTTTTTTATGGCCCACGCGATATCCCACTTGATTATCCCTCTGTCAGATATAGAAAGACCGCTATACAACAATTATTTTAGTAAACTTGGGCGTGGAAATTTCAAGAAGCTTGTGGCCATAGGAAAATTTGAAAATAAGGCGAATGGAGCAACATTAATTAAACAGGGTGAACGCAATCGATTACTGTTTTTCGTCGTCGACGGCTCGGCAGTGGTATTAAGAGATAATCAAAAAATAAAGACGTTGAAAAATGGCGATATTATTGGTGATATAAGCTACATTAGTGGGAATCTAGCATCGGCGACAGTGCGATCAGAGGTTCTCAGCACATTTTTAGTTTGGAAACAAGATGAAGTGAGAGAACTTCTTCGCAAAAACCCCGGCCTTTTAATCGAATTTAATGCCTTATTAGAAAAACAGATTTCTCGTAAACTGATTGATAACAGCTAATTCACAATGAAGGTTAAAGATCATTGTGGATAAAGTTACAATAAAGCCTTGTAAGTGGTCGCGGAGTAATGTTCCAGATTAAAGTTCCCTCAATCTTTGAACCATCTTCAGAAAACCGATAGCTACGCGATCTAAAGTCACGCTCGCTTGACATGATAACATTTGGATCATAGTGCTTTAATGTGACTTGTTTAACATTTCCCGAGGGATAGCGAACTACATCAAAGCCCGTTACGAGTGTCACATGCTTTCTAACTAACATGAGCGGATAACGTCCAAGTTTTAAGTCGGCATACATGCTTTTAAGATGTTTCAAAATGTGTGCTGAGGATTTTTCAGGAGTACTTAGAGGTCCATCAAAAAAGAATGTATAGGAATATTTTAAAATCTCTTTTCGTGCTAACGATAAGTTATAAAGAAGTGAACGTTGCTTTAATATACCTTCACTGCTGCCACATAGCTGGTTAAGGTTTTCATGCCCATCGATGTACACCTTGCCAGAACAATTGTTTTGATGCAAGCGTACTGCGCGCTGGATTTGTTTTTTAACCTTTTTGAGAGACATTTTTTTGTGGTCAGGTCTAAAGACAACTTTCATTTTTACTGCCGCAGCTACGCCCACCATTCCTTGACACGCGCCCTCGGAATCGGCAACTTTACCAAGCAACATTAAAAGTGGGTGACCCAAAGTGTAGCGATAGAAGTCATGATTGGAAAAGCATAGAGAATCCTCTCCGGCCTTAAAGTCGGTATTAATACTGGTCGGAAAAAGATTTTTCGTGCCTTTTCCTGAAGCAAAACTGGCACTTGAAATAATGAGCGCGCAAATGACAAATAACATTTTCATAAAAGACCTCTCCTTAAGCTATGTAGTTTATAGCCTAAGGTGAGATCAGATGAAACACGATAGAAAAATTTATAGGGATTATTCTACCCTCAATTCTCCGTTTCTTTCGGCAATAATTTCAGTCACTTCCTTCTCTATGATGTCCTTCTCGTCAAGGTTTGAAGTTAAAATTGCTGATTGTGATACTCGCAAGTTTTTGGCCGGTACTTGATTGGTGTAGCTAATCATGATTTCACTATCATAAAGAAGATCATCAACATTTTTCCAATAGAGAATCCCGGTTTTGTCTTCCCAGTACTTGGCAAAAGTTATCCATTCTAAGGCGCGAAGTTTTGCCACAGCACTTTTCCAAGTTTTAACTACTGAAGTTTCAAAATCATAGCCATAGGCCCATTTTTTAAGTACTTGGAATTGAAATATCGGCGAGGCAGAAGTATTTCTCTGTCCACCTGCACCAACTGCTGAATAATCCTTAATCCATTCAGTTCCGCTGCCAGAGCTGCAGGCACCAGTATAAACCAAGCGCAATTGGTTATTTTTTAGTCCCAACTCATGCTGAGTCATTCTTGGCCCATTACCATCAGTGCGTACTCTTTGGTCGCCACTATGAACAAAGGCAAAATAATCAATCACGGGGTATTTTTTTACAACTTCTTTCCATTTTTCATCAGTATTTCTTTCTGATTTGTTATCGTCTCCAATAATCCACTTGACGTTAGCATAGCGTACATAGGCCCAAGGAGAGACCAGAACCATTCCGCCATAATTAACAATATGATCGAGGGTTTGTTCTAGCCATCCAAATTTTTTAGGTAGCGCTAGCATTCTATCGACGTCGCCATTGATTCTAATCACGGCTGCTCTTTGTTTGCGTTTTACTTTTTGATAGCTCGCAAGAAATTCCCCTTTTTTGGCATCATAGAGAACTTTTTCAGGTTCATATTCAAATGTCATTTTTCCTAGCATTGAATCGAATTCTTTATCATGCAATGTCATGGTAAAGAGGTCTTTGCCTGGGCGGATTTGTCTAACCAGCATAATTCCAAAATTTTGTCCCAGATTCTGTCCTTCAAGACGAACAGGATCATTGGCACCAAGCAAATCATTAATGTTGGGTAGTCTGACTGGAATTTCAGGTCTATACTTTCGATTTCCTTTGCGTAAATACAGTTTTAAATATGATTTTTCAGGATGCTTACCATCAACGACTAAATCTACTTTCATATCTCCTTTTGGTAGTTTAAGTAATTTACCATCACTAGTTTTCATAACTAGATCTGGGGCACCTTCAGGTTGTGCCACATTCATTTTTCCTTCAATACTTTTTTTACAACCAACAGTCAGCAAAAGCGCCACAATAAGCGTCAGTAGTTTTAGAAAATGCAACTTCATAAATACTCCTTAATCATTTCTAATTGCGGCTCACTCAATGCATGATTGGCATCAATTAAGATGGCAAAGCTTTTCTCAATACAAGTTGTATTTCCTTTGCCACAATTATTTAATACGTATCTTATGTCTTGATTAGTCAGTTCTGGCGCGTGTGATTTATCACTTACGAAACTTGAAACAGAGGTCGGTAAACCAACACCTTGCAAGGCCTGGCGGTGATCTTTAATCCAGCTTGGAATTTGGATTTTATATTGAGTGAAAAATGCCGGGTCCATACCATCTTCTGCCATATGCATCTTTTGTATAGCTTCAATCTTTTTTTCAAATGAGCGGTAGGCCTTTTGCACTTCCTCAGGTAGCTTTTGCATAAACTCAGTATGTGAAAGTTCCGAGGCCCACTGATTGAGATTTGAAGGTGATAAATTGTATTTTTCAATTTGGCGCGCTAGTTGTGCCGCGCTGACCTGATAGTCGGCCTGTAAGTCTTCTGGCCTGCGCGACTTCTCAAATTCAATTTTAGAAGGCAGTAGTGGTGCTTGCACCGCCAACTTTTGTTGCTGCTTAATTTGTGATTTATTTGAAGCTGCAATGACAGTTATGGAATCATTATTTTTATTTATTTTTACTGTCGACTTGGCACCAATGCCCAATGTCGTGAGTATGATGGCCAAGGCCGCCAAAGCAACGATAATAAGCATGCCCCAAATTCTTTTCATACGTGATCTCCAAACTTGCCCTGTTTTAAGCTGTTGCAGAATTTTTATCAATCGCATGGGTAAAATTTACGTCCCGTAGTCAACGATATTTCGCAGAGTTAACGCATTATG
>Ga0210057_1004724_pt1 | contig 17900 bp, 24 predicted proteins | sample CryGeyCG2114_010_2_FD_183968 | JGI IMG/M metagenome (GOLD analysis project Ga0210057, IMG submission 183968) | Groundwater microbial communities from aquifer - Crystal Geyser CG10_big_fil_rev_8/21/14_0.10 (SPAdes) (version 2) | ecosystem: Environmental > Aquatic > Deep subsurface > Groundwater ...
TCCTTTTAAACCATGGGGCACATCAGCTTATGCAAACAAAGTACCTGCCGATCCTGAAAATTTATTAAAATTGGGATATAAATTAGCTAAAGACATGATTAAGTATCATATTAATCCAGATAAAAACTATGGTTGTGCAAATTGCGACTCATGTACCATTGAAGAAGATATTAGAAAATTTGTTTTGCTTCCTAAAAAAAATTAAAAATAACACATATGTTTATTCCAAAATCCTTTTCAGTTCCAAAAAAAACAGACATGAACAATATGTATTTTCTTGTACCGATAACAACGCAGGATGTTATGGAGGACTGGCTTGTTTTGACAAATAATGCAGAAACAATTTTTAAAACTCGTGGTGGCAGATCAAGAAAAGAATGGCCGTTTGTTTGTAGTTTGGAGGAAAATTATAAAGATCTTGCCTGGCTTGAACTGAGTGCAGAATATAAACAATTATTTTCATTCATTATAAGAAAAAAATCTAACCTTAAATATGTGGGATGTGTTTATATTTATCCCATTGATCTTTTTTATCCCGAAAAGAAAGGAAAATTTGACGTGGATTTTTCGTTTTGGATTACCAAAAAAGAATTTGATAAAGGAAATTATGAAATGATTTTTGAGCTATTATATATGTGGCTTATACATACGTGGCCATTTAAAAAAGAAAGGATCTATCTTCGCAATAAACTAATTCCAAAAAAAATAGCCCAATAATTCGCTTTAATAAGTAGTGTCTGTTTAACCTCGCTTTTTTTTATTCGCAGTTCTCAGAGCTTGCCGATCTTGAGCACGCTCTACACTTCTTTGCTTTATAGCATTGTTTTTATCACGTTGTTTTTTATTTTCACTATCAACTTTTTTTTGACATTCAGGATCAGGACAAACTGATTCAGTATTAATTATAATTGAGTCATACATCTTTTCTTTCCAAGTCCGTATTATTTTCCGTTCTTTTCCGCACCGAATGCAAAAATTGTGGCCTGTTTTTTTCATATTGGTAAAGTGAAACTTATATTGACGTTAAATAGAAGCATAATGTAGTTGTTATTAAGTTTGAATATATGATAGTATACCATACTTTTGAGAGAAAATATATTGTTTTTTCCTACCGATATACTGTATCTTATGAAGATTACTGCACATCAACAAAATCAAATTAAAGTAATTGATGAGATTGGACAACAAATTAAAAAAAACTCACTTCGTTTCAGTACGGTTTCACCAATTGATGATTATGAAAATGATCCACGGATATCTTTAACAAATGTTCATTTTCCGAATGAAAAATTAACAAAAATAATTCAAAATGCATTTATCAATCCATTAATAAAGATTCATCCAAATCATTATTTTTACTCAAACGACTCTTTACATATGACAATAAAAAATATAAGAGTTGTGAGTAATCCTCCACAATTTACTCAGTGCGATGTTAAACACGCAAAAAACATTTTTCAAGACGTTATTCCTAAACATAATAAATTCTACGTCTATTTTTACAGATTAATGCTTTTCCCACATAATCTATCACTCATAGGTACAACAGATCCAGAATTGAATAAAATTGTTTTAGATCTTGATAATAGGTTAAAAAAGGCTAATATACCTGATGATAAACAATATGTAAATTCACAGTTTTCTTTTCCAACATTACCCTCGTTCGTTTTACTTCACCAGTTACTGATGAATTTACTAAAAAAGTTGAAAAATTGTCTCAACACATAGACATAGAACCCTATAAAGTCGATTCCATTTCCCTTCTCTCCTGTAATGCAGTACTTAAGAAAAGAACCGTATATAATACTTGGAAACTAAAATAAATGTGAATTAATTATATTATAGGGTATTTTGTGTTATAATCAGGAATGAGCTTTAATGGAGAAAACCCTCGTTTACCAGCTTTTCCTTCTCGTAATTTCAGAAGAGTAATCAATGTAGTAAATTTTGCAATCCCTCCTTCACTTGCCGGATTTTATCAGTTCTATGCTGAAACTCATGGAAGCAAGCCAGGACCTTTTAATTTAATTGAAGAATTTGCAGAAGGAAGCATTCCTGCACTTATGGGAGGACTAGCGATGCTTGGACTCTATTCCTACTTAAAACGTAAAGCAAATTTGGATCATGATACCGATACAATGGGGAAATGTATAGCCTACGGAACTGGAGCATTGATTGGATATATGGGAATGGTAATAGTGGGAATTTTAGTTCATCAAACATCTGGAATAGCAGACATCAAATGGGAGCCTTTTAAATAGATTAGTTGTATATACTACTACTTAAATAAATATATGTTGACAAAATAACCTCAAAAGATTATAATTACCTCATAGTTATTAGTTGCATTTAAATCAACTTATATTATGAATTCTATTCTTACCCAACTTGGACTAACCACAAATGAATCCACAGTTTATCTAACCTATCTCAAATACAAAGAAAAAACAGCTGCTGAGATTGCACGGATTATCCATATGGATAAATCGTCATGTTACCGTGCAGTTAAATCGCTTGTTGAAAAAGGACTTCTTATTACTGTCCCCCGTTTACGGGGAACAACTCATACAGCTGCTTCACCTGATGTTTTGAAAGAACTTCTCCAAAATAAAAAAAATGAACTAAGAACACAAGAAAACCAATTAAACGATTTTGTTCAAAAATTAATAAAGGATACCGAAAAAAAACGAAGTACTTATATCAAGGTTGAGCAAGGAATTCAAGCAATACGCGATCAAATGAACCGCAACCTTGAAGCCGCAGTTTCATCAAATAAAATCATTAAAGAACTATATCGTCTTTCTTTCCCTTACTTCAAAGACAAAGAGCATGTTGAATGGGTTAATGAATTTGCACGTCGAAGAATTAAGGCAGGTGTTTCAATAAAACAAATCGTAGACTTTGCAGATAAACAGGTTTTTGCACCGATAATGAAATCCGATAAAAAACTGTTGAAGGAAATACGCCTTATGCCTAAAGAAATGAGAGGCCTTTATGGACTTCGAATATCCGGAGATATTGCCAATATTACCAGTTTTGATGAAAAAGAAAATTATATTGTTATTACCATAAAAGACACCTATGTTGCACTGCTTCTCAACTCGATGTTTGATTTTATTTGGGAAAGGAGTGAAAAATATATATGAACTGGATTATCGCAAGTCTTTTTATGTTTGTTTTTTCAGTTATTCTCTATGTTCTCATCCGTCAAGCGTCTTTACTTAAAATTCCAAATCCACTTATTAATCTTACTTCTTTTCTCATTCCCCTTTTTTTATATATTCCTATTGGTATTCAAAATAAGATAAAATTTATTCCTTCATTGTATGAATTTGTCATCCTCATTTTATTGGGATTTTTTTGCAGCTATTTAGGAAATAAAGCTTCGTTAAAAAGTATTGAGCTTGCTCCCAATCCAAGATACAGCCTAATCATCTCAAAAAGCTATGTTGTATTAACAACACTCATAGCGGTTCTTTTTTTTCATTCACCTTTACCTCTCAATTCAGCTTTAGGGATACTGCTAATTATTGTTTTTTCAATCATAATTATGATAGGAAAAAGCAATATGAAAAAATCCCATTTTCTTTGGCTACCTTTATCATTCGGTGCATTTTTTGCATGGGGAATTCTTACCATTGGAATGAAATATCTTTTTACCATTGGCATTAATACAATTCAATTATTGACTCTTCTCGCGATAATTGTTTCTTTGATAGTGGTATTCGAAATTATTGTTTCAAAAATTCCTTTACGAACCTTACATATTAAATCAATAGCATTACTGTTAAGTATTGGAGTTTTTTCAGGACTATTTAATTATTTTATGATTTTGGCATTATCAATAACGCCAAATATCGGATATGTAAGCGCAATAAATACAGCCTCAATATCTGCTGTCGCAATATGTTCTTATCTTTTCTTTCATGATGAACTTACCATTACAAAATTATTTGGAATATCAGGAGTAATAGCAGGATTAATCTTGTTACTCGTTACATAAGTATGCAACCTATACTAAATTATTTGAAAACCAACCATAAATCACATCTTATATTCGATTTGGATTCAACGCTTATTAAACTTCTCATTGATTGGTCAACATATCGAGAACAATTGTGGAAATTAGTTTCTACTTTTGACAATAAACTCACAGAAGAAATTCCTTGCAAACCATTTATGGGTTTTAAGTTAACAAACACTGTTATTAAAAAACATGGGGAAAAAGCTAAACAAATTCTTGATCAATTCAATGAACATTATGAATTGACTCATTATACCGGTTACCTACCCAACGCAAATCTTATATCATTTATTCATTCCTATTATCAGCAATATCATTTTTTTCTTTGGACAAATAATGCTAAAAAAACAATTAAAGACGTTATGCAAAAAGAAAATTTCACCACCTGTTTTCAAAAAGTAATTACAAGAGACGATGTGTATTATATTAAACCGGAAATTGATGGATTTAAGTTGATTCATACAAATAATAATTTGAAAAATGGCTATTTACTTATTGGAGATAGTATTTTTGATAAACAAGCCGCGGATACAATTGGTATTGATTTTTTCCGTGTCAATTATTTTACCGCTTCATAGTTTCTTTTTACCATTTCCAATGCATCTGCATGATCAAACGCAATTTGATCATTTTGCGGAAGTTTGTCTAAAGAGAACCATTGTAGTCTGCTTACTTCTTCATCCCCTTTTTTTACTTGGCGGACAGCTTTAGCTGTATAAATGAAATCCACATTCTGTCTGTCTTCTTTCGGGCGATTTGGATTATCGTTTATTTTAAGCAATTTAATCTCTGTTATTTCCCAACCCGATTCCTCCATCACCTCGCGCTTCGCGCACTCGATAAGCGTTTCATCCCGTCCCATAAATCCACCCAATAAACCCCATTTTCCAAATTCTGATATTTTTTTGCCGTTTACAGTCCCCCGTTTTCCAAGAAGCACACAATTACCTTTTAGTACAATCGCATTGACTGTAATATGCCTTAGTGATGTTTTGTTATTATTTTCAAAAATACAGGTAATCATATTACATTATTTTAACATACCACTTATGCTTCGTCATTCTGGTAATCCCGCCATTGGCGGGAGCATCCAGAATCCTTTTATAGATTCTGGACAATCGCGTTTGGTGCCAGAATGACGGATTATTTATTATGAAAAAAGTGGGTGTTGTGTTATTCTCATATAATGATAAAAAAGATAATATATCCTCTTCAAAAAATAGGTTTAATCTTTTTGTTTATTTTATTATTACTTTTTCCTCAAAGAATTTATGCTTTTGAAATTACTTCAGATCCTCAATATATTGTCATAAACTTTTCCGATTCATTTCATTTTCTTGATTGGTATGCTTCTGAGGAAAAATGGCAGAAAGAAGTAAAACCAAAAGCAATACAAAGACTTCGGAATATTAAAACACTTTTAACAGTAGGTGCAACTCCACAACGGCAGCTTGCATGGAGCACTCTTCTTGAATATATGAATTATCCGCTTGATACGCCAACCTCAAAATCTCCCTATATTGTTCGTATAAAACGTATTATGGAACTTGCTGAAGAAGAACAGTTTCCTGTATTTATTCCTCTTAATGGAGTCTAATGGTGGGTGAATTACCTGAATTACGGAACTGGTTGGATTATGACGGAAACCAAACACCTGGTTATACCAACGACGATTATAAAAACTGTGGATACAAAAAACTTCGAGATATAGAATACAGAAATCGGTTTATTAAAGGATATAACCCGGATAACAAATGGAATGTAGATTGGGAAAATTATGAAACCCCCATGAAATTTGCAACAAGAAATTGGGGTGATGGTGATTTTCTTGTCGCACCCTCTCCTAATCTGGCAAATCATACAAGAACTCAGATGACTTTTTATAAAATTTAGAAAGAATGATTTGCAGAGAGCGTCAAAACAATTTCTTCATTCACCAATAGATGGGAAAAAGAAAATAAACTTAATCTATTTGCAGGATTATCAATCGGAACTGAAATTACTCTAAACGGAGCACTTATTCCTGGAGACAATAACTTTAAACCATATGGATTTCGCGCAATACAAGATCTCGCCTGCCCGCTTTCAAATCCAACCTGTGGAACTCAAAATAAGTGGAGTTATATATAACTTACTACTCTCCGAGAAAACGTCATACATGAATATATAAACGATTTTGTTTTATCAGCTTACTATAAAGGATTTCCAAAACAACGAATTTATACCCATGTATGGAGTGAAGCTGAACTTGGAGAACTGCGGTACATGAATGCAATTGGAGCATCGGTTACTCCTTTTTCCCGTATAGGGATGAGTATATATGGTAAAGCGCTTGATCCTCTTGAATTTTCGCTTCTCTCAAATACACTCGAACAAAGTGGATATCCAACATGGGCTGCTCCTGAATTTGCTCCGTTAAATAGAGATGATACGAGTTGGCAAACAGCATTATCAAACACTATGGAAAATAATACTGCACCAGCAAAACTTATCGATATATATAACGAAACCAATATCTTAAATACCCCAGCTGTTCCTGCCATCAAAGAAATGCTTTTGAAAAATCCACTGTTATCAGATTGTCAAATTAGCGAAACGCAAAATCTTACTCCCAACTTTAGTGTAAATCCTCAAAAAATTACCTGGAAAAGGCTATCAGAACAAGATGATTCAAAACTGCTTTCTATTCTTTTATGGAAAAAGAATTCATTCCCTAAACAAGAAGTGAATAATATAACGGAATTTAAATTATCTTCTTTAAAACAAACATCATTCAAACTTCCAATTCTTGAACAGGGATATTATTTCTAGGCTGTAAAACGACTAGGATGCGATGGAAAAAAATGGACCATATCTACGCCATATGTTTTATTCTCAGAAACGCCATTACCTGAAATTAATTTCCCTTATTGGTTTAAGATTTTAAGACATATTTTCCCTCAACTTTATTAAGAATTATTGGTTTTGCATTAGGAATATGTATTTGAGAAACGTGTTTTGCAGAAAATCCAAGATAATGACGCATTAACATTCTCACTAACCCTCCATGTGTAACTAACAATACTGTTTTATCAGAATACTCACACATTAAACGATCTAATCCATTAATCCGTTCCATCATCTGTTCATCAGTTTCAACACCATATTCATTTTTTTCATTAAATGAATCATCTTCAGACAAACTAAAAGCGGTAATATTATCTTGATCGGGAAAATAATCTGAAATAGTTAAAAACGGAACTCCCTGCAGTTTGCCAAACGCTCTTTCCCGAAGCAAGGTCGTTTTGATTACGTTTAAACAATGTGTTTTTCCAACTTCAACCGCCGTATTGAACGCGCGTTTAAGATCTGAGGAAAAAATTACATTAATTTTTTCTTGTAATAATTCCTGTGCAATCTGACGAGCTTGTTCTTTTCCATTTTCGTTTAGTTCTGTGTCAAGATGACCCTGAATAAGTTTTCTCAGATTATGATCAGTTTGTCCGTGGCGAATAATAATTATTTTTTTAGGCATGAATTACATTCTATCATATTTACTATGCATGATAACCTGCTACAATAGAGCTATATGCAGTCACATCCCATTGTACTTATCGACCTTGCTACTTCCTATGTTCAAACACAGGATGCTATTGATGAATTGGAAGAATTAAAAGCTCTTGTTAAAACATATGGAAGCACAGATATTGTCCAAATAATTCAACACCGTACACAACCAGATAAAGATTCGTTTATTGGCTCTGGTAAAGTTGTTGAGCTTGTTCAGATTGTAAAGCAAAAAAAAGTAGAGATTGTAATCATAAATGCAATCGTTAATTCCCGTCAGTTATATCACCTTACACAGGCAATGTGGCCTTCAAATCCTGATATAAAAGTTTGGGATCGTGTTGAACTCATTCTCAATATTTTTAAAAAGCATGCTCGAACTGCAGAAGCAAAACTGCAGATTGAAATAGCCCAGATGCATCATATGGGGCCGCGAGTATATGGGCTTGGTGGAACCCTTTTTTCGCGGCAAGGAGGAGGAATTGGTACAAGAGGCTTAGGTGAAACAAATGTTGAGCTTATGAAACGCCACTGGCGGGATCAGATTAAAAAAAAGCAAGAAGAACTTACTCGTCTTGAAAAACAACATCAACGCAATCTTGAAAGACGACGGGAAATCGGTTTAAAAACAGTTTCAATCGTCGGATATACCAATGCAGGAAAAACATCGCTTTTTAATCTTTTAACAAAAAAAGATAAGTTGGTTAAAGATGCTCTTTTCGCGACTCTTGATTCAATAACCGGTAAATTATATCTGCCAACATTAAACAAAGTTATTTTACTATCAGATACTATTGGTTTCATTCAAAATCTTCCCTCTACCCTAATACAAGCTTTTAGATCAACTCTCATGGAATCCATTTATGCAGATATTCTTATTCACGTAGTTGATGTTTCTGACCCAAAAATAGAGCTTAAGATGCAGGTTGTCGAACATGTTTTAACAGATCTTGGAATAGATAACAAAAAACAAATACTGGTCTTTAATAAGGAAGATATACTAGATAAAAAGAATAAAGATACAGTCCGAATAATTAAGGAAAAATACAATTATTTACCCAGTATATTTATTTCCGTAAAAACAAAAAAAGGAATCCTAGATCTCATTTCTTTGATTGAGAAGAATCTTACATATACCACTTCGCAAAAGCTACGTTAGGTATTATACCCTTGTTTTATAAAAACAAGGGTATAAAAAAACGCGCCGTGTCTTTCAAAAAGTTTGAAAAACTCGGCTGCGCTTATTTGGGTTTTTTAGAATTATGTTTTTTGATTTTAATTTTTGAATTGTTAATTCTGAATTCATAATTCTAAATTCTAGATTCTTTTATCTATCCTCCATCATCGTCTCCGTTTCTTAATAGTCCGGAAGATAAATGATTTGTAACTGAACCACTTATTCGCTCCTTTTCGAATCTTGACATTATCCTTTTCACTATTCTTTTTTTCATATATTTTAAACTTATAATAATTTATAATATATAAGCTTAATTTAAGCTTACATATCCAGAATAAACTATATTATTTTATTTGTCAAGGGGTATTTTATCTTATAGTTAATTATTATATATTTAACTTCATATCTTATAATAAATTCTTTTATGTCATTATTTTGTTTTACCAAGAAGGATTATTTATTTCAAATTAAAATGCTTGTTCAGTTGGAGCTTTCGCAAGCATGGTGGATACTTTTTGAAGACTTTCATGAAATTTTACAACAGTCATGGAAACATCTTTTGGGGGCTTTTGCCAACCCGGAATCTGCTCCTCTCTCGCAGAAGAAACATCAACTCCCGTAAGCAATGAGTTCTGCAGTGCACCGGTAAGACGTAAAGCCTGTCCACAAATACAATCGATATTCTGACTACGCACTACTGCTGGATCTTTTTGACCTCCTGTTGTTCTTACAAGGTCTCCAAACGATTGAGCAATTGGCGTTATCGCCTCTTGGGTTGGTTGAGTCGTGGTAGGCCCTTGAGTAACTCGAGCAGGAAGAGGGTCTGTTTTTCTTCTTAAATAAAAAGACCCTGCTGGTTTGTTTTTTTCATATCTTATCTCGTCCCACGCAATTTTGTCTTGATATTCCGATGGAGTCATGGTCCTTCCATTTAACTCTGCAGTTTTATTATGTTGGAAGCTAACTGCCCTGTGGGTAATAATAATAGGATAGGATTTCCCATCCACTATTACTGCGCTTCTTTCCTCAGTTTGCTCAAATCGTATTTGCCCACCAGAATGAAGTGGTTGATTTTCAACGGTAAGAACAACGAGCCCATTCGCTCTGTTATAAACTACTTGTCCAAAAAAAGGCAGATTGGTCTCATAATGTACGGGTGGAATCTCTGAAAAAGGATCGGTTTGTTCGGCTAATTGAGACGCCGCCGCTACTGACTCTTGCATATTTTATACTGTAACATATTTATTTATAAAATACTCTCTTAAAATACAAGTCTCCGCTTACTCTCTTTTTCCCAACTCCCTATCAAACATATAAAATGTTCCTCCTTTTTCTCCGGTAAGTTTCAGTTTTTCAATAAGTTCAATTACACTTTCCTCTTCCTCTACTTGTTCATCAATAAACCATTTGAGAAAAGATTGCGTCGCATAATCTTCTTTTTCAACGGAAAGCTTATAGATCTTATTTATTTCAGCTGTAATATATTTTTCATGTTCTAATGCGGAAACGAGTGTATCCATAGGACCATTCAATTTTGCTTTTGGTTGCTCAAGAGCTAGAAGCACTATATTCCCTCCCCTACTATATATATACTTATATATCTTCATCGCATGAGTCATTTCTTCTTTCGCTTGAAATTCAAACCAATGTGCAAACCCTTTTAAGTTTTTTCCTTCACAATAGGCGGCAATTGATAAATATAAATACGCAGAAGCTATTTCTTTTTGTATTTGTTTGTTAAGAGCACTCTCTACTGTTTTATTCATACATAAATAATTAATTAATAATATTAGCCTTATTATTTGTATTCTATCACCGTTTTCTCGTCCCACCTTACTTTTGCTTCTAAAGCATGCTTATCATCCTTACTTCTATATCCAACAGCACACATAACTACTGAAGCAAAATCGGTCTTATCCAACCCTAGTAATACATCAACTTTCTTTTTATCAAAACCTTCCATCGGACAACCATCAATACGCATTTGGGCACATGCTGATAACAAAAAGCCAAGTGCGATATATACTTGTTTTTGCGCCCATTGAAACCGTTCAATTGGTTTCATAAGACTTAAAAATCCATTTACCACCAGCTGGAATCCCTTCAGTTTAAATATATTTTGTTTTTGCACTCGTGCCATTTGTTTTACATATTCACCTGCATATTGAGTATCAACATCACGTCTTGCACATAAAAGGATAAGATTAGATGCATCTGTAACCTGAGATTGGTTCCATGATATTCCCCTTATTTGTTTCCTTATTTTTATATCCTCAACAACAATAAATTTCCAAGGTTGTAATCCCATTGATGAAGGCGCTAGTCGTAATGATTCAAGAAGAATAGTAAGTTCTTTTTGGGGAATTTTTTTCTTTGAATCGAATTTCTTTGTGGCATACCGCCATTTAAGATCGTTTAGTATCATAATATATTACATAAATAGTAATAGTTAAATATTAGTATATTAAAAACTATTTTGCAATATGTTTTTTAAAAGCCCTTGACATGATAAATATTATATGCGTATACTGATATGTAGTATATAAGTATATTCGTACATATTACATAATTATACTTATATACATTTAATAATTATTATTCAATCTCTATGAAAAACAAAAGAAGAGTTTTTCTGAGTCTTTTGATAATCGCGGGCATCAGCGTCCTAGCCTACGTAGCAACCAGCGCTTTCTTCACCGCGAGAAGAACACAAGCTGGCAATAAGTTCACTATGGGTACTCTAGACCTCCAAGTCGGAGTTACACCTCAAGCTGAACCATTTGTGGTTAGTAATATTGGAGAAGATGGAACTATTACTAACCAAAAAATATGGAAAGTTAAAAATACCGGAACACTTCCTGGACGAATGTTTGTTCGTTTACGAAAGTTGGTCAATATTGAAAACAACTGTAATGATCAAGAAAGGGTTGCTGAACCATCTTGTACACCAAGTACAACTGAGGGAGGCGAAATGGGTTCAAAACTTACCACAGGTCTTTATTTTAAAGACACAGTTGCAACAGATGTCAGCGCTATGACTCAAGTTGGAACAAATCACACTCTTGCAACTGCTGACATGGATACATACGGAGCTGACTGGAATGCATTTACTCCTGTTATTATCCCTGCAGGCGGAGAAAAATACTTTGGAATTAAATGGTATGCGGGACCTAATGATTACGGAAACGAAATCCAAGACGACTCATTGGAATTTGAAATTGAGGCTAACCTTGTTCAATCGACAAACGCACAAGGAGAAACAACTTTTCCAACACCAACAAATACAGCTGGTGGAGAAAACACGACTGGTCTCTAAGTATAATTCGTAAAACTTAGTAATTTCGCTTATTACAACTAAGGATTGGAGGAGAAAGCAATCTTTCTCCTCCACCTTTTTGTATAACATCACTATTTATGAGAAGACAATCTATAAACCCGTTTAAACTAATAATGGAGCTTGCTGCATGGCTTATTTTAGCGTCGCTCGGATTACTTATTGTTTTTACCATTGCGTCAAATACTGAAGTTTTTGGAGGATATAAATCCTATCTTGTTCAATCCGGTTCCATGGAGCCGGCAATTATGACCGGTGATATTATTGTTATTCATAAACAGGGATCATATGCAAAAAATGATGTTATTACATTTTTGGCTCCTGAAAAAGGCATTGTTACCCACCGAATCATTAATATATTTGAGGAAAAAAATACCACTCTTTTCAATACAAAGGGTGATGCAAACCGGACTGACGACAGCGGAAACGCATCTTTACAAAGTGTCTTTGGTAAAGTTGTTTTTGTCATTCCAAAACTTGGGTTTTTCGTTGGATTCGCTCAGTCACTCCCAGGTCTTATTGCCCTCATTCTTATTCCCGCCGGAGTTTTGGTACTTGACGAACTAGTCAAGATTGTAAAAGAAGGATTTGGTTAAACCATATGTCCAATGAATACGAAATATAAAATAATTTTATTTGCAGTTTTTTTTATATCGTTTTTTTTAACCTTTACCCTGTATACATCTGCGGATTTACGAGCACAACGCATTATCCCAGTAAAGTTTATTGCAACTACGCTCTCATTCGGTCAACAACATACCGCAAATAACGCTCCCATAGATTCTCTTTTTAATACTGTTGGAATACGACCGGGAGGTTTTGATGTAAAAGCAGTACGTATTCAAAAAACAGGAAAAATGAACATGAAATACCGATTGAGTATGATAAAAACTGGCGGATCTGATCCTTTTTGCAATGAGCTTAAACTACAAATTCTCTATAAGGGTGCACAAAAATTCAATGGAAAACTGAAAGATGTTGCAATTGATTCACAACTGCAAGGAACAGAGAGAGATGATTGGATTTTTTTTGTTTCATTTGACAACGAAAGTACGGCTTTAAAAAATAAAAGCTGCGAATTTGATTTTCAGTTTAAAACATACCGCAATGATCCTTCCGAGCAAACAAACGGATTTTATGCTATAAAGAAGTTAAGCAACATTATTACCAGTTGGCTTTAAATATGGATTTTATATCGTACAAAAATTTAAAATCATTCCGTTCTTCATTTTTATATATTTTTCTTTGTGTTTTTTTTATCATTCACGCATTACTATCAATTGCTTTCTCAAGGAATCTCCCACTGGGAATTAAACTATTTTCAAGCAAATGGAAATCAATGGAACCGGTAATATATACAGGAAGCCTTCTTATTGTTCGAGAACAACCTGATTATAATAAGGGAGATATCATCACCTATTATTCTCAAATTAATAACAAAGAAGAAATTATTACTCATCGAGTTTATCGAATCGGGGGAAATGTGTATACCACAAAAGGTGATGCAAACGAAGCAATTGATGAGCAAATTATTCTTCCCCGCCTTGTCATTGGAAAAGTTATTGGCATTATTCCAAAAATGGGAGATTATTTAATGTTTCTCCGAAGCAGTACTGGTTTACTGATCTGTATTACTTTCCCAATGATTCTCATTTTAAATGTTGAAGTTTTTACCATCTTTGGGATATTGGAACAGAACGGAAAAAAGCTTTTCTAATGTAAGGTCATTCTTCATCTTTGTTCATTTTCATTTCCATTGTCTTATTCATGAGGCTGAAATCTTGAGAATCTATTACACCGTCAAAGTTAACATCACCCCGTTCAATTGTCGCAGCATCTATGGGAGTTTTTGAGTTGATTGCCTTGTTGATAACACTAAAATCAGCAGAATTCACTCCACCGTCCTGACCAGTTTCTAAATTTAAATCACCTGCAAATTGTAATATTCCAGTCAAATCAAGGCTGTTTTCTCCAGAAATAAGATTAATTTTGTTTTCAGAACATTGATATAGTTTGATTTCTGTCTCTGTTGGTAAATTATCACAGACTTTTCTTTGGATGTGTTTCCCTCCTTTAATTAATACATAGTAATTTTCTCCTGCGGGAACAGATTCAAAATGTACTGTACCCGTCCATACCCCATCCAGACCTGATGAAAAAAGTGCAGTTTGATATGGAGTTGTTGTATCTAAGCTTCCCCCTCCAAGTTTTATTTTTACATTTACACTCCGAGAAGAAACTCCTACTTTAGGAATATATCCATGGAGCTTGAGTTTTATTTTTAATGAAACAGTACTTGTTTGTTTATTGCTATCAACATCATCACTTGGTATTTCAGTCAGAGTATTGTCAATATTAATTCTATAAAATTTAATATTGATAAAATTAAATTGTGGTTTTGCTTCTTCCAGTGCAACTAACACTACTGAGGCAATATCAGTTTTGCCTGAAAATAAATGGCCTTGTGCACTTTGAATTTCCCCCTGAAGATATGCTTTTCCTAATTCATTTACCGCAGAAATAGATGCAGTTTCATTCCCTAGATCTTTACTCACTACTCCTAACTTATATTGAATATCTTTTACCTGGAATTTACTTTTATCGAACATAAGAGCGCCGAGGTACCCGATAACTCTTATTTGTGCACTTGAAGTACCGCTAATTAATACCGTGGTTTCTTCACCCTTTTTTACTGATTGTTTTGAAATTTGTAAAGTTGCAGTAATACCTTCATTACCTGTTGCTTTTGTTTTTTTAGAAACACTTTTATTTAACAATATAGATATTCCAAGTAATACAAAAATAATCGTTATACAGATAAGAATAAATACAATTCGAAGAGTCCGTTTGACTTTTAATTTAGAAATCATGTGATTATTTTCTTAATATATTTATTATAACAGCTTTATCATTATTATCTACAATGCCATCGTTGTTAAGATCGGCATTCATATAAGATGGAATTGTTAGACCCGTTTTCGCCAATACTATATAATAGTAATCTACATAGGTTGTATTTCCATCTTTATTGACATCTGCATCAAAACGGTTATTTGTTGATGTGAGCGTTATTATCAGATTTTGAGTTGGGACTGGAACAGTGAGAGCGAGTGTTATATCTAATAAGTTTGAATGAATATTCTTTTCTAATTTTTTTTGTAAAATCTCCATATCAAATGGATATTTGTCTCTTTCTGTAAAAAATTGATGTTGAAAACAAATATGAGTTGCTCCTGAATTTATCGCATATAATAAAGCAAAATTATTATGCTGTATTGCTTCTTCTCTTGTATCCCAAAAACAAGCACCTTTTGACATATTAATACCTTTTGGATACTTTCCATCTTCAGAAGCACACCAATAAGAAGGGTGTCCCACCTCGTAGCCGATTATTGTTTTATCTTTATATTGAGTAAATAATGAATCATTATCTTTTCCTTCACCTAACCCTGTATAACTACCAAGACCATTATTTTTAAGCCAAAATCGATTGCCATATTTCATTAGTCCATAAGTCACAACCTCTTTTTGTACTCGTGCCTGACAAGATAAACCATTTCCTATTTGAATAATAAAAGGATATTTTTTAAAAGAACGCGCATATATGTCTATAATATTTTGAACTGCTTTGATAAAATATGTATCAAAAACAATTTTTCCTCCTTCGACTTTTGTTAATTCAGATGCCTTATCTTCCGAACCTAAAAAAACGCGTGCCATTTCCCGGACATATATATTATTAGGATCCATAACATCAGCATTCGACTCACCATAACAATATTTTCTCCCAACTGTCATCTCTCCATAATTCCCGCCCCCCTGAATAAGAACTGCTTCTATCGTATCGGAGTACTCTGAATTTTCGTATCGATCTGCAACTGCTTTAAGGATTTTTTCATGATATGTTAAATAAAGCGGGTCCCACTGAATTGGAATGCCTTTGTTTACTATGTGCATTCCTTCATCTATGGCCCATTGAGGGATAGTTGGGTAATCATTTGGAGAATCAGGATTACTAACTAGAACCTGAATATATGCCTTTTTTCCAGCAGTTTTAACTTTTTTAAGGAAATCGTCCATGTTTGTAAAATCATATTGTCCTTTTTGAGGTTCTAATTTTGACCAATGTACCTCACCTGAAGGATACGACCATTTAACCAGCGAATTATTTATATTAACTGGAGAATGGCATTCGCCAACGCCAAGGGCATTTACTTCCTGCAAATGAATTTGCAATAAAAATACGATAAAAAAAACGACTGAAATTTGTTTCATTTTATTAACACTGAGATAATTGCATCTAAATCTTTTTGATCGATTTTTCCGTCAGTGTTCACATCTGGATTAATTAATGAATTAACAACACCTCCTGCCTTTGCATATACAACGTAATAATAGTCCATTAACGTAATTTTGCCATCATTATTTACATCCGGATTTATTGTTGGAATAGGAATTAATGTTGGAGTCGTTTGAGATGTTGGGAGTGGAGTTATGTTTAATAAAGAAGCTTTTTTATTTACATTTTCATCAATACGTTTTTGCAAATCAGTAAAATCAACCGGATATTTATTTGTATCTTCAATAATATTCCCCTGCATACAGGTTGCAATAATTCCCGAGTTAATTGCCGTATTGATAAAATTCTGATTATGTACAATTGCTTCTGCCTTTGTGTCCCATTGACAACATTCATAACACCCTCCTTTGGTATACCCTCCTTCAGCTGCACACCACCAAGCAGGATGTCCAACCTCAGCAACCGTTACAGTTCTGTCCTGATATCGGCCCCAATAATCTTGCGCGTTCGGATTACTATCTCCTGCTCCAAAACTCCCCCACCATGCATAACGGATCCACATATGACTTCCATATTTTGAAAGTCCATATTCTATTGCCTCAGTCGCAACACGACGTTGACCAGTAAGACTAAACCCTAATTGAAGAGCAAATGGATAATGTGACAATGATCGGGCATATATATCAATAATATTTTGAACACTCTTTATATAATAATTATCAAATACCCAATTACCAGCTGAATCTTGTTTTGCGATCTCTCCCGACTTGTTCTCTGAACCTAAAAAAACACGTGCCATCTCTTTAACAAAAAAGTTGTTTGGATCCAATGCATCTGCTTTTTCTCCCGTTTCTGCTCCATTTTTTGCCGGTAAGGTCATTTCGCCCCAATTTCCTCCACTTTGCATAACAACAGCTTCAATTACATCATAATATTCAGGTTTTTCATATTTTGCAGCAAATGCTTTAATGAGTTTTTCATGAAGATCAAGATAAATAGGATCCCATTGTATTGGAGAAGCCGGATATTTATTTCCTTCATTATCTTCTACATAATGTACGCGCATTCCTTTATCAATTGCCCATTGTGGAATAGGAACAAATTTATTATATTTTGCGTCAGGATTGGACCCATATAATTGAATATGTAGTTTTTTTTTTGCACTTCGAGCCTTTTCAATCATATTATCAATGGCGGAAAAATCATATTTTCCTTCCGACGGTTCAAGTGCTTTCCAAGCAAACTCACCTGCCGGATAGATATATTTAACCTTTGGATTGTTTGATCCCCCAAATGAATGACACCAACCTACACCATATGCGTTAACTTGATACGATGATGTATGAGTAAATAAAGTGAGCAACATTAATAATATAGTATATTTAATAATTCTCATTTTTTTATAACAGTTCTAATTAAACTTAAATCAAGATCGTTTATTTGATTATCTTTATTTATATCGGCACTCATTCTTGAGGGAATTATACCTCCCATCTGAGCAAAGACAACATAATAATAA
>Ga0210057_1004725_pt1 | contig 17895 bp, 17 predicted proteins | sample CryGeyCG2114_010_2_FD_183968 | JGI IMG/M metagenome (GOLD analysis project Ga0210057, IMG submission 183968) | Groundwater microbial communities from aquifer - Crystal Geyser CG10_big_fil_rev_8/21/14_0.10 (SPAdes) (version 2) | ecosystem: Environmental > Aquatic > Deep subsurface > Groundwater ...
CGCGCGTGAGTGAAATATCGATACTGTTTGGATTTACCCCTGCAACGAGCGCCTTCACTACGATAGCATCGCTCGTTTGGTAGATGTCAACGGCGAGTTCACCCTCTTGCTCAGTCTCAGCCATCTCTTCTTCCCAAGGAGTAGGATGAGGGGTATCGAGAGATGCAACTTGATGCTGGCGGTTCTCCGTAGATACATCCGCCGGGTCTTCAAGTGCCGAAGGTCGACGTTGTACGGGCTCTTGGTCGTGAGAACCCTCAAACAAATCGTCGTAGTCATCGGGCGATATTGAACCGGTTAGTTTTTCGAAGAATGATGGCTTTCGCATGGCATGTGAACTAGTTTCTAGTAATTCGCTTTACGCGCTCAAAAGCAATAAGTAACAAGACGAGCCCGATCCATACAAACATAAAAACACGCATCAGCTCGCCACCGTTGCTCTTTAGTATAAAGAAGTTAAAGAGTCCGTGCAAAATAACTGCGAGGATAAGACCAAGGAAACCAAACCAGAACTTTACCAGCTTGCGCTTGTAAAAGGCGAGTCCGAGAGCCAATCCTATCGTAGAAGATGCTAATACATGCAAGAGAGTTGCTCCTAAGAAGCGGAAGTTACCGGTCAAGATGCTCTCGATGACACCACTATTTGAGATAGGGTCAACAAGAAACAGGGCGTTTTCCGCTGCAGCAAAACCAAGTGCCACAGTGATCATGTAAATTAACGGATCTATTGGTTCGTTGTTGGCGCGGTGCGAGAGTACGGTGAAATAAGCAAGTGCAAATTTCATTACCTCTTCGATTGCGGCCCAAGCAACTACCATGGCGGTACCTGAGAGAAATACGGTGGCCATTTTCTGTAAAGGGATGACAGCTGCAACGGCGACCATGCCGACAAGAAATGCTGCGACGATCAGCTGTTTTGGTTCTGGGTGCTTTGCGTCTTCTTTGTTCCAAAACCACACCCAAATGAGAGCAGGAACAATACCGCCGAGCGCGGCGTATACAAAGGTCGCAATGTCCATTGAACAAATTGTAGCACCTATTTATTAGGCCACGGGGCAACTATGAGCATATCTACTTCTTTGTGTGGTAGCGATTGCCAAATTTCTTCAGTCACAAATGGCATAAATGGGTGAAGGAGTTTCAAGGAGACGGTGAGAACTTCGTAGAGAAGCCACTGCCGCGAAGCTCTTGCTTCAGCGTCGGCGCCTTGGAGTATTGGTTTGCTTTCTTCAAGGATCTTATCGGCAACTTCGTGCCATAGGTAATGGTAGATCTTGTCTGCCGCCAAATCGACACGGTGTTTTTCTAGATGCTCGGTAATGAAGATAACCGTACTTTGGAGTTCAGAAAGAATCTTCTCGTCACTTTCAGTAAGCTTTGGTTGCTCATAGCTAGCGAGATTTTCGGTTTCTCCTAAGATAAAACGCGTTATGTTCCAAAGCTTGTTCGCAAATTTCTTGTACGCATTTACTTGAGCTTCATCGAACTTCATATCGTTTCCAGGGGTCACTCCAACGACTAGCGAAAAGCGGAGTGCGTCAGCCCCATATTTAGTGATCATGTCGATAGGGTCTATCCCATTGTTTAGTGATTTACTGAACTTACGTCCATCTTTCGCTCGCAACATACCGTGCAGATATACTGTTTTGAAAGGAACTGTTCCAACACTAAACCCAGTCATTAGAATCATTCGAGCTACCCAAAAGAAGAGGATCTCGTACCCAGGCGCCATTAAGGATGTCGGATGATAATCTCGCATATCCGTAGTATCTTCGGGCCAACCCAACGTCGAAAATGTCCAAAGACCTGAGGAGAACCACGTATCAAGTGTGTCAGGGTCTTGTTCCCACCCAGTACCCTCCGGGTCAGTAACACCAACATACACTTCTTCGTTTCTGTACCAGACTGGTATTCGGTGACCATACCAGATTTGTCTCGAAATATTCCAATCGCGCAAGTTATCAATCCAGTGGTGGTAGGTTTTTTCGAAACGCTCAGGAAGGACTTCGATTTGTCCGCTTGTGACAGCAGTATGCATAATTTGCTTAAGGGTTGTAGAAGATCCAGACGCGATGCCCTCTATTTCTGAGTGGGGAATAGTGAACTCTTTGTTTACATCAATAAACCATTGGCGCATAATTTGCGGTTCGATAACAGCGCCAGTTCGTTCGGCAGTTGGGACATTATGTACATAACTATCTTCAACCTTTACCACGAGCCCTTTTGCTTCAAGTTTTTCCACTATCTGTTCTCGCGCATCGGCAATTTTCATCCCCTCAAATTCTCCAGCTATCGGTAGTAGCTTACCGTATTGATCGATAACTTGTTCCTTTTCAAGATTGTGTCGTTCGGCTATTTCAAAATCTACCGTTGAGTGCCATGGTGTAATTGTCATCACACCGCTACCCATTTCAGGGTCGCCCGCTTCGTCTTTTATTACGGTTGCAGTGAGAGGTCCGTTGATCCACTCGAGTTCAATTTTTTGTCCATGCTCGTATTCTTTGTAGCGTTCATCGTCTGGGTGCATAACTACGTACTTGTCGCCGAACTTCGTTTCAGGTCGCGAAGTTCCGATAGTGAACGGGCCGTACTTAAAGTAATAAAACTTATCGGTGCGCTCTTCATATACAATTTCGTCGTCAGATATCACCGTCTGCCCCTTGGGGTCCCAGTTCACAGTTCTCTCGCCTCGATAGATGAGCCCCTTGTCGTACATGTTTTTAAAGACTGTTCGTACAGCGCGGACTCGCGTTTCATCAAGAGTGAATGCTTCGCGCGACCAATCAAGAGATGCTCCAAGTTTGCGAACTTGCCCAACAATGGTGTCGTGTGACGCTTGTGCAAAATCCTCTACCAACTCTAAAAATTTTTCACGACCTAAATCGTGGCGATTTTTCTCTTCTCGTTTTATGAGTTCTTTTTCAACCTTAGATTGAGTGGCAATGGCTGCATGGTCCGTTCCTGGTACCCAGAGAGTTCTTTCTCCCAACATTCGATGGAATCGTACGAAAGTGTCTTGTAAAGAGTTTTCTAACGCATGCCCTAAGTGAAGTGTCCCGGTTACATTAGGAGGCGGGAGGACGATTGAGAAGTGCTCAGCATCTTTGTCTGTAACTCCCTTCTGGATGCATATATCGGGATTGAAGTAACCAGACTCTTCCCATTTTGTATAAATTGCGTCCTCGGTTTCTGCCGGGTTGTAGGGCTTTGAAAATTTCTCTGGGATATTTGTATCGCGCTCATCCATACGATCGTATGCTATCACACGGTGTATTCTTTATCACCTTATCGGCGCTTAGTTCCGTCTAGTGTGAGATTGCCGTGTGCAGCAAGGTCGGCAGGTTGTACGGTCTCGGTCTGTAGTGCTGCAGCAAATGCAATCATACGGCCATTGTCGGTCGCTAATTCTTGGGAAGGTAAGAAGAGACGTACATCCTCATATTCGCCAACCAGCTTTTCTAATTGAACACGTATGTGTGCATTGGCGACTACTCCTCCTCCTACCACGAGTGTTTTAACAGCATGAGCCTCGATAGCCGCTTTCGCTTTTGAAATAAGTACGTCAGCGATGGCGTCTTCAACTTCTCGTGCTATCTGTTTCTTTTGTTCGTCGGTGGGTTTGCCAATAGCCTGTACAAGATTGCGCACGGCTGTCTTCAAACCAGAAAACGAGAAGTCGTAGTCGTTTGAATTAAGCATGGGGCGTGGTAGTGAGTACGGTTGCTCAAGTCTTTCCTCGCGTGCTGCTTGTGCAAGCTTTGAAATCTCTGGGCCACCCGGGTAGGGAAGCCCGAGGAGCCGCGCTGACTTGTCGAACGCTTCACCGACAGCGTCGTCACGAGTTTTTCCGATTCGCTCATAGTGTTGTGGCGAGGTGCTGAGTACGAGCTCGGTATGACCGCCAGAAATTAAAAGAGAGAGCGCGGGATATACAGGAGGAACGAGCTCAAATTCACTTTCGCTACTATTTTCGGCTATAGCTGCGATGATGTGTCCCTCCATATGGTTAACGGGAATCACTGGAATGTTCCAAGCAAGTGAGATGGCTTTTGCAGCGTTAACACCAACCCATAATGCGGGTTCGAGTCCGGGGCCATGTGTTATTGCAATTACGTCAATAGCAGGTTTTTTGATTTGAGAAAATAAAGTAGCGAGATTTACAAACAGCTCGGGTTCTCTTTCAAGAATTTGCTTTATTTCACCCATTTTTTCTTTCGATATATTAGGTGCATCTATCGGCATCGTAAGACCCGCTTGCGTAAGTGCTTTGAAAAGTAACGGACCAAGATTTTTTGCATGTTCTCGCTTAGCGAGCATTGGGTAGACACCTCCATACTCACTGTGCAAATGCGCCTGTGAGGAGAGGACGTCGGCAAGTACGCGCACGCGCATTTTTTGTCCGCTTTTTTGTGTCTCTACAATGGCGACACCAGTTTCGTCCGTGGATGTTTCTATCGATAATATTTTCATAGCGTGAGTTATACCAGGTTGAGTATGAAGCTCCAACCGTACCAACCTGCAAGCGCAAGTATTGTGTTAAAAATAATTTTGCCGCACCACACAACTGGCGCTAAGCGGGAGAACGGATATTTGGCAACACCAGCTGCCATCATCAGGATGTCTTCGGGCAAGGGCATAAGCGAGGTATATAAGAGGGCAAACAAAGGTAAAAGAGCAGGATGCTTGCTTTCCGACCATTCAATGATGCGTATGACGCGTGTTGTGATTCTCTCCGGAACGTACGCTCGTCCGCGGAGAGCAATGTAATATGATGTCGTATCACCTAGTAGTGTGCCAGTTCCTGCGGCGAGCCCAAGCAATAATGGGTTAAGACCAGCCGCACCGAATGTAATGGTAAAAAGATAGTAGGGGAAAGGAAAGAATAGTGACGTCCCGCCGATACATGCGAGAATAGCTAAAAGTAAATACGCATTCTCGGCACCGAGCGACGTGGCGATTTCTTCAGGAGAGAGAAAATAGAGCAACAGCGACCACGCTGCCAGCATAAGTATGATAAGAATGAAAGCACTTCGTTTGGTGCGCTTGGTGTTTATATTTTTTGAGTTGGTCTCATTCATCAGCGGAGGAGAGAGGACTTGAACCTCCAAGGGCTTGCGCCCGCCGCTTTTCGAGAGCGGTCCGTTACCAATTCCGGGCACTCCTCCGTCTCGCAGAGAATAGCACGCTAGGATAAAATGTTGTAGTATGGCTCACGTTTATTTTAGTCCGATATGCGTGGCTATACGAATAATCACGGTCTCGTCGTCTAACGCAATTAGACTACTGCGACATCAGGTTAAAACCTAACATCTCGGGCTAAAATAAAAAGCGAAGTACGTACATAATCATGGTCCCATCGTCTAACGGTTAGGACACCAGGTTTTCATCCTGGAAATCGGGGTTCGATTCCCCGTGGGATCACAATTTTTATATTTTACCAGCATACTTCAAGGCACTACACATTGTGTTCAGAGCCGCTGTATACTTCTGTTATGAAAAAGAAACAAGTAAGTCGTATTAACCCATCAGAACTATTTGACAGTGTTTCTTCTGGCTTTACGCAGGTAATCGTTGAGGAAGACGAGAATATAAAAACAGTTTATGTAAGTGGCCAGACCGCTTGGAATAGCGATAGGAAGATGATTGGTGTTGGAGATTTGTTCGTGCAAGTAGTAGAGAGTCTTCGTAATTTAGAGAAGGCACTTAAGGCAGTTGACCTCACTCTCACAGATGTGCATTCAATGCGTATTTATATTAAAGAAAGTTATATCAAAGATACGGCCGCAGTTACGCGAGGATTGAAGGAAGTATTTGGAACAAACCTACCTTGTTCAACTTGGGTCGGTGTGCCAGCGTTAGCGGTAGAAGACTTTTTGGTTGAAATAGAACCATCACCAATTAATATTTTTAAGTCCAAATCTTAAAAGATATAACTATTGTAAAACCAACTCTTTTTATGTTCTATATAGTGTAATAGTGTAAGTTGTGACAGTTTTTCAATGCTTAATATAATATACCCCCGCTTTTTGTAGAGTTCTGAAGCTACACTATCGATCACAAAAGAAAAATGCTCGCCGGCGTTATAGCCGACGAGCTCAGTCTCAAACTCAAAAGATTGGTATACCCGTGCTTAGCGTCCGTAGAACGCACCACCGTAGTAGGGGTTTGCGTTGGGTGGGCCGCAAGGTACCGGGCTACGGACCGATGCTTGCTGTAGCATGGGTACGGCGTCGAGACCTGCGATCTCCCGCAATAGCTTTCGGCGGATTGAGTACGGAAAATCTCGCACGGTTCGCACGCTCACTTGGAACGCACCCATACCCCCGATGACACAGTCCTCAAAGTACCAGGGTAAATTCAACTGTCCTGTGCGCAAGGTGTTGGCTTCTTCACCCGGAAACATCATGGCCAGGCCGTTGATCGTGATCCCCGCTTCGATGACCCCCGACCGTTCGCGGCCGAGTAGTTCCTCCGAAGTTGTATTCATACCATCTCCCGAAATATCGATCACCATTCGGGGAGCTACATACTTGTTGTTTAGCAGCAACTCCCTCGCAAAGGAAAGTGCGGAGGCGATGTTGGTAGCCTCGTTTCTTGCCGGCTCCAGCACTGCGTGGCTCAGGTGCTCGACGAGCTCGCTAACATCAGTTTGGTCCTTCAGGACATACCAGTCGACTACTACGAGTTGCTGAGACGCCCACTCGATGTAGGAGACTGCGATACACCCAAACATACCTTCGTGAATAGCCTGAAGGATTTCAGGATGCAACAATGCATCTATGTGACCTTGCCGCTGAGCTTTGAGTTCGATTTCGTCCATCGATGCCGAAACATCGGCTGCGAGGACGAGTTCGACGTCGACGTGAGTGACGCAGGGTCGCTCAACTTCGTAGTCGGCCGCTTGGTTTGTTGAAGAAGGTAGCAAAATGAAGGAAAAAAGTGCGCACAGGGCGCAACAACGAGTAATCGTATGCATTTTGTGTCCTCCCGGTCGTGAACAGATTGACTAAACCGATGCTACTCCTCTCGCTTCTAACTTTCAAGTATAAAGAAGTGGGCGGTCCCAGAAATTGGGAATTTAAGGTATACTTACAACATATGGACCTTCCAACCATTCTCGTAATAGGACACGTTATCGGAACCGTCCTAGGTGTTGGCGGTGCGACCGTCGCCGAGTTGAATGTTTTACAGGCACTCCGTAATGGAAACGTAAACGCAACTGCGAAGGCAATGATGCACGCGAACTACACGATGATTCGTGTAGGGACAGTGTTAATTGTTGTTTCTGCGGCGCTACTCGTATGGTGGCATCTTTCGCAAGGAAACACTTGGGTACTTACAAGTAGTAAGGTGTGGGTAAAAGAAATCATGACTGTAGCGATCGTACTTAATGCAGTAGCGTTATCGCGACGTTGGGTGCCACTGTGGCTGGGTAGTGCGATTTCGTTCACCTCATGGTGGGGAGCAATGGTACTTGGACTATGGCGAGTACAATATCCGTTTTGGGTGATATTTATGGGTTATATAGTTGCGATCGGTATTGTGGCCATTACTTTGCATTTCGTTCGTAGGAAGTATTCAAAAGCATGACCCAAGGGTCAAATCCTGGGCGCCAAAGAGGTGCACCGCAAGAAGAAAAGCGTAACGTGATTGCGTTTAGGAGTATTGCCGATGATGAACTAGACGGGCTCGTTAGTGACCTCACCAGTTTTAAATCAGAAATGTCGCAGAGTGCTAACTCTGGCAGTGTAACCTCACAAGATAAGGAACAAATGAAATCATTACGCGACCAAGTGAGTGGTCGCCTTCTCCAGCTAAATGAAAAACCGCTAGTAGATGGGGAGCTAGAATAAAGAGAGTATCTATATTATGATCTTTCGCACGGGCGGGCGATTAGCCCCTCACCCAGAAATTATGTTCTTCTATGTTTATACTCTTAAGAGTGATAAAGATAGTTCGCTGTACGTCGGGTACACCAATGATTTAAAGCGACGAGTTGAAGAACATAATAAGGGGGAGAGTGTTGCAACAAAGTATAAACGTCCGTGGAGGTTGGTGTATTATGAAGCATATAAATCCCAGAGCGATGCAAAACATCGCGAAAAGCAGCTGAAACGGTTTGCTCAAGCGCACAAGGCGCTGAAGCAAAGAATACGTAATAGCATCGCTTAGAATTTCTGGGTGAAGGGGCGATTAGCTCAGTTGGCTAGAGCGTCTCATTGACGTTGAGAAGGTCACAGGTTCGAGTCCTGTATCGCCCACAGAATCGTTGACACCACGCACAAACTTGTACTATAATCCGCGAGCTTATTGCTTCTTCTCGGTAAGAGGAGTATCAAGAAGGTGTGTATATACAAGCTCTTTTCCTAAAGAGTATTTTGCATTTAAAAAATAATAAAAGCGCATGACAATTCTTAAATATACAGCAGCTGCAACAGTTGCTCTTGCTCTCATTTTAGGGGCATTTGCCGCTGCACTGCCATTTACTGCGAGTGCACTCGACGCACCAACGTGTGTCTTGAACACTATCGTACAGCCATTTAACAATGGAGGCACGACACTTTCATGGAAAGTGAATAACGCCAACACGATTACTCTTAGTGGCATTGGCAGCGTCTCAGACGCCGACTCGATCGTGGTGTATCCAAGCTCGGTAACCGAGTATACACTTACTGCCACAGGAAATGCCGGAGTAGATACGTGTACTGCAACAGCACTACCAACTTCTTCATATCCAAACATCGGGCAACCGGTGTACCAACAAGACGCGCAATACAAGTGTGAAGTTTCAGTTGAACCAGATTTCGTTGTGCCAGGAGGCACTGCCGTACTTACATGGAATGTAGGTAACGCAAACACGGTAAGCATTAACCCTGGGATTGGTATTGTTGGTCGCAGCGGCTCACGCGTTGTACCCAATACTGGCGTACCGCAAACCTTCACGCTTACTGCAGAGTGGGGAAATGGGCAAACACGTACCTGTAGTGCAACTGTGCACCCAGGAAACGCACTCCCGCCAACATTTAATGCGGGGATAAACATTCCTTCTGTGTTCCTTCCGGTGTCACAGTACACGCAGACACAATTCCCAACGTACCCAAACGCGCCTTCGTTTCCAACGGTTGCGCCATACAATTACAACGTAGCTCCCGCTGCTCCGCAGGTAACCGCTACGTACACAGCGCCAACAACCGCGTACGTATCGCTTGCACAAGTTCCTTACACGGGACCAAATGATGCAGCGTATGTGCTCACTCTTCTCGCGGTGGCGCTTGGCGCATTCGCACTGCTAACTGCACAACGACGTCGCATTGCATCAGTTCTTGCGAGTTTTTCACCAACTGACAACGACGATGCAGAGGATGTAACAGAGAAGGTCGTCATTTACGACGATTCGATGCCTGTTATCTCGACACGCAATCGCTAACTAGAGCGCTTAAGCGACAAAACCCCCTAGCATGCTAGGGGGTTTTTGTATTGACATTTGACACATTGTGTGTTAGTGTTCTGCTAGTTTCAACCGCCCGCTCATTTTGTGAGGGGGCTCTGTTCATGGAGGAAAATCGTCATGAAGAAATTCATGTTCGCCGTCATCTTGGCGGCAATCGTTGTCTTTTCGGCACCCACAGGTGCCGAAGCAGGTGGGTGCAGCGGCTCCAACTGCAGTTACGCACCCGTTCGGTGCATCGAGGTCGCTCTTCCCGAACAGGAGTGGCGTATCCTGCAAGACCAGCTGGGCTGGCGCCGTTGGTGGGCGACGGTCGTGAACTGCGAACAGGACTGCGAACGGGCCGACCCCATCCGTGGTGCAGAAGGACAGCTCTGCGGACGCGAGGGCGCGGAGTACTGTTTCCAGAGCCCGGTTACTGGGTGGAAAAAAACTTGGACCATTCCACAGTCCTACCGAGGTTCCTAGGTTTTCGGGCGACGACTCAACACAGCGTCGCCCGGAAAACTACTCTATATTTTGTTTACAAATTTATAATTATTAATTTAGAAGTGCGCATGACAACATTTATTCAAAATTACAGCAAGGTTATCGTAGCAACATGTGCTGCGATCTTTATGATTTCTGCTGCTTTGGCAGCTGCAACGGTTATTCCAAATACTGCGGAAGGTTGTTGCGGTGGAGGTGACGGTGGAGGCGGAGACCCTGGGGCTTCATGTTTTCCAGCGGGAACCAAAATTTCGCTTCCTGGCGGTGGAACCAAGAACATCGAAGATGTTCAAATTGGCGACATCGTCGAAGCATACGACTTTGAAACCGGGACCTACACAGCGTCTGAGGTTCTTGAGCTTGAATCGCCACTACGCGAAGGGTATTACACCATTAACGATGGGCTTCTTCGCGTAACCAACGAACACCCAATATACACCCAGAAGGCCAACGGCATTGTGGGTTGGGCATCTATCGAGCCCGAGGTGTCATATAAGGATACGGAGCTACGTCCGATCTACCAGCTTGAGTTGGGCGACGATGTATTCACTAAGAATGGATGGATAACCGTAGTATCGTTTGATTACGTTGACGAAAAGACGCAGACGTACAACCTTAAGACAGTAACCGGTAATCACACGTTCTTCGCTGACGGCGTGTTGGTGCACAACAAAGGGGGGAATATAATCCCGCCACCAGAACCAAGACGGCCAGTTTGTACACTCAGTGGAGTACCAAGTGAGATCAATAAGGGTGAGAGTGCGACACTCTCGTGGACATCAGCACGTGCAACGAGCGCAACAATCGACCACGGTCTCGGCAACGTCGCTCTTAACGGTAGCGACTCAGTATCACCGCAAGTAACAACTACGTACACACTCACGGTGGTTGGTAATGGCGGTACACGGACTTGCAACACAACTATTAAAGTAAAAGAGCCGGTTACACCCGTATACCCAACGTGTACGCTTAACGCGAACCCAACACACGTAAACTACGGAGGTAGTTCAACGCTTACGTGGAGCAGCACGAACGCAGATTCTGCCACCATCGACAACGGAATTGGTAGTGTAAGTGTTAACGGATCACGAAACGTTTCTAGCATTACTTCAGACCGCACGTACGTTCTTACTGTTACTAACCAATACGGAAGCGCTACGTGTTCTGCCTACATCGATACGGAAAACGAGCAGGATGAAACTCCGATGTGTGATATCTACTCGAGCCCATCCTCAGTTCGAAAGGGTAATCCGGTCACACTTAACTGGACATCGAGCAACACCCACAGTGCCTCACTTACCGACTTTGGGTCTGTGAATCTATCAGGATCACGAACGGTGTATCCCAACCACGACCGAACCTACACGCTCACTGTGCATGGAAATGGCGGCACGCGCACGTGTTCGACATACGTCGACGTCTACGACACACCAGTAGAACACTCACAACCGTGGTGTACGATTAGTGTGAATCCCAACTCAGTGCAGCAGGGTAAAACTGCGGTATTGCAGTGGAACTCAAACAATGCCGTTTCTGCAACAATTAGCCAGCTCGGTGGGTATATTTCACTTTCTGGAAGTCGCGTTGTATATGGGAACACTACCACCAACTACTTCATGACGGTGCGTAATGCATACGGTGAGACCGCGACGTGTACTACAACACTCGGCGTGTATTCAACACCGTATAATCCACCTCCTGTGTATTACCCACCAACGCCGCAGCCACCAGTGGTGTATCGTGTCCCAGTATCGTACATACCGTACACAGGTCCTAAAGATACTGCATACGCACTCGCTATGATTGCAGTGTTGTTAGGGTCTCTTAGTGGGGCAGCAGTGCTCTACAGTCGACTACGCCGCCGCTCGTACTAAGCATAAACTCCAAAACGAAAACGAAAACGCCGCTCACTTGTGAGCGGCGTTTTTCGTTTGACTTTTGTGTGGCGCGTATGTTTAACTACGAACTAGTAGGAAAAGCAAAAAGAATAGGGCGGCAACTTTGGACCAATGAGGAGGAAACGATAGTGGGACAAAGCGATAATGGGAATACATCGAATACATCGCAAGGCTGCTGCAAATGTTCGTTGGGGGGCAAATGCACTGGCCACGAATGCACGCTGGGTCAGGCAAAGATCACTCATCGTGCGGTCACGATAATGGAGCGCGGCGGGGGATCGCTTGAAGTACGGCCCCGTGGTGTAAGCAGCGACGGTTAGGCTTCCTCCACCTTAGTTTTGCGAAAGGGCACATAGGACTCTCATGAGAGTCCTATGTGCCCGTGTCTTTTTGGTTGTGTTCAAAAGAAGAGTTTTCTTCTATCGCAAAAATCCGTACATATCCTCGATAGCCTTTACGGCATCTCCTGAGGCGATGTTATTTTGGTGGTAGCGGCCATCGGTTGCATCCCCAGCGGCCCACACACCATCAACGTTTGTGCGCTGTGTGTAGGGATCTACTACAATCTGGTTGCGTTCGTTCAACTCTACGAGGTCTTTTACCATACCAGTATTAGGAATCAGACCAATCTCAACGAACACACCGCCGGTTGCCATCCCAGTTTCTTCGCCCGTTGCCTGATTCTTGTATTTTATACTTGTGACGAAAGCGTCACCTAACACCTCCGTAACTTCCGTGTTTGTAAATGCCTTGAACTTTTCATTTTTTTGCAGTTTTTCAACGGTTACCTCGTCAGCCAAAAATTTCTCGTTAAATTCAAAAAGAGTTACCGAGTTAGTGTAGGCAAGCAGTTGCGCAGCGGTTTCAAAACCGGCGTTTCCACCACCGACAACTACCACGTCGCGGCCAGAAAAGAGCGGACCATCACACGATGCGCAATAAGTGAGGCCTTTGTGTTCAAATTGGTCCGCACCTTTAGCGGGGAGCTTCCGTCGGCTAGAACCAACTCCCAAAAAGACAGCTTTCGAGTCGTACACCTCGCCTTTGTCGGTGGTTGTTCTAAACCCGCCCTCCGCCTTTTCAACCTTTGTAACTTTCGCAGGAGAAACGATACCTACCACATCATCAGCGTATTCGCGCACGTGTGCCTCAAACGCCTTTCCGAGCTCGGCTCCGGAAATGTGCGGAGTACCAATCCAGTTCTGCACGTCTTCCGAGACGTTGCTTTGCCCACCCCACTCTTCAGTGATAAGGATACTTTTAAGTCGTTTGCGAGCGGCGTACACGGCCACAGAGGTGCCTGCAGGACCGCCTCCAACTATCGTTAAATCGTACATACAAAGAACACGTTATATTTAATTCGATTATTTGAGCTTTGAGCGTCGTAGGAATGATGGAATTGTTCCCCAGTCGTCATCGTCGTCTTCAGGAAGTGGCTTCTTTTTTTCGTCCCTTTCGTCTTTCTTATCGAACGGAGTTGGAAGGGGAGTTTTGACTGGAGATGGCGTGTATTTCGTATGTTCTATGGTGCGACGAAGGGATGGCAAGAGAGGCTTCTCCTCGACTTCCTTTGGAGCGGGAATTACCTTTTCTTCACTGTCTTCTTTCTTCTCATCTCGGAGTGTACCACCAAAGAAGGAGGTGCGTTGCTTTTGGTCAGTAGTGTCGCCAACTTTTTTATTATTCTCCGGGAAACCAGTAGCGATAACAGTAATCTTAATCTGACCTTTTTTAAGAGTTTCGTCTGAAATTGCACCGAAGATAATGCGTGCGTCAGGGTCTACCGAGTCGATAATGGCGTTAGCAGCTTCTTGAACCTCAAGCATTGAGAGGTCTTCGCCTCCGGCGATTGCAAAGAGAACTCCTGTAGCGCCAGAGATAGAAACATCCAAAAGAGGTGAGTGAATGGCAATTTGTGCTGCTTTTACTGCGCGTCCTTCACCGGATGCTGTTCCCATACCCATCAGTGCAGAACCGGCTGACTCCATAACGGCCCGAATGTCGGCGAAGTCGACGTTAATGATTCCTGGTGTGGTGATGAGGTCGGAGATACCTTCGACTGCTTGTTTAAGAATATCGTCGCACATTGCAAACGCAGTTTTGATACCTGTGTCCTTTTTAACAGTTGTAAGAAGGCGATCGTTCGGGATGCTGATAAGGGCATCGACTTCTTTCTTGAGGTTCTCGGTTCCTTCACGCGCAAGCCGTGCACGTTGTTGCCCTTCGAATGCAAATGGCTTAGTAACGATACCAATGGTCAATGCGCCAGATTCGCGCGCTATTTGGGCTACGATAGGTGCTGCACCAGTTCCGGTACCTCCTCCCATGCCACAGGTAACAAATACCATGTCTGATCCTTTGATAGCTTCGTGGATCTCTTCCTTAGTTTCTTCAGCTGCACGACGACCGAGCTCTGGATTCATGCCAGTTCCTAAACCTCGCGTGAGGTTTTTTCCGATGTGAATTTTCTTTTTTGCTTTTGAGTGGTGGAGATCTTGTGCGTCGGTGTTAACAGCAATGAAATCAACTCCCTGTACCTTAGAGTTAATCATGTGGTTAATTGCGTTGGTTCCGGATCCACCAACCCCAATAACGCGAATACGCGCGAATGCTTCAACTTCTGGCTTTACCTGCTTCATGGTGTGATTTGTGATTTCGTTACATTAAAATGGCCTGCTGGTCAAAAGCGACAAGAACACACTCAACAACCCCTCAGACCGGGATGGTCGTCTAACTCACCCATGATACCAAGGTGGAAGGGTAAAGGAAAGTTTTGTGAAAAAGCACCGATTTTACGGCAAAAATTGCTTAAACCAAGAAAGAAACTTTACACCCGCAGCGCGAGCATTTTCTATTCCAACTGTATCGGCATCAGTAGAAGCGCCCCAAATACACAAGCCGTACGCAACAGCCCATGAGGCGTCTTTAAGACGCTGTTCGCCGAGCCGGAGACCGGCAGTTTCTGAGGGGAGTTTTAACGCGACACGTGCGTAGTCCTCGATTGTTGCAATTCCTGAGCCTCCGCCAGTAAGTACAATCCCTGCAGGTAGCAATCCTGCGCGGTTGATTTTCTTAAGATGGTCTTGGATGAGAGAAAACATTTGTCGCAGTTTTCCGGCAATGATGTCGTCGAGCTTTTTTTGAGGGAGATTGGAGCCAGTGACGATACCGCGTTTAAGTTGTTCTGCTTCGGTGAGTGGTACGCGAAGCTCAAGTGCAATATCGTTTGTAATATCGGTGGATCCAGTCGGGAATACTTTTAGAGAAATAGGAGTGTTCTCTTCAAACACTACGATCGAAAGTGTCTCAGCGCCAACATTAGCAAGCATACAACCCACCATTTTTTGTTGTTTGGTTAAGGTCACTAAGCTGGCAGCAATGGGGGCGGCCATAATATCTATCGTCTCGACGCCGGCTGCCTCTATTGCTGCTACAAGATCGTTAAGATGCTGTTCGAGCACTGTAACAAACATTGCTTCCACTTCTATTTTCGAACCGCGCATTCCTGTTGGTCGCCCAAGAACTTCTTGGCCATCGAGTATATATGAAACTGGAATTGCGTGGATTACTTTACGATTTAAGAGTTCGCGACTAATGCGAGCCTCTGCTTCAACGAGTGCATTTTCTGCGTCGATATCGGATACTTCTGAGTTGGCTCGGCTCACTATCGCTTCACCATGGGAATAACGGTCTTCGAGGCCAATACCTCCAATAGAGACGTATGCTCGATCAATTTTCATTCCTGCTTCTTTTTCCGCCTGGTCAAGTGCTTTCCGAATGCTCTCCGTAATATCGTGCAGGTTAATTATGTAGCCATGGCGAAGCCCGCGAGAAAGCGCGGAGCCAGTCCCAATTATGTGCGGTGGTGTACCGTTGTTTTGAATTTGAGCGACGACAGCCTTTACATGAAAAGTACCAATGTCTAACCCTACGACGGTATTTTTGCGCATACCCCATTGTAGCCTTCGCGTATGCCGCTTTCAAATATCTCTGCTGTGTGAAAAGACCTACACAAGGAGTTTTTCTAATAGGAGCTCCTCCTCTTTTTCCATTTTTGGGCTGTGTGTGCTTCCTTTAAGGTGTAGACATCCGTGAATAAAGAGAAACGCTACATGCTGTCGGTTCGTGTGACCGAATTTTTTCGCGTCGCGCTGCGCGCGGCGAACGTTTATAAATATCTCTCCTTCATTTTTTGAAATAGGGAAGGAGAGGACATTCGTTGGGGCGTTCTTTTTCTTGTGTTCTTGGTTGAGTCGGCGGCCGAGTGCATCTCCCATAAGTACGAGGGAGAGCTCATACGAGTTACCAAGGATGTGTTTTTTTATATTTTCAAAAGGCACGCGTGGAAGCGTGCCTTTTAGAGTAGTAGTGATTTCAAAATTTACTTTCCCCATTTCACGCGCTTACCACGAACGCTGTCCGAGAGCTTCCCGTCTTTGATTAGTTGCTCAAATTCCTCACTGCGGTTTATTTTTCGAAGCGCCGCTTTACGTCGGGTGGTAATAGAAAGTGGTCGCGCGCGGTAGCGAATTTTGCGCATTTTCTGAACGATCCCTGAGCTACGCATACGTTGTGTAAATTTACGCAAAACTGCGCCCGTGTTTTCGTTGCCCGATTTTTCTACTTGAACATTTGTTGCCATAACGTCGAGAACTTTACCATAACTTAGAATAGAGCGCTAGGGGCGTATGCTTAATACAAGAGAGACGGATGTCCACAAATTAAGACCAGTGGACGGCTTTGTTAGGCCACTTTTAGCCGCTTGAGGTAACTAGAGAGATTGGCGAGTGGAACGACAACTTGCGAACGAGATTGCATATTTCGCACGATAGCCGTGTCCTCCAGAGCTTCTTTGTGGCCCATAATAACTGTGTACGGGATCAATCGTTCCTCGGCTTGTTTTAGTTGTGAGCCGATACTTTCAATAGCGACTTGTTGGAACACAGGGACACCAGCTTCACGCAAATTCTCAAGTACTGAGAAGCTTTTCATCTTTGCTTGGGGGCCCAATTGAGCAAAAAAGAATTTAGGTTCGTTACGAGAGCGGCGCTTGGGACGCGAACGGCCATGAATTTCATGCTCAATCATGGCACTTACAATGGGAAGATCGATACGGAAACTTTTTTGGGCGAGGGCATTGTGGCGTCCCCCGCGAGCAATAACAAGAGAACCTGCATGTTCGTCTGGTATACGAACTTCAAATGTCGTGTGCTGCCAGCAGTCATTGCTGCCTAGGATAGAGGTGTCGAGTTCATAAGGCACTCCCATACTTTCCGTGTATTCAAGCACTCCTCGTAGATGTGCACGACTCTCGTCATTCAAGAATTCCATAGGGTTTGGTGCACCAGAGATGATGTCACTACCTTTCTCTGCAAGACGTGTGAACGCACGTATTGGATTGCCGGCCTGCATATCGTCGCGAGCGTAGGTGGGCATGTCGTTGATACGCGAGCGAAGGTAGCTGGTGAGCTCTCGAACGAAGCGCGTCGAAGATTCGCGATCCCCAATGCTGTTTATATGAACCATAAAATTTGGAAGACCGGCGTCGCGCACGAGTGTCGCAAGGGTAGCGATAAGGACTCCTTCGGCAATTGCTGAACCACTGCCAATTGCGTGGAGGTTTAACGAGGCAGTTTTTGAGCCGCTCTTCTCCATCTGATACACAAAACGTGGTCGACTGTGTCGATTAAACCCATGTGAGACAAAACATTTAGTTGCAGCAACAAGTTTTTTCTCGCTAGGAAGTGCAAGGTTGGGTGTTCCAACTATTTTTACTACTCGCGCAGGTTTTCGCTCTTTCAATACGTGGTCAAGTGAGTCGAATCCGTAGAATTCAAGTGTATCCAAAGAGCGGTCGAGCAGCTCTCCGGTGCTAGCGCAGTTCGTGTGGGCTACAGTGAGCATGGCTATATTGTTTCGCTAGTAATGAGGTACGAAGCGGCACCCGGTAAAATGTCAATTTTGTTAAGAGGGAACAGTCGTATATATGCACGGCCTATGATACGTTCTGTTTCCAGGGGTCCCCAGTATCGCGAGTCGGCGCTAGCCTTTCGGTTGTCA
>Ga0210057_1004726_pt1 | contig 17895 bp, 18 predicted proteins | sample CryGeyCG2114_010_2_FD_183968 | JGI IMG/M metagenome (GOLD analysis project Ga0210057, IMG submission 183968) | Groundwater microbial communities from aquifer - Crystal Geyser CG10_big_fil_rev_8/21/14_0.10 (SPAdes) (version 2) | ecosystem: Environmental > Aquatic > Deep subsurface > Groundwater ...
TTTTATCGCAAACCAGTCCGAAAATTAAAGAAAAACTTATCAGACAGGAAAGTGATTTTGTTTTAAAAACTAAGTTAGCATTTTTGACTATAAAAAATGGAGTGGCCATGGCTAACGCCGGAGTAGATGAAAGCGATGCTAATGGTGGTATTATTCTTTTGCCTGATGATAGTTTTAAAACAGCGGTTAAAATTAGAAGTCATTTTCAGAAAAAATATAAATTAAAAAAGTTGGGTGTGATTGTTACCGATAGCCGGACTATGCCATTAAGATCCGGCATTGTTGGTATTGCCTTGGGGTACGCAGGTTTTAAGGGTTTAAAAGATTATCGACAAACAAAAGATATTTTTAATCGTCCTTTTCATTTTTCTCGAGTTGATGTGGCTGATAGTTTAGCGACAGCCGCAGTTTTTTGTATGGGAGAAGGGAATGAGCAAAAACCGCTTGCTATTATTAGAGGAGCTTCTTTAGAGTATGTTAATAAAATTATGAAAAACGACTTAAATATTAATATTAAAAAAGATATGTATGCTCCTTTGTTTAGAAAAATAAAATAAGTTTATTTTTTGACAAAAGCACTTAGCTCACCTAAGATTAAAATATAAAAGAGCGGTCTAAGCGTTAACATAAAATTTATGAAATATGATCATTTAGCACAGCAAGATCCCGCTGTGTGGGAGATAATTAAAAAAGAAGAACAGCGCCAAAATGAAGAGTTAGAACTTATTGCTTCGGAAAATTATGTTAGTCCGGCTATTTTAGAGGCCATGGCTACAGTTTTAACTAATAAATATAGCGAAGGCTATTCTGGTCGACGTTATTATGGTGGTAATTATAATATTGATGATATTGAAAATTTAGCGATTGAGCGTGCTAAAAAATTATTTTCAGCTGAACATGTTAATGTCCAAGCTTTATCAGGATCTCCAGCAAACGCTGCGGTCTATATGGCTTTTCTCAATCCCGGTGATAAGGTATTGGGTTTAAAATTAGATCACGGCGGTCATTTATCCCATGGTCATAAAGTTAATTTTTCCGGACGTTTGTATAATTTTGTTCAATATGGCGTTGATTCTAAAACTGGGATTATTAATATGGATGAGGTACGGGAGATTGCTTTAAGAGAGAAACCGAAAATGATTGTAGCCGGTTTTAGCGCTTATTCTCGAGAGATAGATTGGCAAAAATTTCAAGATATTGCTAATGAAATTGGAGCTTTTACTTTTGCTGATATTGCTCATATTTCCGGGCTTATCGCTGCCAAACAATTAACAAATCCTGTCCCAATTTTTGATGTTGTTTCCACAACAACTCATAAAACTTTACGTGGACCGCGCGGGGCGATTATTATGTGTAAGGAAAAATTTGCAAAAGCGCTTGATAGTGCGGTTTTTCCAGGAATGCAGGGTGGACCTCATGACCATATTACAGCCGCTAAAGCGGTTGCCTTTGCAGAAGCACTAAAACCGGAATTTATTGAGTATGCTCGGCAAATAATTGCAAATGCTCAAGCGATGGCGGCGGAATTTATAAATCTTGATTATAAAATAATTTCTGGAGGAACAGATAATCATTTAATGGTTATAGATTTAACTAATAAAAATTTAGTTGGTAAAGATGCGGAAAAGATTTTAGAAAAAATTGGCGTTTCTGTTTCTCGTTCAACTATTCCCGATGATCCAAATTCGCCGATGAATCCGTCGGGTATAAGAATCGGTACGCCAGCGGCGACAACCAGAGGAATGAAAGAAGGAGAAATGAAACTTATTGTTTTTTATATTAATGAAGCTTTTTTATCTAAGGAGGACGAATCAAAATTAGCCGAGTTAAAAGAAAAGGTTAAAGAACTATGTAATAAATTTCCTATCCCCACGAAATAATAATTTAAAATAATTTAAGAAAAGAATTGGAGGGATAAACACTATAATATGGTACAGAAAATAGACGGGCGGGCTATTGCCGAACGCTTAAAAAAACAAATTACTAAAGACATAGTTAAGCTAAAGGGACCAAAACCTAATTTAGCTATTATTTTAGTTGGCGAACGATCTGATTCCAAATTATATGTATCTTTAAAAGAAAAAATTGGCAAAGAGATTGGTATTGATACTCACTTATATAAATTAGACAGTGATACGACAGAAGAAAAAATATTAGAAGTAATAAATTTTTTAAATAAGGATGAATTAATTGATGGTATTTTAATCCAATTACCGCTTCCTAAAAAATTTAATACTGATAAAATAATTTTAGCGCTTGATCCTAAAAAAGATGTTGATGGATTCCATCCTCAGCATCCGGATTATTTAATGTCACCAGTTTTAGCTTCTGTTTTAGCCTGCTTAGCAGAAATAAATTTTGTTATTCCCGGAAACACTGCTAGTGTTTTTTATAATTCAGAAATTTTTGGTTTAAGTGTAAAAAAGATTTTAGAAGAACGGGGCGCTAAGGTTTTTTTAGGAAATAATTCAGAAAATTCTAATTTATTAATTAGTGCTCAAGGAAAACCTAAAGAAATTAAAAAAGAAATGATTAAAAAAGATGCCGTAATTATTGATATTGGCATTACTACCGTTAAAGATAGGGTTTGGGGGGATGTTGATTATCAGGATGTAAAAAATAAAGCGGCTTTTATTACTCCCGTTCCCGGAGGAATAGGGCCAATGACAATCGCTTTTTTATTTAAAAATACTTGGGAGATTTTTAAAAGAAGGCATAAATAAAAAGTTTTAAAAAGTCATTATAAATAAAAAAGTCGTACTTTGAGGGCACGACTGAGATTTATAGAAAAAGATTATTTTTTAATCTTCCTGTAAATCTTTTGGGGCTTCTTCTATGGGTGGGGTTGTTGCCGTAAAATAGAAGATTACCCAGACTGCTGCGGTAAAGAAACCGCTAACAGGTTGGGCGAAATCGCCTATTTTATATGTTATAGCCCAGATAAACAGGGCTGTAAACATTAGGCATACAAGTATGCCGGCTGCGAAAAGAGTTTTATTCTCTTTGTACGCCTGTTTTAATTTTTTCATCGTTCTAAGTTTTGTTGATATAATATTATAACTTTTTTAGATTTTTGTCAATGGTTTAAGTCTTTTGCATTGTTCTGGAGCTATACACACTTTTCGACGTAGAGCCGGGTTTAAGAATAGTTCAGTATTTTGGGGGTAATTTAGTGTTTTGTAATAATTCCTTATTTTAAACTTTTTAAATGATAAAACATCAGAAACAACAATTAAAAGAGCTTCTTAAGATTTATTTCGCTTATGAGTCTTTTTTGCCGGGTCAAGAAGCGGCTATAGATAATATTTTGGCAGGCCGGAATACGGTTGTGGTTTTGCCGACCGGAGGAGGTAAGTCGCTTATTTTTCAATTACCCGCCTTGATTTTAGAGGGGGTTACGATAGTTATTTCTCCGCTTATTGCTTTAATGAAAGATCAGGTTGATTCTTTAGAGCGAGTTGGTATTCCGGCAACTTTTATTAACTCTTCAATTCCTCCTCAAGAAGCGGAAAACCGTTTAGAACAAATTAAAGATGGACTTTACAAAATTATTTATATTGCTCCGGAACGTTTTTATAATCAAAATTTTTTAATTCAATTAAAAAAAATTAAAGTCTCTTTATTTGCAATTGATGAAGCTCATTGTATTAGTCAGTGGGGTCATGATTTTCGACCAAGTTATTTAAGATTAAAAAGTGCGATTAAATTAGTTGGTTCGCCGACAGTGGTAGCCTTAACGGCGACAGCGACTCCGGAAGTTCGCGATGATATTATAAAACAATTAGAAATAGATGAAGCAGCGGTTGTTGTGACTGGTTTCGCTCGACCTAATTTACAATTGGCCGCCGTCTCAGTCGCTAATGGTCAAAAAATTGAAAATATTGTTAATCTGCTTTCTAATAATTCAAACTTAGGTTCAGGAATTATTTATGTGGGAACGCGCTCTAAGGCTGATGAAATATTAGAAGTTTTAATGGATAATAATGTTAAGGCAGTTGTTTATCATGCTGGGATGGATACGGATAGCCGTAATTGGGTCCAAGAGCAATTTATGCGCGGGGAAGCGCAAGTAGTTGTCGCTACTAACGCCTTTGGTTTAGGAATAAATAAATCTGATATCCGTTTTGTTATTCATCACGATTTACCGGGAACCATTGAATCTTATTATCAAGAAGCGGGACGAGCGGGACGTGATGGTCAGCCTAGTTTTTGTTTATTATTTTATCATAAACAAGATCGGTATTTGCGAGAATTTTTTATTAAAGGAGACAATCCTGATCCTAAAATAATTATAGAAATTTATGAATTTTTATTACAACAACTAGAGCTAGAAATTAATCCGGAATCATCAATTTTAATAACTTATTCGGAAATTGCTAAAAATTTGTCAGATTCTATTCCCGAAATGGCCGTCGGAACGGCTTTAAAAATTTTAGAGCGAGAGGGATATATATCTCGCCCTAAAGATAAAACAACTAATTCTTTTTTAAAGTTAAAAAAAGAATGGTTAGAAATTTTTACCTCTTTAAGTAATCGTGCTAAGAGTCAGTTAGAAATTGTTAACAAACTTCAGGATAAATATTCTTCAGAACTAGCGGTCGGCTGGGAATTTAATCCTGAAGAAGTGGCTACAGTTTTAAAGGTTAAAAAAGATTCATTACTTAGAACAGTTAAAAAACTAGCAGAAAAGGACTTGGTTGAATATCGTCCACCATTTCGTGGAACAGAAATTAAAATTTTAAAAATAGTTGAACCGGAAGATTTAAATTTAGATTTTAAAGAATTAAAAGCTAAAGCCAATCGTGCTTATGATAAATTAGATGAAATGGAAGGCTATGTTCATCAATTAGGCTGCCGGCAAGAGTATATTTTAAAATATTTTGGTGACTATAAAACTAAGCCCTGCGGTAAATGTGATAATTGTTTAAAATCACAACACATTAAAAGCCGTGGTGGTGAAGATTATGTCCATAAAGAATATTTAGGAGGAGATGGATTCCTTGTTTAATGATTGAGTAATTTATGAGAAAAAAAATAGCCGAAAATTTATTGGAATTAGTTAAAAATAACTATCAAGAAATAGCGGTTGATTTTAATAAGACTCGTCAGAAAGAACTTTGGCCGGAAATTAAAAATTTTGTGTCGGAGCTTAATAAAGGCGATAGTCTTTTAGATATCGGTTGCGGAAACGGGCGATTATTAGAAGTTTTAAAAAATAAAGAAATTAATTATTTAGGAATTGATAATTCTAGCGAATTAGTAAAAATAGCTCAGAAAAATTACCCTAATAATAAATTTTTAGTCGGTGATATTTTGAATCTTAAGAAAATTGCTGAAAAAAAGTTTGATTATATCTTTTGTTTGGCGGTTTTACCACATATTCCCGGTAAAGAATTAAGGATTCAAGCCTTAGAAGAATTAAAAAAACACTTAAATGATTCAGGGGAGATTATTCTTAGTGCTTGGAATTTATGGAATAAAAAAGGAAATAAAAAAAAATATCGAAACTTAATATTAAAAAATATTTTATTAAAAATAATCGGACGAAATAATTTAGATTTTGGTGACTTAATTTTTCCTTGGAAAAATACTAAAAATGAAGTTATTAGCCAGCGTTATTATCATGCGTTTACTAGAAATGAATTAAAAAAATTAATTAAAAAAACTAATTTAAAGATTCAGGAATTTAAAAGAGATGATTTTAATTATTGGTTAGTTTTAAAACATAAAAAATAGTATTAGTTCAAGTGTTTTTAAATGTTTATTAGTTTTTGGGAGTCTGTTTTTATCTGCTGAGATACTTGACACCCCATAGGGGTGTATGCTATTATGTATTTATGAAAACAATCCAACATCGTTTTAATAATATTATTGGCCAACTTGAAGGTTCCAAAAAAATGTTAACCGATAATGAGCGTGATTGTTTTGCTGTGCTTACTCAACTTAAAGCAGTGCGATCGGCAACAGCATCTTTAATGGATAAGATTTTAGAGATAGAGTTTAACCGGTGTTTGGTGGGATCGAAACCGGCCGGTAAAGATAAAATAGAAAAAATATTTAAAGAAATAATTAAAAATAAGTAGCAAACAATAAACAATAAACAATAAACAATAAGTAATAAGCAAACAAATAGGTAGGCAATTAAAAAGTAAATTAAAATTAAAAAATAAATTATTAATTAATTAATAAATAAATTTATGGCTAATGTTTTAGATGTAAATAAGGCTGATTTTTCAGCTCAAGTTTTAACAAGCGATCTACCTGTTTTAGTAGATTTTTGGGCTCCCTGGTGCATGCCTTGTCGTATGATGGCGCCAATTTTAGAGGAACTTTCTGAAGATTTAAGCGGAAAGATTAAAATAGCTAAAGTTAATACTGAGGATGGTGCCAACCAAGATTTGGCTGTTGAATATCAGATTCAAAGCATTCCTAATATGAAGTTATTTAAAGGCGGCAAAATAATTGCTGAATTTATTGGTTTAAGAAATAAAGAAACTTTAAAAGGAGAATTGGTAGCCTTTTTATAAACCATTAAATAAATTATTAAATAGGTTGATAAATATTTAAAAAAGTATTTAATAAAAAAAAGACGGGTTATTAAACCCGTCTTTTTGTGTCTTCAAAGCTTGTTCGTAAAAGTTATTAGTTTGTTGCTGGCGCGGCGGCGTCAGTTGGGGCAGCGGCATCAGTTGGAGCGGCGGCATCAGTTGGGGCAGTAGGCGTTGTTGAAGCAGCACTGGTACTAATTTGATTAATATCTAAAGCTTGAGGAAAGAAAAATTTTCCATCTTTAGTTAAATAAGAATCAACAACACTGCTAACAATATCTACTTTTAATTTGTATAAACCATATTCAGTAGTAATTTCCTTGACAGTTGCTTGACCACTACCTTGCATTAAAAATTTATTGATAAAATTTTCGGCTTGAGTTTTAGCTTGCTCGGGACTTAAGTTTTTTTCTGGTTTTTTGAATGAAGAAAGACCAATTATAATTAAAGCGATGATTAAAATAATTGGAAGTGTAATTTTTAAAAATTGTTCACGACCAAATAATTTTTGGATAGTTTTTTTCATATTTTTTTTAAAATATATTACTAAGTTTTTAATTATTAAATTTATTATTATTCTGATATTATAGTTCAAATTAAGAAATACGTCAAAAATTAGGATAAAAATTAATGTTTCGGTAGAGCTTTCTTTAATTCATCCGGTAAATCTATTATAAAACTTTGTGTTTTATCTTGCAAGTCGCGAAAACTTAAATGAGTAGCTACTAAAAATACTCGACCGAGATTAAGCTTTTTATTTTTAACTTCAGTTTTTCTAGTGTAATATAAATTGTCTCCGGCGAGAGGGTGTCCATAGGCAAAAAAGTGAACTCTAATTTGATGGGTGCGGCCAGTTTTGATAATTACTTGCAATAAAGTGTAATTTACAAATCTTTTTAAAACATTAAACTCTGTTAGAGCAGTTCGTGCCTTGAACCAGCTAGTAATATTCCCCTGGTCTCTTCCTTGGGGATGACGACGACGCAGGAGTTCGCTGGTATTAGCCGGTAAAGCCGCCATACGATGACCGCTTTGCGAACGAGAAATTGAAAAATCAATTGAACCGTCGTCACTATCAATTTGGCCGTGCACTAAAGCTACATATTCTTTATTAATATCACGATTTTTAAACTGATTTTTTAAATTAATAAAACTTTTATTAGTTTTAGCTATAACCATCAAGCCGCTAACATCTTTATCAAGACGATGAACAATACCGGGACGAATGGGGTCTTCTCCAACATTTTTAATTTTAGGATAATTAAAAAGCAACCAATCAGTTAGAGTGGCCTCTTTTAAATTACCGCCGCCATGAACAGCTAATCCGGCCGGTTTATTTATTACTAAATAATCAGCTGTTTCGGCAATTATTTCTGGAATGAGCGTAAAAGTATTATAGGACATAAATGAGTGCAAAAGTATTAGTAGGCGTGAAAGTATTATAGAATATATTCTTATAAGTTGGAACCGCCGTAAGTAGATCCGATATTTTTATTTTGACGTTTTATTAAAGCCTCAATATCTGAACGACTAATACCACCTAATAAGAATAGGGTGATAAGATAAATTAAGCAAGAAATAATTAACAATAAAATTAATCCGCCTAAGCTAGTTTGATATGATTTTGCAAAAAAGTAAAGAAAAGTTCCCATTAACAAACTACTTATTAAAGATTTTACTATTATGGTTAATTTTGGAAAAAAATGACTATATTTCCAAACACAGTAGGCAGAGAAAATGGCAATTAAAGTTTCGCTGTAAATTGTTACACCCGCAGCCCCGAAATAAGAAAAACGAGGGATAAAAATTAAATAAGCCGCTAAAGAACTGATACTGGTAAAAATATAAAAACCAATCATAGTTTTTTGTTTGTCTAAAGCGACCACGGCGTGAGAAAACATAGTTCCTAGAAAAATAGCTGTTACGGCAAAAATTAAAATCCGTAAAATTGTACCAGAGGCGGCAAAATCTTTTCCGGCTACAAAAACCATAATTGATTGGCCGAGAAATTGAGTCCCGATTAATAGAGGGATTATTAAAATTACCATAAAATCAAAAGATTTTTGTAAAACCTTATGAAAATATTGGGGATTTTTTTCCAGCCAAGCAGTGGTTAAAATCGGTAAAATTAAACCGGCAAACATGAAGGGAATTGTTGTTAAGACGTCGATTATTCTATAAGTAGCGCCATAAAGACCAACTTCTGATTGGCTACGAAATAATGATAAAAAAAGAGTATCGGCACGTAAATAAATTAAATTTAAAACAATAGTAATCGCTAGTGGCCAGGATTTATTTATAATTTTTTTCCAAATTATCCAGTCAAACTCCAATTTTATTTTAGTAAATTTAAAGGAAAAAATATAATGGAAAATAAAGCTGGTAAAAGCTGAAGCTAAGGTGCTTAATAAAATTCCGTTTAAACCGATATTAAATTTTTTAGTAAGGAGAATGCCTACTAAAAGAATTATGCGACTTAACATTTCTGCAATAGCGTCGCTGCTCATGTTAAGCTTTTTTTGGAATAATCCGATTAAAACTTGGTTTAGAGCAGGGAATAAAAAGGAAACAAAAGTTATCATGACTCCCAGTTTTATGGCGGCGCTATAAGGGAAGAAGGAAACAGTAAGCGGAGCAAGAATAAGAAAAAACAAAGCTGAAACAAGACGAAAACCAAAAAGATTATTAAGAATTTTATTTTCATTAGCTATTTTTCCGCTAATCATTTGTACTGTTACCAGCGTTAAGCCAAAGTCAGCGGCTACTGCAAAAAAAGTCAGAAAAGTTATAACTGTAGTATATTCACCAAAACCATCACGTCCTAAGTAACGAGTAATTAAGGCAATAGCAAAAAGCCCTAAAATTGTAGAAATAATTTTACCACTAACCTGAATCAGAGTATTATGAGCCACCTGCTTCGTTAAATTCATTTTCTTGTATTTTTAGGGTTTTCTTTATATAATAGTAAAGTCTAATATAATTATACCATATATATGAAAATGTCTAGTAAACGTATTTTGATTTTTAGTTTTTTATTTTTATTTGGTTTATTATTTTTTACTTATTCAAAAGTTCAAGCAGCTGGCAATCTTTTAGATGGTCAGGAGGGAATAGCTGAAATTAATAATGTTTATGGCGGAGCACCTACCGATATTAGAGTAACTATTGGTAAAATAATTAATGTTATTTTAGGTTTTTTGGGGGTTATTTTTGTAGTTTTAACAATTTTTGCCGGCTTTAAATATATGACGGCAGCCGGTAATGAGGAAGAAACAAAAAAGGCCTTAGCTTTATTAAAAAACGCTATTATTGGATTAGTTATTATTTTAATGGCCTGGGGAATAACCAGATATTCTATTTGGGTTTTAAGTCGAACAGCTAATAATGTGGTTGACTATACTTTTTATCCTAGATAATTTATATAAAAAGTCTTATTAGCTTCTTATTAATAACTGGCTTTTGACAAAAGTTTAAATTATGTTATAATTTTAAATATAAAGCTAGTTGTTAATCACAATTAGCTTTTTGTCTTAATATTTAAATTAGCTTAAAAATATGTCTGAAATTAGTGCTGCTATTAAGCAGTTATGTGAAGAAAAAAATTTAGATTATAAATCAGTAATCTCGGCGGTAGAGTTAGCCTTGGCGGCTGCTTATCGAAAGGATTACGGAGAAAGAAATCAAAATATTCATGTTAAGTTCGATCCGGAAACGGGAACTTCTAAAATTTTTGATATTAAAACCGTGGTTGAGAATTTACCGGAACAGGAAGAAGCGGAAATGTTACAAAATTTGTATAATCCCAATCTTCAGGAATTACGCAAAGAAGAAATTCGTAATGAATTTAGACCATCTTTAGATACAGAAGAGGGTGAAGATGGAAAAAAGAGATTTAATCCTAAAACTGATATTCAAATTAAGGAAGCGCAAATTTTAAAATTTGGCGCAGTAGTTGGCGAGGAAATAATGACTGATTTACCGATTCCGGAAACTTATGGTCGAATGGCCGCTCAAACAGCTAAACAAGTAATTATCCAAAAATTACGAGAAATGGAAAGAGATATGATTTTTGGTGAATTTAAAAGCAAAGAGCATGAGGTTGTTTCCGGTGTGGTTCAACGTAAAGAAGGCCGTTTTGTTTTTGTTGATTTAGGAAAAGCGATTGGTCTACTTCCTGCCGAAGAACAAATTTATACTGAACGTTATAATCCTAATGATAGAGTTAAGGTTTTTATTAAGGAGGTGCGCGAAGGACATAAGGGACCAGAAATAATTTTATCCCGCCGCAGTGAAGAAATTTTACGAAAAATTTTTTATTTAGAAATTCCAGAAATTGCCAACGGTTTAGTAGAGATTAAAGCGGTGGCTCGAGAAGCTGGTTCTCGTTCTAAAGTGGCTATTTGGACAGAGGCGGATAATGTTGATCCGGTTGGTTCTTGTGTTGGGCAACGTGGTTCTCGGGTACAAACAATTATTAATGAACTTGGTGGAGAAAAAATTGATATTATTGAATACAACGAAGACCCTATAAAATTTATTGCTAACGCTTTAGCGCCTGCCAAGGTTATTTCTATTGAATTAAAAAAGGATGACCATAAAGCGATTGTTAAAGTAGCTTCTGATAAATTATCTTTAGCAATTGGAAAGGCGGGGCAAAATGTTCGTTTAGCAGCTCGTTTAACTGATTGGAAAATTGATATTATTGAAGCTTCAGAAACTGGTGAAAAAAAAGTTCTAGAGGTTAATGAAGAAACCCTTGAATTGACTGAAGAAAATGAAATTATTAAAGAAGCGGAAATGAGCAATCAAGAAGCCGAAGTTAAAGAAGCTAAAGAAAAAAAAGGTGATAAAGAAAAGGATTCTAGTAAAGCTAAAAAAGAAAAAAAAGTTAAGAGTTCAAAAAAATAATTAATAAATTTTATATGAAGTTAGATTTTATAAATTTATAATTTTCTAACTTACAAACAAAACCTATGTTTATAAATTTATTCATCTTTGGCAGCGCTTTTGTTGCTCTTATTTATGGAGCGATTGTTATTGCTTCGATTTTGCGTATGCCCGACGGTAACGACAAAATGAAAGAAATTGCCGCAGCTATTCAAGCGGGAGCAAAAGCTTTTTTAAATCGTCAATATAAATCAGTTGCTTTAGTGGCAGCAGTTTTATTTTTGCTTATTGGTTTTATTCCAGCTTTAGGTTGGTTAACTGCTTTAGCTTTTTTGAGTGGAGCTTTTTTATCGGCTTTAACCGGTTATATCGGAATGTATGTTAGCGTCCGTGCTAATGTCCGAACGACTGAAGCGGCTCGCGGCGGTTTAACTAAAGCTCTAAACGTAGCTGTTAAAGGGGGGAGTGTCACCGGCATGTTAGTTGTTGGTTTGGCATTACTAGGAACAGCCGGTTTTTATTTTTTAACTCATGATTTACATGCTTTGATTGGCTTTGCTTTTGGTGGATCATTAATTTCAATTTTTGCTCGTTTAGGTGGAGGAATTTATACTAAAGCCGCGGATGTTGGCGCCGATTTGGTTGGTAAAGTTGAAGCTAATATTCCAGAAGATGATCCTCGAAATCCAGCGGTTATTGCCGATAACGTTGGTGATAATGTCGGTGATTGCGCGGGTATGGCGGCTGATTTATTTGAAACTTATGCTGTTACTTCTATTGCAGCTATGGTTTTAGGGTCTTTAACTTTTGTTGGCAATACTACAATTATTATTTATCCTTTAGTTCTAGGAGCGGTTTCTATTCTGGCTTCAATTATCGGAATATTTTTTATTCGCTTGGGAAAGAAAAAAAATATTATGGCTGCTTTATATAAAGGTTTAATTGCCGCCGGAGTTTTATCAGCAATTGCCTTTTATCCGATAACTAAATATTTAGTTATTGGCGGCTTAAGTTTAAAAATTTATTTTAGTAGTTTAATCGGTTTAGTAGTTACTGGTTTGTTGGTAGTTATTACCGAATATTATACATCTACAGCCTTTAGCCCAGTAAAAAGTATTTCTGAAGCTTCTAAAACTGGACACGGAACTAATGTTATTGCCGGGCTTGCTGTTTCTATGAAATCAACAGCGTGGCCAGTTGTTGTTATTTGTTTAGCTATTTTAGGGTCTTATTCTTTGGCGGGTTTATACGGAATTGCCATTGCGGCCATGTCTATGCTATCTATGGCGGGAATTATTGTGACTATTGATGCTTATGGACCAATAACTGATAACGCCGGAGGAATTGCTGAGATGGCTGAGCTAGGTGATGATGTTCGTGATATTACTGATCCATTAGATGCTGTCGGTAACACCACCAAAGCCGTAACTAAGGGTTACGCCATTGGTTCAGCAGCTTTAGCGGCGCTTGTTCTATTTGCTGATTTTACTTTTAAGATAAAAGAAACCGGAGGAAGTGCTCAATTTTTAATCGATAACCCTTATGTTTTAATCGGTTTATTTATTGGCGGTTTACTTCCTTATTTGTTTGGAGCCATGGCCATGAAAGCGGTGGGAAAAACGGCGGGAGCAGTTGTTGAAGATGTTCGGGCTCAGTTCAAAGAAAAAACTGGAATTATGGATGGTACAGAAAAACCAGATTATGGACGAACCGTTGATATTGTTACTAAGGCCGCTATTAAAGAAATGATTATTCCCGCTTTAATTCCAGTAGCCACTCCGATTATTGTCGGTTTTGGTTTTAATTTATTAGGAAAAGGACATGGTTTAGAGGCTTTAGCTGGTTTGTTGGTTGGTTCAATAGTTACCGGTATTTTTGTCGCTGTTTCCATGACTTCCGGAGGAGGCGCTTGGGACAATGCTAAAAAATATATTGAAGCGGGACATTTTGGAGGAAAAGGATCAGACGCTCACAAAGCAGCCGTTACCGGAGATACGGTTGGCGACCCTTACAAAGACACTGCCGGTCCAGCAATTAATCCGATGATTAAGGTTTTAAATATCGTCGCCCTACTTATTGTTGGTTTGTTGTTGTAAAAAATATTTATAAAAATATTACGAGTTAAATTAATTTATTAGCGAGCTAGACGCTTGTTGGTATTAAATATATTGTCTATGCAAGTAACAAAAAAAGAGTTAGAAAAATCACAATTAGAATTAACCGTAGAATTAAGTTTGGAAGAATTTACTCCTTATATTGCTAAGGGTGCGGAAAAAATTTCTCAAGATGTAAAAATTGAGGGTTTTCGTCCCGGCAAAGCACCATTAAATATTCTTAAACAAAAAATTGGTGAGATGACTATTTTAGAGGAAGCGGCCAACTTAGCGATTCGAAAAACTATTGATGAAGCTATTTCTAAAAATACTATGGAGCGCCAAGCGATTGGCCAGCCGCAAGTTAATGTTTCTAAATTAGCGCCTAACAATCCTTTGGAGTATAAAATTGTTGTTGCTTTATTACCATCAGTTGCTTTAGGAAAATATAAAGATTTAAATTTAACGGTTGAAGAAGCGAAAATTGAAGATAAAGAATTAGATAAAGCTTTGTTGGATTTAAGGGAAATGCGTGCTAAAGAAGAAATTGTTGATCGAGTTGTTGAACAAGGCGATAAAGTTACGGCGGATGTAAAAATGTTTTTAGATAAAGTCCCCTTGGAAGATGGTCAGCACTCCGGTTTAGCAATTTTAATCGGTAAAGATTATTTTGTGCCCGGCTTTGATAAACAATTAATCGGGGCTAAAAAAAATGATGTTAGAAAATTTAATCTTCCTTATCCCGATAATCATCATCAGAAAAATTTAGCCGGTAAACTAGTAGAATTTGAAGTAAAAATTGTTGAAGTTTATAGTCGGACTGTGCCGGAATTAAATGATAAGTTGGCGAAACTTTTTCAACTAAAAGATTTAGAAGAATTAAAAAAGAGTTTACGAGAAAGTTTATTGCATGAAAAAAAACATCAGGTTGACGCTAAGAATGAAGCCGCTTTATTAACAAAAATAATTGATGATACTAAGTATGGGGATTTACCGGAAGTACTAATAAATGGAGAATTAAAAAATATGTTGGCGGAGTTAGAGGAAAACGTTACTCGTCAGGGAGGAAAATTTGAAGATTATTTGCAACATATTAAAAAAGATCGCGCTGCCTTAACTCTTGAGTTAACCCCAAACGCTATAAAAAGAGTTAAATCATCTTTAGCTATTAGAGAATTAGCTTTGATAGAAAAAATTTCCCCCAGTCATGAAGAAATTCATAAAAAAATTGATGAGTTAAAAAAACAATATGCTAATAATCAAGAGGTTCTAAAAATGTTTGAAGAACCCGGTTATCATAATTATTTAGAAAATATTTTGACTAATGAAAAGGTTATAAATAAATTAAAAGAGTGGAATTATGCCCCAACTAGCTCAAAACAAAAAAGCTAATTTTGACTACGAACTCATAGAAAAGTATGAGGCGGGTTTAGTTTTGTATGGGCATGAAGTTAAAGCGGTACGCGAAGGCAAGATTAGTTTAAAGGGAAGTTTTATCTCTATTCGATCTAAAAATGGTAAAACAGAATTGTTTTTAATCGGTTGCCAAATTTCTCCTTATCAAAAAGCGGGACCATTACCCGATTATGATAAAAGTCGAGATAGAAAATTATTACTAAAAAGTACAGAAATTCAGCATTTATTAGGAAAGAAACAGGTCGAGGGCTTGACACTAATCCCTCTCAAAATATATACTAAGCATAGTTTTCTTAAGTTGGAATTTGCTTTAGCTCGCGGCAAAAAAAAGTACGATAAAAGAGAGACTATTAAGAAGCGAGACATTGAACGCGATTTGCGGTCTTTAACAAGAAAACGTTAGGGGATGCCAGGCATCGACAGCCGGACTTTAACTGAATATTCAAGGCGTGCTTAATTAACACGAAAAACTGATTAAAAAAATACAAATGCCAAAACGGCAAGAGCATTCACCTGGTTAACTCCAAGCTATGCTCCAGTTATAGCCTAATACATAAGGCCATAGCCATCGGAGGTGATAATTTCTCATAGTCATTTTTCCGGTGTTATTTGTATGAGGATAAATGTCTTTTGCTCTTTCCGGAAGACACGGAAACAATAGAAAGATCGCTTTAACTGCTTTTTGTTCGGTTACTGATAGTTAAGGTTAAAACATTAAATCGGACTACTCTTGTAAATGTATTTAGATAAACCGGTTGGACATGGGTTCAATTCCCATCATCTCCACAGGGTTATATTCTTAAGGCTAAGGGATTATGTTCTTAAGGCCAAAGGATTTAAGATGTTTAGTATTGCCGCGGTGGCGGAACTGGTAGACGCGCTGGACTTAAAATCCAGTTGTAGCGATACAGTGCGGGTTCGATTCCCGCCCGCGGCACGAGTTATCGTGTTAATATGTGTTGGTTGTGTTAGTGTACGTTAGGTAGACTTATCATTAAATTAGACTATTGATAAATATAGACTGGTGTAGTATTATGGAAAGGTATCAATAGTAGTTTATGAAACCAATATTAGAAAAAACTGGGGCACTTTTTTTACGAAAAAAAGGAAAAAGTTATCAAGAAATAGCTAATCTTTTAAAGATTAGTAAAAGCACAGTTTCATTGTGGTTGAAAGATATAAATTGGTCACAGGATATAAAAAAGCAATTAATTAGTAAATCTAAAATAGATAGTCGGGAAAGAATGATTCGTTTAGCTGTTGTGAGAAAAAAAGAACTTGATAAACATTATTTGACAGCCAAGAAAGAGGCAACTCGAGAATTTATCAAAATAAAAGAAAATAAATTATTTATTACTGCAATTAGTTTATATTGGGGTGAGGGAGATAAAGTTTTTAAAAATGGAATTGTTAGAATTTCCAATATAGACGGAAAAGTTTTAAAAATATTTAATGATTTTTTGCAACAGATTTGTTTAATTGATATTGAAAAAATTCGAGCTGGAATATTATTGTACCCAGATTTAAATTCTAAAAAATGTTTGAAGTTTTGGAGTAAAGAGATTAAAATTAGTGAAGAAAGATTTTTTAAATCGACAGTTATACAAGGAAGGCATAAGACAAAAAAATTAGGAAATGGGGTTTGTATTGTTTCAGTCCATAATAAATATTTGAAAAAAAAGATTTTAACATGGCTAGAGTTATTTAGAAAAGAATTTTAATAACGCGGGTATAGTATAGTGGTTATTATACGTGCTTGCCAAGCACGATAGACGGGTTCGATTCCCGTTACCCGCTCATAAACAAAAAAGAAGAGATTTTTTCTCTTCTTTTTTGTTTGGTTTGGTAATAACGAGAATCGAACAAGCGGCGAGCGAGATATGAGAAGGAGCGGAAGCGACGACGAATAATCGAGCGACGACTCGCCTAGGGCGAGGCGGCCGGTCTGGACAAGTGAGCTTTTCGCAATTCTGGTGAAAAGCGAGCGCGAAATTCCCGTTACCCGCTCCAAATAAAGACAGTCCGAAGGGGCTGTTTTTTGATGTTTCTGTAATAATTTTTTTATTTCTTTTCAATATCACTGCGCATTTTTTTTAAAATAGCTAATATTTCAGCTATCCTTTTTTCCACCTTAAGATCTATTTGATAGTCAGCTTCAGACCGAAGATCAGTTACCTCTCCTTGTCTGTTTTGAGAAATTAAAATAAAGGTTGCTAGAATTATAGCCTCAAGAGATACAATTAGGGTTAGTAAACCGAAGGGATAAGGGTCGAACTTATTATTTGATGTGGTGTTGTATATTAACCAACCACCGAACCAAACAATATGTATATATAGAAAATTTACACTACCGCACCAATCAGTTATTTTGTCGGAAACTTTATCTGCTAATTTTTTCTTGTCTTCAATCATTTTTTTAATGTTTTTGGTCATGATAAAAAGCTCTTTATCTGTTTCTCGCCAAACTTGTTTCGTGTTGTTTTTACAAATATTACAAGGCGCTGCTTTTTCACCTTTTATTATGGCCTGAAAATCTCCGCAGCCGCTGCAGCTATAAATTAAATTTTTTAGGCTTTTTTCTCCAGGTTTTAATGGCATATTAGTCTGTTAATACATTAATTGATAAATTATATTCTAATAGCATTATATCTTAAAAATATAATTTATAACATAGTTTTTGAGTATATCTTCGTTTTTGGTATATACCCTAGAATTAGCACAAAAAAACCATTATTAGGTATTCTATAAAATGACAGGTATTGCACTTTCACATTGAATGTACCCTAACTTAAATTCTAATCCAAAGTGCAACATTGTCTGACAGCTAAACAGAGTTAAACACTTCAGTTGGTGTTAAGTAATTAAGTCTTTTGCGAGGTCGAGTATTAAGTAAATATTCGACTCTTTTTAGATCCTCTGAATTAAGATTAGCAAAAGCTGATTTTTTAGGA
>Ga0210057_1004727_pt1 | contig 17892 bp, 17 predicted proteins | sample CryGeyCG2114_010_2_FD_183968 | JGI IMG/M metagenome (GOLD analysis project Ga0210057, IMG submission 183968) | Groundwater microbial communities from aquifer - Crystal Geyser CG10_big_fil_rev_8/21/14_0.10 (SPAdes) (version 2) | ecosystem: Environmental > Aquatic > Deep subsurface > Groundwater ...
CTATTTTCCTGGCTTGATATGTTGTCATTCCCTCATTTTTCCTACGAATTATCTCCAAAACTTTAGTTCTGGTTAGTTTCATAACCTCATTATTTTTATCGTAGGGAAAAACTTTCGGGATAACACAACAAAAAAAGAAATTGTAACATTGACACGAGAGCCGTTCATTGACATGTTTTTTGAAGAAAATACATAAACACAGAACTCTATTTTACACATAAGATTTATAAACATAGAATAATTCTTTTTTCTGTGGTGTTAGTAAGGTTAAAAGAGGTGTCGAAAGAGTACCGTAAGCGGTTAATTCTAGAAAATGTTAACTTTAAAATTGAAGAAGGAGACATTCTTGGCGTTATCGGCCAGTCAGGAAGTGGAAAGACAACGTTATTAAACCTTATCGCCGGATTTATCGAACCTACATATGGTGAAGTAACATACCTCTCAAAAGCGACAAATGAAGAACGGAACTTAACAAAAAATCTTCATAAAATAAAACGGCATATCGGATTTACACCGCAACATAATTCGTTCTATCCAAAATTAACAGTACACGAAAATTTGTGGCATTTTGGAAAGTTGTACAACGTCCCATCAGCAGTATTAAAGAATAATATTAGAAACCTTCTCAATTTTACTAAACTTATAGATCATCAAAATGTGTTGGCAGAACACCTTTCTGGTGGTATGCAGAAACGGTTAGACTTGTCGTGCAGCCTTATTCATAAACCAAAGTTGCTTCTCCTTGACGAACCAACAGCAGATTTAGATCCTATTCTTCAAAAGGAAATTATTCATCTTCTTCAAGAAGTAAATAAACAAGGAGTAACGATTGTTATCGCATCACATCACCTTGATAGTGTAGAACTTTTATGTAACAAAATAGCTATTGTTCATAAAGGAAAAGTTCACACGCACGGGCTACTTGAAGACATACAAAAGCCGTACCTTAAAGAACATTTTACAATTAAAATGAAACACGGCCAGGATAAAGAACGGTTGCTTGCGAGATTAAAACTGCTTCCAATACAAAAAATTGTTGATAATGGATATAATCTCGAGATTTATCCGACAGACATACAAAATACAATGAACAGTATTTTAGAAATAATACGAGAAGAAAATTTGTACCTTCATGATTTAGATATGCGAAAGCCGTCATTGAACGAAATATTTGAAAAAATTGCAACGGGGAATTAAATGATGAAAGCAGTATGGTTAGTTACAAAGAAGAACGTTAAGTTATTGTTACGTGCAAAAGGTTCAGCACTTATCGTTATCTTTGCGCCGCTATTAATTGTCCTTATCCTTGGTCTTTCATATAACACCTCATCACAATTCGGTCTTTCTATTGGTGTCTATGCGCCATCATATACAGACGATGTAAACTCGTTCGTGACACTTCTTGAAGAAGATGCGTTTACCATACAAAAATATGATTCTTCGTTGGATGATTGCATTGAAGATATAAAGATGGGACAAGTACATACATGCATATCTCTTCCAGAAAGTTTATCGGTAGAGGACAACACGCCACGAGAAATTACATTTTATGTTGATCCAAGCAGACTTAACCTTGTATGGATGGTACAAGAAACTGTACAGGGAAAGTTTGATATTAAATCGCAGGAAATTTCAGAAGGATTAACACAAAACATTCTTACAAAAGTTGCACAGACACAAACAACCATAACAGAAACAAGCGGAACGCTTAGTTCTGTCCGAAGCGAAGCTGCTGCTGTCTCTGGCGTAACAGCATCGGTACGATCCGATTTGGCAGTGTTAGATTTAGGAGGGTCAACAGCAGATTTTGGGAGCGAGATTTTAAAAAATCTTACGGAAGAATTGGATAGTGCGAAAGAAAGTGTTGACAAGTCTCTTGAACGATTAGAAGAAGCAAACATGAGCGCGTCTGATAAGAATGTTCTACGACGATACCTTACAGAAGCGTCTGAAAGTCTTGCGGCAACTGATGAGATTGATGATAATGGTACGTCAACAAGTGCAAAGTCTGTCTTTGCAGGTCTTATCGATGAATTAAACGTCACACGAACAAAGTTATCAAAAGCGAGTACCGCGATCGCGGGTGCAACACCAGCACTAGCATCATCGGGAACAACGTTAGAACAAATTCAATCTTCGCTTGATTCTGTATTAGCATCACTCAATGATATATCTGCAACGCTAAGCGCACAGAAAGTTACGGAAGCGGGTACTATTGTATCTCCTTTGACAACAATTATAGAACCCGTACAAGAAGAAGGTACGTACCTCAATTACCTTTTCCCTGCAATCCTTGTATTGGTCGTCATGTTTAGTTCATTGTTATTAGGAACAACACTTGTGATGATGGAAAAAAATAGTCCGGCATTTTTGAGAAATTTTTTCCTTCCTATTCGAAAGATGACATTTATTATCTCCGTATATATGACGAACGTTATATTAATTATTATTCAACTGCTTGTCATTCTTGGCATTTCACTCTTTTTCTTGACAGATACGTTACCCCAATTTCCAAATCTTGCACTTGTGTTGTTCATTGCAGCATCCGTCTTTACATTTTTAGGAATGGCAATCGGATACTTTTTTGTATCTGAAGAAACGGGAATACTTGCATCAATATCGTTAGGTAACATTTTCCTTTTCTTTTCCGGCCTTATTCTTCCTCTTGAAGGCCTTTCACCAACATTGCGAAGTATTGCACAGTATAGTCCGTTTGTCATTGCAAAGAATCTTATCCGAGAAGTCTTCCTGTTTAGTTCGCCGTTACAGGCTGTATGGGTAGACCTTGTTATCTTTGTAGGATACGCAGTAGTATTATTTGTCATAATCTTAATATTAGAATCTATTATGCATAAACATCTTGTACATAAGTTCTTACGACACCACCATAGGGCCCATATACAAAGAGATAAAATGAACAAAGGTCGAGCATAGATTTATATTATCGTTTTTGTTTTCTTTCAAGTATGATTGTTGTTATAACGGGAACACCGGGTGTTGGAAAAACGACGTTAGCGAAAGCACTTGCAACAGAATTAGGATGGAAGCGGCTCCATTTATCGTATTATTATAAGACGATTTCTACTGGTTATAATAAGGAGAAACAATGTTATGATATTGACATGAAAAAGTTTGAAGAACTTGTTGTGAAGAAATCTGCTAAAGATAATTTGATTATTGATTCGCACATTGCACATTTATTACCAACAAAAATGGTTGATTTATGTGTTGTCATTACATGTTCTAATTTGAAAAAATTAGAGAAACGGTTAAATGGACGTAAATATTCCGCAAAGAAAGTACGAGAAAATCTTGATGTTGAAATATTTCAAGTATGTTTACTGGAGGCTCGTGAGAAAAGACATAAGCTAATTGTTGTTGATTGCAAGACAAAAAATATGGTTACTAAACTGCTCCATGAAATTAAAAGAAGTATAAATACGTAAGTACAGGTATCTTTATAAATTCCTTCTCACATTTCTTCTATTATGGCAATAACAGCACATCAGAAACTGCAACTGAAGAAATTGTTAAGTGATTTACGTAGTCATAAGGCCCCTCATACAGAATTCGTAACGGTATATGTCCCAGCAGGGTATGACCTTACGAAAATTATTCAACACTTAGCAGAAGAGCAGGGAACAGCATCAAACATCAAATCGGCAACGACACGGAAAAATGTTCAGGGTGCGCTTGAAAAGATGATACAGCACCTTAGAACGATTGGGTCGACGCCAGTAAATGGTCTTGCAATTTTTTCTGGAAATGTTGCTGCTGGTGAAGGGAAGCAAGATATGCGTATATGGAGTTTTGAACCGCCAGTACCGCTCAATATTAGGATATATAGGTGCGATAAGAATTTTGTTACTGATATCATTGAGGAAATGTTAGTTGAACATAATGTGTACGGCCTTGTGGTGTTAGATAGAAGGGACGCCAACATTGCGTTATTGAAAGGGAAAACTATCGTTCCTCTTAAAAAAACACATTCGGAAGTACCTGGCAAATTTAAAGCAGGTGGTCAAAGTGCAGCTCGTTTTGCACGATTACGTGAAGGTGCTATTAAAGATCATTTTAAGAAAATTGCAGAGTATATGAAAGAACAACTCCTTCCATTAGGCAATAATCTTAAAGGGATTATTATTGGCGGACCGGGAACAACCGTGAACGATTTTATGAATAAAGATTATCTTACGGGAGATATCAAAAAGAAAATTATTGGAACAAAAGATTTATCGTATACGGGTGATTTTGGATTACAGGAACTTCTCGATAGGGCACAGGATTTACTTGCTGAAGAAGAAATTACACACGAGAAAAATATTGTTCAGGCATTTCTTAAACAGATGCTTGACAACATGAAAAAGATAACGTATGGAGAAAAAGAAACGTTACGAGCACTTGAAATGAACGCAGTTGATACGTTATTATTGTCCGAATCCCTTTCTGAAAATAAAATATTTGAACTTGAATCAAAGGCAGAAGAAGGCGGTTCTAAAGTACACATTATATCAACTGAAACGCGAGAAGGTGTTCAGATACGCGATTTGGGTGGCGTTGTTGCGATATTACGATTTGAGATTGAATAAGACAATGAAATGGCCAGAATTTCAAGAGATAACGAAACATAATAATTCTAAAGAGAAAGTTCTTGCTGATTTATTAAAATTACAAAAAAAGTATACAGAAGAAACTGAAATATTTCATATCCCTTCAAAAGTGTTCTACGTAAGTCCAGGATTTTATTGGATAACAGAACAGCTTAAAGACCATTATGGGGTTGGTATGCCATTTGTATTTGGATATTTCAAAGAAGGGAAAGGAGAATGGCATTGGGTACCACATATAGGTCCAGCACAGAAAGTTATGAAACAAATAGAAAAAGAAAATACTTTTCTTTCAGAAATTCAAAACAAAACTAAAAGGATTATAGATAAATTTGATGGGTGGCTAGCAAAACAAGAAATCAAGAATGATAAATGTCTTCAGTATTATATTGACAAACTTAACGAAACGTGTAACGTCCTTCTTGAGACAAATATTCATCTCCAAATATCTTTTCACATTAACGAATTACTACGAAATAAATTAGTATCTTTATTTCCAGAATTATCTGAAACAGAAATCATGACCTTTGCCCCTTCAAATAAGAAAGCGGATGTTGTACATCATGACGATTTATTGATTGATTTGATTTGGTGGTGTAAAGAAAATAAATGTTCATTAACCAAATTAAATTTTGATACATTGATACAGAAACCAGCATTTAAGAAAAAGTTGGAAAGTTGTTATAATCATGGTTATTTCTTACATTCAAGTTATGGTGGCGTTAATCTTTGGTCATTAAAGAGAGAATACCAAGAACTTAGAGAAAAAGTGAAAGAAAAGATCGGCCAAGTTCATGAAACAAAGAAGGAGGAATATTCTTTCACGAAAGAACAACAGTTTTGGGTAAATGTTAGTCAGTTCTTCTCTCTTTTACGTGATAAAAGAAAGACAATTCAACAGAAAGTGTTTTACCATATGGCTTGTTTATTAGAAGAGATTGCTAAAAAAAGCACCATATCGCGAACGAATTTGGAACATTTACGTGTTGATCAGATCACGATAGGATCATTACAGAACAAGAAAGAAATTAAGAATATTATCAATAAACAGAAAGAGGGATATTTCTTTGCATGGACAACAAACAAAAACATTTTTACAGAAACGGGAAAGGATGCAAATGTAATATATGAAAAGTATTATTCTGAGAAAGAACATACAGAAACTGAAATAAGTGGATTATCTGCAAGTCAAGGTTTTGCTAAAGGTATTGTAAGAATTGTTTTAAACACGCACGGAAAGATTACGTTTAATAAAGGTGATGTTTTGGTTACCGCAATGACATCTCCTGATTTTGTTCCATTGATGCGTAAGGCAAGTGCCATTGTAACAGATTTAGGTGGCATAACATGCCACGCTGCGATAATTGCTAGAGAATTTAATAAACCTTGTATTGTCGGTACAAGAATTGCAACCAAAATCTTTAAAGAGGGTGATATTGTAGAAGTGGATGCTGAGAAGGGGATTGTAAAAATAATAAAATGAACATTATAGAAGAATCATATAAACGGTTATTTCCAGAGAAAAAGATCCCATACATAACAGCTATGGAATATAACAGAAGGTTGTCAGACTTTAATGCAAACATCGCGCTGCGAGGAAATGTACTAAGAATTCATCTTAACTTGCAGTGGAAAGATATTGATAATGAAATAACAATCGGATTGATACAGCATCTTCTTTGTAAGCTGCTCAAAGCAAAAGTTCATACGCACAACATTGATTTGTACAATAATTTTGTAAAGAATATTCCATTATTAACACTAAAAACAAAAACGCATCCCGTATTGGAAGAATCGTTTATAAGAGTCAACAGCCAGTTCTTTAACAATGATATTGAACAACCAAATTTACAATGGGGCACTAATTCGAAACGAAAACTTGCAAGTTATAATTTTCATAATGATACTATTACCGTTTCAACATTATTCAAAGATGTTTCTCAACATATCCTTGATTACCTTATGTACCATGAGATGTTACACAAACACCACACATTTCGTCATAAAAATGGGCGTAGTGCGTACCATACAAAAGAGTTCAAGGATGATGAGAAACAGTATCCTGGTTGGAAAAATGTTGAAAATGAAATTAATACAATAATTAGGAAAAATAAAGGAAGAAACCTCAAACATTTCTTTCAGAATAGATTTCTTCAATGATTCTAAATGTTTTTTTACTACCACAATTAACCAATAAATCGGCAGAGTTAGAACTTTCAACTCTTATTAATGACATTTGTTTAGAAGAGAAGTCAACATTATAACTCGGTAAACGGGGGGGCCACAATGAACCAGGATTGCGTAAAGCTTGCAAATGTATTTCTTGGTCTTCAGTGATTATTGCATAATAGCTCACCATCCCACTTTGAGTCACCCTTTTATCGATTCTCACCCTATGTAGCATCTCTTTTAGTTTAGATTCGGTATGTCTATCACCTCGTCGAAGTAATTTCACCAAACTTTCATCATTAATATCAATCATTTGAAATTCACTGCCAGTAAACTTAGATTCTAAAAATAGGATTATTTAATATAAAGATTATGATTATATCTGATGCGTGTATTAAGAAAAACCCAAAACAGCGATACATTTAAAAACTGGGCATATTTTTAGCTTTACATGACCAAAAAGAGGTTTCTGTCCCATAATGCAATGGACAAAATAATGCGGGAAGCTGGTGCCACACGTGTTTCAGATGATGCAAAGGCTGCCCTTGCAGAATTGCTGGAACAGAAAGCGATAGAAATTTCAGCTGAGGCAAAACGGTTTGCTGAACATGCTGGAAGGAAGACCGTAACTGAAAAAGACATACGTCTTTCAAATAAATAGAACGGTGGTTTTGAAATGGATGAAACAAAGTTAGTAAGTGTGGGTGACCTTAAGAAAGGGGATACAATTATCATTGACGGTGCACCGTGTAAGATAACGGATACGTCAACATCACGACCAGGAAAGCACGGACATGCAAAAGTTAACATGATGGCTGTCGGTCTTCTTGATGGGAAAAAAAGACAACTTGTTATGCCAGGTCATGATAAAGTTGAAACGCCAATCATTGAAAAGAAAAGTGCACAAATATTATCGGTTTCGGGTACTACAGCAAACGTTATGGACATGGAAACGTATGAAACGTTTGACATGGACATCCCGGAAGACATGAGAGAACAAGTGAAAGAAGGTATTGAAGTCTTATACTGGGCATTGATGGGTGTAAAAGTTATGAAACAGGTGAAATAAACATGGTTAAGTTTGAAGAAGCAAATGCACGGTTAATGAAAAACATTTTTGTATGTCGAAACTGTAAAACTAAGATTCGAACACCAAGCCTTAAAGTAAGTCTTGGTAAGTCTAAATGTCGAAAATGCAGTTCTCGAAAGCTTCGACCAAAACGAAAGAAATAAATAGCAACCTTGTTTCTTTTTCTTACTATGATTGAATCTATCCTTTCTTTTATTGTTAAATTTAAGTTTATTTTCTTGTTCTATGCTATCATTATTGTTCTTCTTGCGCTCAAAAGAAAGAAAATTGCTGTGCAGGCAAAATTTATTCTTCTCTACCGTATGAAATGGGGCCTCAAATGGATGGACAAATATTCAAAAAAATTCAGAGAATGGATTGTCCTAGTGGGATATATCGGTGTCGGCGCAGGTTTTGTCGGTTTAATATTTATTTCCTACATCCTTATTAAAAACTTATATGACCTTATTGTAAGTCCAACAGCAGTATCTGGTGTGTCGTTAGTCCTTCCAGGCATTAATGTTCCCGGATTGGGTATTTTACCGTTTTGGTATTGGTTAATCGCCATTTTTATCATTGCAATTGTTCACGAATTTTCGCACGGAATTGTTGCACGAGCACATAATATCAACGTCAAGAATACAGGTATTGTCTTTTTTGGTCCTATTATCGGCGCGTTTGTTGAACCAAATGAAAAGAATTTACAGAAACAACAAGATATTAAACAATATTCGGTCCTTGCAGCAGGTTCATTTTCAAACATTCTCCTTGCGCTTGTTTCGTTATTTCTTCTTATGCTTGTTTTTACACCATTACAAAACTCAATGGTAGAACCAACAGGGTTTACATTCGATCAGTACTTTGGTGTGCCTTCACCGTTTGAGAAAGCAGGAATTGTAACGGGAACAGTGATAACAGGTATTAATGGCATTCCTACACCTAATTTTCAAGAGTTTAGTGATGAATTATTAACACATAAACCAGGAGATACGATTACAGTACAAGCTGCAGAGGAAGAATATTCTGTTGTTCTTACAGAAAATCCTGACAATGTAAAAAAACCGCTTATTGGTATTCAATCTATACAGAACGACGTTGATATTAAATCAAAATATGAAACCGGTATTTTGAGTGTAGTGTATTATTGTGTTGATTGGATTACTGGATTTTTGCGTTGGTTATTCTTATTAAGTTTAGGAATCGGACTATTTAACCTTTTACCTCTTCCGATTGTCGATGGTGGAAGGATGGCACAAGTATTCCTACACAAGTTACGTGGTCAAGAGAAAGGCGAGAAGTCTTACAGAAAAATAAGTATGTTTTTCTTGTTTATCTTGTTATTGAACTTGTTTTTTCCACTGATTGTAAAGTTGTTTTAAACTTTCTTCAAATGTAACAACCGACTCAATGTATATTTTTTATCTAACACTAAAACGTTCTGTGGAACTCGTAATTTCCATTTGCTTACAACGTAATCCAATACGGAATTAAACACAACGTACGATCCTGCAATTCCTAGCCCAAACAAGAATCGTTCATATGCAACAACAGGAATAAGACCAATCCATTGACCCGCCGTCATAGGAACAGTATAAATCCAGAGAACGCTTCCGATAGCATGTGCTGTAAATGTTGCACCAAAACTTCTCAAGAACAATTTTCCAGGAACTTTGTCGGGTAATACTTTTGCAAAAAAGGGAATGAGCCAATATAATGAATAAAGCCATGCAACCCTACCAATGGGATGAATGATAAACAAAAACATGCAAATTAATGGGATAATAGCACTAACTGCCTTTTTCTTACTGCTAAAATAATACACCGCAAATAACATAGGTAATAATCGTAATACGTTAATAAGGGTAAATTCTTTCCCGACAATCAAGAAATCAGCAAATTGTGAAAAGAACACGGAAATTATTCCAAACACTGGCCCGAGGAACGTTCCTGCAATAGGACCAAAAAACTGGAACAACGTAAAAAACTGATTTTCTGCGCCAACAACAGAAGAGAAATTAATGTTTAGTCCAATAAGGACAAGTACAAAGAAAATGAATAAAAAAACTATTCGTTTTGGTGTAAATATTTGTTTAATGTTCATCAGTAAAATCAAGATATGTTCTATTTAAATACATTATGGAAAAGCAGTTTATGTTTAAGAACATCACCAACAAGATATAATGATCCGGTGACAATAATCATATCATCTTTTTTTGTTACAGAAATTGCTTTTTGGATTGCTTCTTGGACATCGAGACATCGTATCACAACTTTGTTGTATGGAGCTAAGAAATGCTCAATATCGACAACAGACACCGGTTTATGACTACTTTCTGTAAGAATAATCGTTTCTGCTAACGGTGCAAGTAACGCAACCATTTTTTCAATTTCTTTATCTTCTGAAATTCCAAGTATCATGATCTTCTTTTGAGGCAACCGTTTAAGGAACTGCTTTAATACTTCACAACATGCGACGTTGTGCGCACCATCGAGAAGAATGAATGGATCTTTTTGAACAATTTCTAAACGGCCAGGCCATTTTGTTTCCAGCAAACCTTTACGCAACGCGTCGTCCGAAATGGAAAAATCTCCTTTCCGTAACAATTCACATACATCTATCGCAATGCATGCATTATCAATCTGATGTTCTCCTAACATTTTTATTGTATATTCTTTATTCCTGTATGAAAATGTTTGTGGGAGTAATGGATCCATAGATTGATGAATAACCGGCACATCCACAAGAAATAATGGAGAATCTCTTTCTTTGCAGATATTCCTAATAACACTAATAACACCTTGATTGTTTTTTCCTACAACAACAGGAACCGTGTCTTTAATAATACCTGCTTTTTCTTTTGCAATAAGTTCCTTTGTATTTCCAAGGATTTTTTGGTGTTCTTCACTGATACTTGTGATAACAGAAACAAGAGGAGTAATAACGTTTGTTGCATCTAACCTTCCGCCAAGACCAACTTCAATAATGGCAATATCAACATTATTTTGTGCAAAGTAGTGAAATGCAAGTGCAGTTGTAAATTCAAAGAATGTTGTTTCCATGCTCCCCAGTTTATTTCTTATGTCCATCACGAGAACTGCCAAGTCAGTATCAGAAATAGTGTTACCGTTAATTTTAATTCGTTCATTAAATGTAACCAAATATGGACTAGTATAAAGTCCAACTTTATATCCTGCATTCTGAAGTATTGATGCGAGGTATGAACAAACACTTCCTTTTCCGTTTGTGCCTGCAACATGGACACTGAGAAATTTTCTATATGGGTAGTTACATACTTCCATAAGAGCACGCATGCGAACCAACCCTAATTTACTTCCAAACAGGTGTAAACTTGTCAGATATTCTAAATAGTTTTGGGACATAATAACTCTGATTAACCGTGTTTATTTAAAAAAATATCTAAAACATCATTATAAGAGAACAATAATCTATTTAAATAACGAATGTACCTTGGTTTCTGGGTGGTTATAAATCAAAGAAGCAGAATTTCTGCGTAAAACGGGAACGTGCGCACAAACATTAGAACGGCGGGACTATACGGAAGATGAAAATGTTGTCCTTCATCATTTTTTTACAAATATTGACAAGAATGTGTATGCTGCTACCGATAATATGCCAAGTGCATTGTGGGCTTTATTGATGGGAGGATATAGTAGAAGTCACTTATCTGTCCGAGAAAGGTTCCTTAACATTTTTGAAGAGATGGAAGAAGAATGTGCCAATGGAAAATTGGCTAAAGAAGAATTGGTTACTATTACCGATATGACCCATCAAATAAGTTCTGGAGCTGGATTGAACCTTTCTTTTTTTCTTCGCAAAGCAGAAAAGTTTATGCGTAAATGGGCAGTGCAGTATGGTCATGATTCACTTAAAGATTCTGACATTCTCCGATTTGCGATTGAAAATGTTTCACAAGCAATTGTTCCTTTTATTGAAGAAGCGCGACTTGGCGCGTATCAAGAAAAATCCACCCGGTACGTTGAATTTTCACGTGATCATTTAATTGTTCCTCCCGATTTATCAGAGTTTGAACGCGAGATTCGGGAATGGAACAACATACTGATGACACAGTATGAAGAGTCTCTCCCCATAGTCAAAGAGTTTATCAGTAAACGAATGGACAAATCGTCGTTCAAAACTGAAGCTGCATTCACGAGAACTGTTGATGCAAAAGCATTTGATATTGTTCGATATTTTCTTCCTGCCACAATGTTAACTTCGTTAGGCGTTGTATGGCCAACACGAGAAGCAGAAAGGCACATTTCACGCCTTATGAGTTTCAAACAGGAGGAAGTTCGAACCATAGGAAAAGCGTTATTGGAAGAAGGAATGAAAGTCTCACCGGGATTGTTAAGTCATGTTGCAGTGAATGAGTATCTTATTGAACGGCGAGAATCTATCCAAAAGATTCATACAAAATTAAAGAAAAAAATTAATGGTAATTATAGTGAAAGGGTAAAACTTGTTTCGATTTCATCACATATGGATGCCCGAATTGCTGCTTCTTTTTTATTCAGGCACGATTCCCTTGCAAACAGCTACAAAGAATATGTAAAACTATGTATTAATGATACTAAATTGGTTGAAATAACTTTTGATGCTTTTCTTGGCAAGAGAGGAAAATTTGACGCTGTTCCGATGGCAGCAGAAGTTGGCACACTCCTTTTTGAAATAAACTGTGATTTTGGTGCATATAGAGATATCAAGAGACATCGAAGAAACTTGTTCTTATGCGGTCTCTTTAGTGCTGTTAATGGATATGAATATCCAGAGTTTGTTGAAAATGAACCTGAGCTGATTAAAATAAAGGAAAGAATAGACCTTTGTGCAACAACAACGGCACGTTTACATACAAAAATTCGAAAGAAAAATCCTTACTTGGCTGGATATATAATAGTATTTGCGAACAAACAAAAGATTCTATGGCAAATGGACCCACGACAATTTGCATATGTTGTAGAATTACGAACAACACCTGCGGGGCATCACTCATATAGAACAATTTGTCAAAAAATGTTTACAATTGCCGAACAGTACATGCCACAGTTTTGTAAGTACATTCGTGTTGACATGTCCTCTGGAGAGGAAGGAAGGAAAAAACAGGAAGAGATTATTGTAGAAAAACTTAAAGCGCTTGGTGCCAATGTAGAAAGAGTTTCCTAAACTTAATAAATCATAAAACAATTTGTAAAACGATTTGTAAAAAAATGACATTACATCATACTGATCCCGAAGTGCATACTATTATTGCACAAGAACAAGAACGGCAACAATTAAAACTATCATTAATTCCTTCCGAAAACTTTTTCTCCGCGTCTGTACGAGAAGCTGTTGGTTCAGTTTTCATGCATAAATATGCAGAAGGAAATATTAAAAAACGATATTATGAAGGAAACATGTTCGTTGACAAAATGGAAATGTTAACGATTGAAAGGGCAAAAAAAGTGTTCGATCTTCCTGACAACTGGGGCGTAAATGTACAAGCCCTTGCGGGAAGTAATGCAAATCTTGCAGTGTACTTAGCACTGTTAGATATTGGCGACACGATGATGGGAATGTTTCTTCCTGACGGGGGACACCTTTCTCACGGATGGAGTTATGAACCAAAAACTGTACAGGATCCTTGCAATACTGTCTATCTTGGCGGCAGTAAGAAAGTTAACATTACATCACGAATCTTTACAACGATACAGTATAAGACATCCCATTTAACACAACGTTTTGATTACGATGAAGTTGAACGTATTGCAGTAAAGCATAAACCCAAACTTATCATCACGGGCGGAACAGCATACCCCCGAGAGATAGATTATGTTCGTATGAAAGCTATTGCGCAAAAAGTAGGTGCGTATTATATGGCAGACATTGCACACGAAGCCGGCCTTATTGCTGCAGGTGCAATGAAGTCTCCTGTTGGCATAGCAGACGTTGTTACCATGACAACACATAAAACGTTACGTTCAGGACGGGGTGCGTTGATTCTTGCACATAACGATATTATTACAAAAATTAATAGGGCAGTTCTTCCAGGATTGCAGGGAGGTCCATTCAATCATTGTATTGCCGGGATTTGTGTTGGGTTGGGAGAAGCACTAAAACCAGAATTTAAAGAATACGCATTTCAAACCGTACGTAATGCACAGTTTCTTGCAGAAGAATTAAAGCGGTACAATTTTACTATAGTATCTGGAGGCACAGATAAACATCTTATTTTACTTAATTTAACAAACAAACCTATTTTTGGGAAGAAATTTGCACGAGCTCTTGATTATGCAGGAATTGTTGCTAATATGAATACCATGCCCCAAGAAGCACGATCGCCAGCCGATCCTTCAGCATTGCGAATCGGAACGCCGTGGATTACCACGCGCGGAATGAAGGAACATGAAATGGTTCGGATTGCGTCTTGGATTAATCGCGTCATGGAAATTTGTTCACTGTGGAAAGACTGTGAGTTTGACGAGTTTGAAAATAATGTAAATGAGAGTGTTGAAATTCAAAAGATTGCGTCTGAAGTAAAAGAGTTATGTTTACGATTTCCACTTAAAATATAACGTAAAATTAACATACAGCGAGCGTATAATTACCACATAATATAACACATGACATCAAAAGTAAAAATTTAATATATTTTTTTATTTCTCGTCTTCAGTATGAGCGATGTACTTCTCTGCTTCCATTCCTGCCATACATCCAGACCCCGCTGCAGTAATCGCTTGCCTGAACCGCGTATCCTGAACATCGCCAGCGGCAAAGATTCCGGGAACAGACGTGTGCATCCATTTATCTGCTTTGAGATATCCTAATTTATCCATTTCAATTTTTCCGGATAGAAATTTTGTGTTTGGAACATGACCTATTGCTAAAAAAACGCCGTCACATTTGAATTCTGTGATTTTATTTGTTTTAATGTTTCTTAATTTTACTCCCGTAACAATTTTTCCATCGCCGAGGATTTCTTCAACTGCAGAATTCCATATAACGTTTGTTTTTTTGTTCTTAGAAAACTTATCCTGCATAATTTTGGATGCTCGAAATTCATCTCGCCGGTGAACAACAGTAACTTTTGTTGCAAACTTTGTTAAAAATAGTGATTCTTCCATGGCAGAATCTCCGCCGCCAATAACGATTATTTCTTTATCTTTGTAAAATGCGCCGTCACATGCTGCACAGGTACTGACACCGCGCCCTTTATACTTTTCCTCTGAAGAAATGCCTAACCACCGTGCGGATGCACCAGTAGCAACAATGATTATTTTTGTATTTATTTTTTCACCAGTCATTAAATGAACTTCAAAACCGCCATTAATAATCGTAAAATCCTCTGCAATGTCAGTTTTAAACCGCGCACCAAAACGTTCTGCTTGTTTTTTTGTGTTTGCAACAAGTTCCTGACCGTCAATACTGTTTGGAAAACCAGGAAAATTTTCAACATCTGTTGTCAGCATTAACTGGCCACCGTCTTCCTGACCAGAAATGACTATCGGAGATAAACCTGCACGAGCTACATAAATTGCGGCTGTTAAACCAGCGATTCCCGTTCCAAAAATAACAACATTTTCCATTGTGGTTCAATGAGTATATGGCGTTTTAATCTATTCTATGCTTCAAAAAATGCTTTATAAAAGAGATGTGCTGAGTACACATCAACCTTTGATGTCACTTCACATGGCGAATGCATTGCAAGCACGCACGGACCAACATCAACACAGTTCATTCCATATTGTGATAAGAACATTGCTATAGTTCCGCCGCCCCCAAGATCAATCTTACCATTTTCTCCGGTCTGCCATGCAATCTTAGTTGTATTAAAAATTGTACGAATGTATGAGAGATATTCCGCACCAGAATCGTGTGTAGAGTATTTTCCTCCCCCGCCACCATACTTTTCAACAGATACACCATATCCAAGATATGATACGTTCTTTGGATCGTGAACGTCTTTATATGTTGGGTTCATACCAGAGGTTACATCAGCAGAGATTGCATTAGATGTTTCTAACAATTTCGTACATGACATTTTTGGATCAACTAATCTTAAGTAATCATAGGCAAAATTCTTAAGGATGAAACTTGCAGCGCCAGTATCGCCCATTGAACCAATTTCTTCTTTATCAACAAAAAAGCCAACGGCAGTATTTTTTGGACTTTTTATTTTTAATAATGCCATAAGTGAAGTGTACACACACACCTTATCGTCCTGACCATACGCAGCAATCATTGACGCATCAAAACCAATATCCATTGGTTTGTTATAAGGTACTAATTCTAATTCCGCGCATGTAAAATCTTCTTCTATTATTCCGTACACGGCATTGAGATGTTTCAGAACAGCAAACTTTACTTGTTCTTTAATTTCCTTGTCATCGATAGGGATATTACCTACCAAAATGTTAAGTTCTTCACCCTCAACAATCTTGGGTGCTTTTCGTTCCATTTGATTTTTTGCAAGATGTGGTAATAAGTCGGGGATGATAAATTTTGGTTCGTTTTCATTTTCACCAATGCTAATAACAACTTTTCTTCCTTCTTTTGTAAAAGCTACGCCGTGAAGTGTAAGCGGTGTGTTAACCCACTGGTACTTTTTAACACCACCATAATAATGAGTTTTCATTAAACCAAGCCCACAATCTTCATACACAGGATGTGGTTTAAAATCTAACCGAGGAGAATCAACATGGCTTCCAATAAGTTGCCAGCGGCGAGAATTTTTTCCAACGACTGTTGCCATAACAGATTTATTCTTTACATTTTTATAGAACTTATCTCCCACTTTCGCTTTTGTAATAGTATTGATATCTTTAAACCCGTTTTTTTTCAAAAGAGTGATAATATTTTGAATACAAAGGCGTTCAGTCTTACTTTCAGCCAAGAATTTTTTATATCCATCTGTAAATGTAAAAATGTCTTTACGTTGTTTTTCGTTGAATGTTATCCATGAACTTTTAGGCTCAAGAACAATCTTGTCATGTAATAATTTATTTTTTGATTTTGTATCTTTTCCTTTTTCTGCCATAATAATCACCTTCTATTTAGTTTGGTTTTGGTTGGTTTGATTTGTTTGGGACATACCTCATTTGCTAGGAATCATTCAATCATACCTGGTTATATCGTTCAGATTTAATATTCTTTTGGTCAACTCCTTTTAACATAAGGAGTTTTTTTGTATCCTCGACAAGAGAGGTAACTCCACAGATATAAAAAGTTTTGTTTTTCATGTTGTGAGGTAAATGATGTTGGACCCGACCAGTTTTTCCTTCCCATTCTTCCCTCGTTAATGTTGGAATGTACGTAAAATTAGAGTTTTCGTGCTCTAAATTTGTAAAAAGGTCGTGAAATAACAACTCTTTCTTAACTTTAACACTAAAAAGAAGGACAAATTTCTTTTTGGGGTATTTGGAGAGGTACGTAACAATAATACTATGAAGTGGCGCTATTCCACATCCACAACCAATAAACCAATGTTCTGGAGAACTTTTGGCAAACGCTAAATGACCAAATGGCCCCCGAAGTTCAAATTTGTCTTGTTCTTTTGTCGTTTTGAATTTTTCAGACGCAAACCCTCCGTCGATAAATTTAATCGCGAAATCTAACCGCCCTTTTTGCGATGGAGAATTCAATATTGAATATGCTCGTTGTTTACGTTCACCATCTTTTGTGATTGTAAACATAACAAACTGTCCTGGTTCAAACGTAAAATCGCGGGGTGAATCTAATGATAAAAGGATAAGGTTCTCTGTAAGGTACTCTTTTGAGAGTACTTTACTTGTAAATTTCTGTATTGACATAGAAATAGTGTACAAAGAGCATTTAAATAACTTTCTGTGAAGTAGTCAACGACATAAATATCCTATAAAATTTTGCATAAAAATATGTTCTTTCCAAAATCCCTCCAAAGCCCCTTTCATTAAGTCAATAGTTGGAAAATACTGTGACTTTGTCACAGCATTTCGAGTGACTTTCCAACAAGTCTCAATAGGATTTAATTCGGGAGAATATGGAGGAATAAACTCCACAGCAATTTGATC
>Ga0210057_1004728_pt1 | contig 17891 bp, 19 predicted proteins | sample CryGeyCG2114_010_2_FD_183968 | JGI IMG/M metagenome (GOLD analysis project Ga0210057, IMG submission 183968) | Groundwater microbial communities from aquifer - Crystal Geyser CG10_big_fil_rev_8/21/14_0.10 (SPAdes) (version 2) | ecosystem: Environmental > Aquatic > Deep subsurface > Groundwater ...
TTTGTGTCTTATGGTCTCCATTCCAACCAATCTGGGATGATGCTATGGAGTTCTGGTTCTCCGTTGAGCGTGAACTGCACGCACTCTGGTATAACCTTCCTCCTCCCAACGATTGATGTCCGAAATCAATCAACAAACCCCCTTTGCCAACAACCGGCAGATGGGGGTTTTCTTTTTGGGTACTAAGATTATAATTTTGTAAGAAAGGAGGGTATGAGAATGGGAAATAACCAAGACCAACCCGTACTCGCTCACATCACTTCTAAAGACATCCTGCCAGCAGAAGTTCTGACACCCTTTGAAGCAGTGCTAGCTCTTTATGAGGAAAGGGATCCGGACCCTATGTATCAATTAGACCAAGATCTTTTTTCTGCCCGAATTATCGGATGATAGAAGTCCCACTTCCATCACACAAAAAGGCCCCTCATCAGGGCCTTTTATTTTTTGGTAAAAAATTAGGAGCGGGATTCGATTATGCCGGCGGCAACACTTTGGGGCACGATGGCGTAGGCATCAAACTCCATGTTAAAGGTCGCGCGACCCTCCGTCATTGAGCGCAGTGAGGTAACGTAGCCAAAGAGCTCCGAGAGTGGCACTTTGGCGCGGATTACTTTGAGCCCTACCCTGTCATCCATACCTTCAATCTGCCCACGCTTACTAGAGAGGTTACCAGTAATATCACCCATAAACTTCTCTGGGGTTACTACCTCCACCCTCATAATAGGCTCAAGGATAACCGGCTTAGCACGCTTTGCTGCATCTTGGAGCGCTAAGGACCCAGCCATCTTAAAGGCCATTTCGGATGAGTCCACATCATGGTAAGAGCCATCGTAGAGCTCTACTGAGATATCGACAAGCTCAAATCCTGCCACAACACCACGACTCATCCCCTCTCGGATACCCTTCTCTACTGCAGGAATATACTCCTGAGGAATAACACCTCCCTTAATACTATTGATGTATTCAAACCCTTGTTCACGCTTCGTATTCTTTGGTACCTTCTCTTCCTCGTCGTACTTAGGTAAAGGCTTAACACGGATACGCACATGACCATACTGACCACGACCTCCCGACTGTTTAATATATTTATTCTCAGCCTCTGCCTCAACAGTAATTGTCTCTCGGTATGCCACTTGTGGTTTACCAATGTTTGCTTCCACACTAAACTCACGCTTCATACGATCAACAATAATGTCTAAGTGAAGCTCACCCATTCCTGAGATAATTGTCTCACCTGTCTCCTGATCGGTCTTAATTTTAAAAGTTGGATCCTCATCAGAGAGGCGCTTGAGCGCTAATCCCATCTTCTCTTGGTCTGCTTTTGTCTTTGGCTCAATACGCACTGACACCACTGGTTCAGGGAATTCAATTTTCTCAAGGATAATTGGGTGCTCAGGATCACAGAGTGTGTCAGATGTCCTCGTATTTTTGAGTCCCACCATTGCCGCAATCTCTCCGGCAAAAACACTCTTTACATCCTCACGGTGGTTAGCGTGTAAACGTACAATACGTCCCACACGCTCTTTATCTCCAGTAGTTGCGTTATACACATAGGAACCTGCATCCATTTTCCCCGAGTACACACGGAAAAAGGTGAGTTGTCCTACAAAAGGATCTGTTTGCACTTTAAACGCGAGCGATGCAAATGGCTCATCATTATTTGGTCCACGAAGTAGCTCTTCACCAGTATGTGGGTCAATACCTTTTACTGGGGGAATATCAACGGGTGAGGGAAGGTAGTCAATCACCGCATCCAACACGAGCTGTACACCCTTATTTTTAAGTGCAGAGCCACAAAAAACAGGTACAATTTCGTTTGCAATACATGCCTTGCGGATAATAGCCTTCAGCTCAGTAAGGGAGAGTTTTTCTCCTGCAAAAAAGCGCTCCATCGCTTTTTCATCATGCTCAACAACCTTTTCAATCAATTCATCGTGATACTTTTGCACAACTTCTTTAAGATTCTCAGGAATATCTTGTTCGGTTACTTCCTTACCTTTATCACCACCAAAGAAGTAGGCCTTCATAGTAAGGAGATCTACCACACCTTCATGAGCATCCTCTTCCCCTATCGGAATCTGCATGCGTACCGCATTCTTAGTGAGACGGTCAAGGATGGTTTTAAATGAATGTTCAAATGAAGCACCGGTGCGATCTAACTTGTTAATAAAACAAATACGAGGAACACGGCCTTCATCTGCATAACGCCAGTTAGTCTCACTTTGAGGTTCTACACCCGCCACACCATCAAACACAACAACAGCACCGTCGAGCACACGTAAACTACGTTTTACCTCAACAGTAAAGTCGATGTGTCCAGGGGTATCAATAATATTAAAACGATGACTCTGCTCAAGGTCACCATGCGCATAGGTGGGAACCCAAAAGGCAGTCGTTGCAGCAGCCGTAATGGTAATACCACGCTCACGCTCTTGATCCATCCAATCCATCACTGCCTCGCCCTCGTGCACCTCTCCAATTTTATGAGAGAGACCAGTATAAAATAAAATACGCTCACTCGTCGTAGTCTTACCAGCGTCAATATGTGCGATGATGCCGAAGTTACGGACCTTCGTGAGTGGGTACTCTTGCATTGTTAGTTCTTTTTCTTACTCTTCCACGCAAAGTGAGCGAACGCACGGTTTGCTTCTGCCATTTTGTGGACAGTGTCACGCTTTTTTACAGCCTCACCCTCATTCCGTGATGCAGCCATAAGTTCATCGTACAATCGAGCATTCATAGGGGCACCTTTTTTTCCACGTGCAGCACCAACAATCCAACGCAAAGCAAGTGCGGTACGTCGTTCAGGACGCACTTCATGAGGGACCTGATAGTTTGCACCGCCCACTCGGCGAGAGCGCACCTCTACAGTAGGACCAGCATTTCTAAGCGCAGTCTCAAACACTTCAACTGGCTCTTGGCTAGTATCTTTTTTAATACGATCAAAGACGCCGTAGACAATACTACGTGATGTTTCTTTTTTCCCACGCTCCATAACGTAGTTAATAAATTGAGAAACACGCACCGACTCGTAACGATGATCTGGGGTTGGTTTATTCCTTCCTTTAACAGGGCGACGCATAGTAGTTATTATTTAGCTGCTTTTGGACGCTTAGCACCATAGAGCGAACGTCCTTGACGACGCTTCTCTACACCAGAGACATCCAAGATACCGCGGACAATGTGATAACGAACACCAGGGAGGTCCTTAACACGGCCACCACGGATAAGTACAACGGAATGCTCTTGTAGATTGTGTCCCTCTCCTGGGATATAAGCGGTTACTTCCATTCCATTAGTAAGGCGGACACGAGCAATTTTACGGAGTGCTGAGTTTGGCTTCTTTGGGGTCGTTGTTTTAACCTGCAAACATACACCACGTTTAAATGGAGAAGGGTAAAAAACAGGACTATTTTTGAGCGTATTAAAACCACGTGCCAAGCCAACGGTACGTGCTTTCTTTACTACTCTCTTCCTTCCCTTGCGAACAAGCTGATTAATTGTCGGCATACAGGCGCTACTGTACTACAGAGTACGTGTCCATGCAAGCTATTTCCCGACCAGGAGCGAAGTGAGGGTAAAGGCAATACCCGCAATTTGCCCCCATATAAGGAGCGCGAAGATAATGAGGAATAATCCGTAGCGCTCAAGCCCATCAATAATATAGCGATACCGATACGGCAAAAGGGCAGAGAGGATACGTGACCCATCTAATGGCGGTATTGGTATTAAGTTAAAAAATGCGAGGATTACGTTTAAAAATACTATTGAAATAAGGAGAGAGCTGGTTGCAGTAGTAAGGGTAATGCCAAGTAGAGGGATACTACGTAACGCAAATGCTGTGAGTACCGCTAATAGTATATTGACGGCTGGACCCGCTACAGCAACAAGTGCTGGGCCCCAACGCTTTGCTCGTAAGTTGTACGGATTGTAGGGAACAGGTTTTGCCCACCCAATAATAAGCCCTCCAGGGAGTAGAGAGAGGACCAACGGAACTAAAATTGAACCGACAGGATCAATATGAGGCAAGGGGTTAAGCGTTAAACGTCCCGCCATACGCGCAGTAGGATCACCCAGCATATTAGCGGCCACCCCATGTGCAACCTCATGAATAATGACTGAGATAATCAATATGGCGATAAGAAAGAGTGTTTCAAGCATAGTTAGATTGCAAAAATGTCCGCTTATGATAGCATGCATGTGTCATTACTATGAAATCATGCCCACTGTGCAACCGAGGGAGCAGGATGGTTGGAGGATACTCCAACCGTGTTCGTGCAACCAAGTACAACCCGACCGGCAAACGCCGCGTACAGGTTAATCTTCAGTGGGCCCCCCTCCCTACTGGTGGCCGTGTTAAAATCTGTACTCGCTGTATGAAGGCGGGTCTCCACACAGGCAAATCACAAAGCAGGAAGAACAAGGTTAGCGCTTCTTAGGGAGTACCCCAAAGGCCATAATTGGCTCACCTGGTTTAACCGCTGAAGAATCTGAATATCCAAGGATGATACAATCCTCCAAGGCATATAAGGTTTCCTCTAACTTACCAAACACATTGTAGACACGAGCGAGGGGCTCGCCTTTTTTTGCGCTATCACCAGGACGTGAAAGTACTCGTAAAATACCTCCCATCTGTGCCGTAGGCTCATGACTATATGAAAGGAGAACTCCTTTTGCTTCCTCGAGAGTGGAGTACGGAGTCTCTGACTCAATAGCATCTACCATATCGAGGGATACTAAGATATTCCATAAGGCATCTACACCACGCGCAACATCTTTTTCATTCACCACATAGGATCCACCAAGCTCAAGGGTGAGTGCGGGAATACCACGTGTTAGTAAACTCCCAGAGAGAGAACGACGTAAATCGTCAGCATCGTCAGCATCCTCTTGCTCGTTTACCATAAGGAGGCCAGTAGTACGGCCGTAGGCAAGTGTCTCCATATGTACATCTTTTTTACCAGTAGGACAGGGATCAATGAGTGCGTAGGGAATAGAACGAATCCAGTCGTTATGTAAATCAACAACTAAGGTCGGCTGAGTTGCAGTAATAGTGTTAAAAATTTTTTCTGCGAGACGCTCGGCAAGCGTACCACGTGCATCACCAGGGAACGAACGGTTAATATCCTCATGGCTTGCGGGGAGAGTGCGTAAGGTATGCTCAAAACCAACAGGGTTCATTAATGGGAACGCATGGAGACTCCCCTTCCGTAGAGGTACTTTCTTTAATCGCTTAAATATTTCCTGAATCACGACAATACCACCCACTTCATCTCCATGGACGCAGGCGGTCAACCAAACCACCGGACCCTCACCCTGTGGTGACTGCGCCTTCATCACAGCAAGACGCCGAGCCGAAAGATCGGAACCGGTAGTAATCCTTAGAAAGGAGTAACGTATTAATGATTGTTTCTTCTTCCTTTTTTTCATAAAAATATTTTACCATATCTTATGAAAAAATCAAGTTACTCCTTTCGTATCATTTCTTTTCCATCACTTATAAATACAATACGCCCATCATCGTCAGTACGGACAATTGATATACCGTATTTTTTTAATGTTTGTAAGACCTCTACATGTGGGTGTCCGTAACGATTATTTTTTCCTGCAGAAATAACCGCCACAGTAGGGTGGACTGTGCGGACGAAACTATCTGCACTTGAGGTACGTGAGCCATGGTGACCAGCCTTAAGTACCGTACTTTCAAGACGAGCCCCATCGATAGATACCAAGTGACGCTCAACACTCTGCGGAGCATCACCCGTCAGGAGAACGGTTGTACTCCCATAGCGTAGCTGCCCTACAACAGAAGATTCATTTGTTTCCATATGTGTAGTATCTCGGTCGGGAGAAAGGATAGTGAACGTCACTCCCCCTCCTAAATCCACAACCATACCGCGATGTGCAATGATGCGTGGAATTTGTTTGTCCGAAATCTCTTTCTCTAGCGCGCGGTACGTTGCGGTATCAGCACTACTTCCTGGTTCGAGTACAGCAGAGACGGTGTACCGCGAGAGAACAGGGATAAGTCCACCAACATGATCTGCATCGGGATGCGTACCAATAACAATATCTATACTCCTATCGGTAAAAGGCATGACCGCACCGAGCTCAGAGAGTATTTGTTTACCATTCCCTCCATCTACTAAAAGTTGATTGCCATTTGGAGCTTCAATATAAATAGAATCACCTTGTCCAATAGTAAGGAAAGCTACCGTCAGCTCACGTGGTGAAGCGGCCACAACCCTCCACCACACAAAAACACTAAGAAAAAGGAGGAGAGTAAGAATGAGTAGGCGAAATTGTTTACGTAATATGCCACGCACCATATCGCCAGTATAACCCAAGACCACTAAGTACATAGACGCATATAATAATACCGATGGATGATGCAGGAATAGTAAGTGAGGAGAAAGGGATTATTACTGCAAAACGAGTGGCAGTAATAATAAAGCGGAGTAATAGTGTTGCGCAAAAAGCACTCGGCAAAGCAAGGAGTGGAGTAACAAACGCAAGAATAGCAGAGAGTGCTGTGAGAGCCATCGTTAGTGGAACAAGTGGCAAAATAAGTACATTCAACGGAAGTGAAATAAGAGAAATGATTCCAGAGAGATGAATAATGAGTGGGAGCACAGCAAGTTGAGCTGCTAACGTTGTCGCAATCGCCTCACGAATAAATTGGACACGAATAAATCGAACTAAGCGCACTTCAATAGGAGTAGAGAAAAAGATGAGACCCACTGTTGCCATGACAGAGAGTTGGAATCCAGGATCAGCAGTAAGTGTAAGTGGGTTAAATAGTATCATTGCGCCAGTTGCAACTAACAAAGCTCGTACAGCATCATACTCACGGCCCGTTGCGCGGGCGACGAGGAGTGTAAGTGCCATGAGTCCTGCACGGAGAGCCGAGGCGCTTCCTCCTGTCGCAATAACAAAAAGAAGAATACCAATTCCAGCTCCACTTAATTGTAACCATCGAGAAAGTGGCGTTAGTACTCGTAACAAAAACCCTGAAACAATGGTCACATTGTAACCAGAGAGCACCACAACATGTGAGAGCCCAGCACGGCGAAAGGTGTTGGAGAGCTCCTTCCCTAAGGCATTACTTCCTCCAAGTAGCATCCCACTCCCGAGCGCAGCAGCCGGCTCAGGAATAACATGTGCAATACGAGAACGAAGTTTTTCAATGCTCATATACAAAAGACTGTGCATAGATAGTGGGGCTGGAGAAATAAGAGAAGCTTCTGCATTTTTCATTTCTGCAACAATACTATCGCGCGCAAGATAGGCAGGATAATCAAAAACCGTACCTTGATCAGTAAGAAAAGATTCTGGTGTAGTAAGTACACCAGAGAGTGTGAGGACATCACCGTAGTGATATAAGGGGTATGGAGGGACACTCACACGAACACGCGACCTCTCACCTTGAGGAAGTACTGTGAGGTAGACAAAGGACTCCCGTTCGTCAGGTGGAGCAACAATGTGAGCAGTGAAAGAAACTTTTGTATTAAAAGGAAGTATAAGTGGAGTAGGCATACGGACTACCTCCCCTCTCCACGAGCCAAGTACCGCCCCACATAAAATAATCGCTAGTAAAAATGACTCTCTGGAGTGCGCAACCCTACTGTAAAAAAATAATATGAGCGCAAGAATACTGAGTAAGAGTAGCCACCACAGAGAGAGCGGAAACATAACACCCTGCACAGCACCAATTGCAACACCCAACACAAACGCGAACATCTACCCATTATAATCCACCTCTGCTACACTTTGACCTATGACACTTGCTACACACATCGCTATTGCAGGAGCAATCAGTAAGCCCTTACTAGCAGGAGGGATGGGGCCACTCGGACTTTTTATTGTTTCAGTAAGTTCTCACTACCTTGCCGACACGATTCCCCACTACGACTATAAACTCCGCTACTTTGTTGATGAAGGAGAAGTAGCACCACCCTTTAAACTAGGGGATTTTCTAATCCGTGATGTCGGCAAAGTTGCAGGAGATGCACTCCTTGGAATTATTTTAATTTTTCTCGTTACTGGCATCCCATTCACATTCCTCTCCATACTCCACTGGTCTCCCGTCATTATTGGAGCAACACTCCCCGACCTCCTACAAGCGGTGCGCTGGGTAGTCCCAGGAGCACTCATCGATAAAATTCAAAAGGTACAAGAGTTTGTTCACGCACGTAAACTCTCATGGGGCACCGGTTCCGTGCTCTCTCAAACGATTATTTTATTGTTAGCGCTCGGAGCAACACGACTCTTTTAAAGTCCTTGGTCCATCGCGAGATTAGAGAGTCGATCAGCTTCCTTATTTTGCTCTCGAGGAATACACACAATGTGTACTGATCTAAAATTATCCATAGATTCTTTTGCATGCATAAAGAGCTCTTTGAGACGTGGCTCTTTTACACGATAGGAGCCCATCAACTGTTTACCCACCAGTTCACTATCTAATTTAAGTGTTACATCAAGGTGGCCCACTTCCATACTAAAGTGCTCTAAAATTTTTTCAAAACCAATGATCACAGCATGATACTCAGCCTCATTATTAGTCGCAACACCAAGTGGTTTCGCCACATCTTCTATCAGTGTGCCGCGCTCATCAACAATATGTACCCCAGCTCCTGCATTGCCTGGATTTCCTCTTGCACCACCATCCGTGTAGAGCGTGACCTTCATACTACGTATTCTACGCTACCCGCGTAACGTCAACAATTCTGAGTCGGAACTCTTCTCTTCCACGATAAAAAGAGGTTTCCATATGTGCCAGTAAATCTACCCAATCACCTTCTTTAAACGAGAAGTGGCCTAAATTCTTTTTTGCAAAAAATCCAATAGCAGAGACCGTCCGCCCTTTAGAATTACGGAAGGTAAGTTCAAGATGGATACCACCGTTTCCAAAACTTCGTACCCCAACAATTTCTACTGCTTCAAAAAGAAAAACCGGTTTTGGATTCCCCATACCAAACGGAGTAAGTGGAGCAAATAAACGATATGTTCCCACCGTCGCCGCATCCAGAGGAAGTTGTACATCAACAACAACATTTTTAGATGCATCAGGTGCATGTTTAAGTGTCTCATATACTTCCATAAGGCGTGTGGCAAAAGTATCCTCCTGACCAGCACGAACAGTAAAACCACCAGCTTCAGAGTGCCCGCCAAAATTAGCAAAGAGTTCATCTCCACCAGCCACACGCATAAGTTCAACCATATTTACACTCCCGTCAGAGCGACAGGAGCCTTTCATTAACCCTTCCTCATTTACTCCCCACACAAAAGCAGGTCGACTATATGATTCAACTAGACGACTTGCTGCCAAACCAAGGACTCCCAAACTCCAACCACCTTCACCCACCACAATAAGAGGAGGGAGCTCCCCAGCGGCTAACTGTTCATTAACACGCTCTATGATTGATTCAACAATTGTTTTACGTTCCTTATTCTTCTCCTCTAGATGTGTAGCGATTGTTTCCGCCTCAGCAACACTCTCTGTTGTGAGGAGAGTATACGCTTCTGAAGCGTGACTCATACGACTCGCCGAGTTAATGCGTGGACCAATAAGGAATCCAATATCGTCTTCCGTTACCACACTTGGCGCTAAGCGTAGTTTAGCCATAAGTGCACGCAGTCCTACTCGGCGTGTTTGATGAAGTACCCGAAGCCCAAAGGACACGAGTACGCGATTCTCTCCTGTAAGAGAGACCATATCAGAGACTGTTGCAATAGCAACTAAATCAAGGAGCCACTTCTCCCACCCTGGTGTTATTGGATATACCTCAGGGCGAACAAGTGCTTGGACTAATTTAAATGCAACGCCGGTACCGCAGAGCTCAGTAAATGGGTATGTTTCCCCTTCAGATTTAGGATTAATAATAGCGTAGGCCGCAGGTACTTCTGGAGGAGGAAGATGATGATCAGTAATAATGACATCAATACCACGTTCGCGAGCATGAGCAACCTCAACAACATCAGTGATACCGCAATCAATAGTAATGATGAGTGTTACCCCTTTGTCAGCAAGCTCATCTATTGCTCGCAGAGACAAGCCATAGTCCTCAGTGTGACGATTAGGGATGTAGATCTCAGGCACTGGCGCATCAATCTTACGGAACCACTCAGAGAGGAGCGCGGTGCCGGGCACACCATCTGCATCATAGTCACCAAAAAGTGCTATCTGTTCCCCAGCAGTCAGCGCATCATGGATACGCCCTACCGCCTTACCCATATCCTTAAAAAGGAAGGGGTCGTGAACATCTCGCTCATACTGAGGGTGAAGAAATTGTGCTGCCGCTTCACCCGAGAGACCCCGCTTTGCAAGAAGATTGGAAAGAAGGTCTGGGTGGGATGATTGCATAACGGAGCCATTGTAGCATATACTTCCCCTATGGAAGATTGCCTATTTTGCAAAATTTCCGCAGGGTCTACCCCTGCGGAAAAAGTATATGAGGATGAGGACTTTATCGCCTTCCTTGATATTAAACCAGTAAATCTGGGACATACACTCTTAGTGCCCAAAGAGCACAGTCGAAATATTTTAGATATGAGCGATACATCGCTACAAAAAACTGGCCCTCTACTCAAAAAACTTTCTGCAGTAGTAAAAGAAGCAACGCAAGCAGACGGGATTACTATCGGATGGAATAATGAAGCAGCAGGAGGGCAACTCATATTCCATACACACATCCACATCATGCCACGCTTCACCAACGATGGACACGTTCATTGGAAGGGAAAGGAAAACATTTCAGCTGAAGAATTTTCTCAAACCGGAACAGCAATTCGTTCACTCTTAAAAAATAACCCCTATCTCTAAAAAAGATAGGGGTTTAGTATCATTTGTTTTGTACAATAGGAGGGTTGTTATACTCCAGTACTCCAATTGCCCTTGCTTTGCGAGCAGGAAAAAAGAGAAGCATGAGGAACATAAGAATGATCGAGAAAAGCAAAAACCAACGATAGGAAATATTTACCTGACTCAATCGCTCTTTTATGTCGTCGTAAACAGTGAGCGTAAATACTACTACAACAAAAGCTAGCACACAAAAACCAACAGGAAGAAGAAGAAGCCCAACAGGGATGAGGACCAATCCTAAAATTGCCGAAACCATTAGGAAGAAGGCTCTATCCAACACACCATCACAGGAGTTAGCAACGAGACGAGGTTTGTACACCTCAATCAGCATACATACAAAGACGACGAGAGAAACTACGGCAGATAAAATTGCAGCAATGAGCACACATCCTTCCACAAAAGAATTGCTTTGAGCTGAATCTTTAAATTGTGAGCCAAGATACTTTCCTACATGGAACAGGAAAAAGTAATACAATGCAGCAGAGAGTATTGCAGTATAACGATCAAGAGCAGCTTTCTTCATTTTTTTCTCCTCTATGTCAAAGGTATAGTCACCACTTGATTCTAAAATAACTATACCATATTTAAATTATATTGTACAGAAAAAGAAAGACCTACTCATTATACGGGTAGGTCTTATGTACAGAACTCTAATGCGGGGGAAATTGGGCACGGACCGCGCGTATTTGATCTTCTTGTTCTTCGTTTAAGAATGCGAGTATAACACCAGCAGATGTTCCTCCTCCTTTCGGATTTCTAAAATGAACTCTATCTCCAGGATGAAACCCTAGGTGTAAAACACTGTTTTTTTCTGGAGACGGCTCGGCTGTCCGAACGACCGATGCTTCTTTTGGGTCAAGAACGATTACCAACCCGCCTAAATCTCCTCCGTGAGTATTTTCAACTCGTACAGCAATCATCATGTATGGATCCTCCTTTAACTCTACACGAGAGATTACAATATATAGAGCTCTTTGTAAAGAAAATTACTTAAGCGCAGTAAGTCCAGGGAGTGTGCCGTCAGCAAGGAAATCTAACATAGCACCTCCACCAGTAGATACAAATGAAAACTTATTTCCATTTCCTATTTTTTGTATAGCAGCAAGAGTATCACCACCACCAACAATAGAATGTGCTTTTGTTTTTGCTATCATACGTGCAATAGCACAAGTCCCCTCACCATACCCCTCTTCATAATTACCTGAGGGACCATTCCAAAGCACCATGTGGGCACCCTTAAGTCCCTTACGAATTTCCTCTAAGCCAAGAGGCCCACTGTCAACAATGGAATCTCCCTTTAAAAGTTCACTTGCCTTTTTTAGTTCCACCGATGATCCATTAGAGACGAGCACGTCCATAGGCACTACTATCTTCCCGCTCTTAAGCGCTGCAAGATACGGCTTGGCAGAAACTTTAGTATCAATTAGAGATTTCCCTAACTCATATCCTAGTCCACGGTAAAACACATGCGCAATTGCTCCAACAACATACACCTTGTCAGCAAGATGAATAAATCGTTTTAATACAGGAACTTTTGTTTCAAATTTTGCACCACCAAGCACAAGCACAAATGGACGCTTGGGTTTAAATGCTCGTGACAGCTCGCGAACCTCCTCAACTATCAAAGGTCCCGCATAGTGCGGAAGCAGTTTGGGGACTTGGCAAATAGACGCATGGGTTCGATGAGAAACGGCAAACGCATCGTTAACATAGATATCGCCCAATATCGCAAGTTGTTTAGCAAAAGTACGACTCCCTTTTTCCTCACCACTATCACGTCGTAGATTCTCTAAAAGTACCGCTTCCCCCTCCTGCATGTCACGCAATAAAGCAGGGACTTTTGTAAGTGGTGCGGGAATAAAACCAACATCAAATAATTTATTAAGCTCTTGCGCAACAGGTTTGAGAGAGTCTCCCGTTCGTCCTAAATGTGAAATGATACTAATCTTTGCTCCTGCATTTTTTAAAAAGTGGATGGTTGGAAGCGCGCGTTCAATTCGGTAACGATCAATAATCCGCCCTTTAATAATAGGAACATTGAGATCCAGTCTCAAAAGTACTCGCTTCCCTTTTAGTTGTCGTGCTTTAAGTTTAAAGAGTTCCTTCATGATGAGGTGCGTGTACGCATACCCCCTACACGATCTGCTTCAGCAATAATACTTTTAAAGGAAGCTGGGAGGAGTGACGCGCGACCAACCAATAAACCACTGGCATGCCCCTCAAGTAAAAAACTCCCTGTGTTCTCTGGATTTACAGACCCACCGTACAGCACAGGGATAGTAAGCGCTACTCGTGCACCAAACTGCTCACTCAATACCTTACGTATATAAATGGCAACTTCATGAAAACCAGCTGGGGTATCAGCACTCTGAGCGTCTTCTCCAATTGCCCACAACGGTTCATACGCAATAACAAGACGTCCCGCAGCAGCCTTAGGAGCTCCGCGCAAAGCAGTAAGTAATTGTGTTTGAATTACTTTTAGATATGCTCCATGTGCATCTCGCTCTTGTTCCCCAACACATAGAACCACCGACAATCTACGTTTAAAGATTTTCTCTATGCGAGCACGGACACCCTCATCAGTTAATCCCTGTGCACGCTGCTCTGAGTGACCAACAATTATTTCAGTAACACCAACAGATTTAAGCATAGATGCTGTTACGGCTCCGGTATGTGCCCCCTCGTCCACAACAGAGACTTCCTGAGCAGCAAGAAAACAGCGAGTACTCCTCCCTATCACCTCACCCACAGCAGTAAGGAATGGGTAGGGCACAGCGAGCGTTACTTCGATAGAGCGTGTTTTAGCTACTGCGTCTTTTACTGAGAGGGCAAGACGCTTCGCCTCAGTAACTTCCTTAGGGTGCGCCTTCCAATTAGCGACAAGATGAATCTTCTTCATCTGCCTAGTATACCCTGTCCTTAGAGTTCCCTCCAAGAAATGGTGCTGTACTGGTCTGATGTGAGAGGGAAGGAGGGCGGTGGGCCGTAAAGAAGGTTCCCATCATAGGTAATATTACGTATTTCATATCCCGTATTATCTGTATAAGCAAAGCCATACCGCTGACTGGTAGCAATCATGCCATATAAGTTAATAGTATCCCTAACATACGCAGATCCACAGGAGCTCGAGTAGTAATAGCGCCCAACACGACCATTTTTTGCCACAATAGCAGCATCAATACTAAGAACATCATTACTCGAGAGACCAACATTCATATTTCCTTGCGCAATAAGCGCAATAACGTCCTGCCCATCAAAATTTGAATACCGTACATCTTTATTAACTGTGATACTAGCATTTGTTGAAGGATTTTCAGGAAAGCGTCCTGCTACAATAGTAAGGCGAGCAGTATTTACTTGTCCCTCAACCCAAATGTTATCCTCTAAAAATAAGATTCCGTTTGAAGGAAAGGGGTAATTCCCAAGAAATGTTTGTGAGGAAACGCTCCATACCCCCCACCCACTTTGGCTTAACAAATTACTACAATGTTTAGGAGTATTAACGAGAGCAGTCACTTTGTATAAATCAAACGTATCATTCGTCTTAAGTACAATGGTATACCCCAAAGAGCCGGAGCCAGCAAAATATTTACCACTGGCTTGTGCGTCTGTCTTCATTTGAGACATATCCTGAGTAAAACCATTAAAATCAACGGCTGGTACCGAAACTTGTCGACCAGCCTTAAACACATCCGTACGCGTTGGAGGTGCACTAGGTGTTAGTGGTGGTAAAGGAGGAAGAGAATCAACAGGAGAAATATGCGTGTGTACACCAAACTCATCAGCACCAGAATGATCTGGGTCATCATAGTTATATTTAGAACTTGAGACAATATTATTAGCAACTCCATCGAACCGAATCCCATCATTACTATGGATAGGTCCATTCACCACAGTACCTTCACCAAAACGCATTTTCGAATTTGAAACAAATGCAAACTTAGCAATAGAGGGAATCGCAAACGTAGCTTCAATCCGACGTGAAATGGAAGGATTTGCAAGAATTGTCCCTTTTGAAACTACGGTTACCACCGTTGATCCTGTTGGAGGAGCAGTGATAGTAAGCTCAAAGTGCCCCACCAACACACCGTCACGATTATAATACTCATGGGTATACGGCCCAGGAATTCCGGTTCCATCTTGATAGTCGGTTGAGGCGTGGGCTAAGTGCCAGCGATAGTACTCAATACCCGACTCTGCAATCTGGAACGCCTCTTCACGGAGTGTGGCATCTTTCCCGGCACGAACGTTAGTTGCCCCCCAAGAAGCGAGCGCGGTAATCAACATCACCGCGATTGAACCAAATACAATTGTCTGGATTATAAGATAGCCTCTATTTGTAGCAATAGTCTTCATTGATTTTTTAGACTACGAATCAACACTCCACCCGAAAGAGTAACGGCCGTAGGTGGGCGTGTAGTGTCAGCATCAACAATTACTGTCATACGAACATACCGAACTTGTGCAATATCAACAGGCTGAACAAGCGGACTTGTTGTACCAGTATAACCACCATCATAATAACTAAAGAGTGAGGCGGCCCCCAAAGAAACATTATGGACAGCACTCACTTGCCGTTCATTACTATCAAGATATACCGATGGAGAGCCTGTCGGCGGAGTAACCCCCCGCATCAAAGTAGTTCCTGAGAGAAAGTACCGCACACGATCACGCAACATATCTCCATCAACATCACTATAAAAAGTGAGCGTGGTTGCTCCCGCCGTCTCTAGCGCGTAGGCGCCCGTTTGCGCGGGGGCTGCCGCACGTAAATCACGAACAAAATTACGCATAGCACTCCTCATTTCCCCGTCAGACGTAATTCCTGCATTCGCAATAGAGTAATCACGGAAAACATCTGTTTGAAAGTTGACGAGCAACACAGTAATCGCTCCTAAAATACCGACGACAACAAGTGTTTCAATAAGAGTAAAACCACTTATGGAGTGCCTATTCTTCATGGTGAGAGGGGAACAGTTAGCTCTTGCCACGACAATCCAGTGCTTATCGTATCATTTTGATAACTTTGGTATCCATTCCTATTTACCGTTATCGTATGCACTCCTCCACCTAAACCTTGGAAGAGTACTTGGCCATAGGGCACACAGTCTGAACTAAACGTAACGGAAACATCAGCAATACGCGGACTCACAGAAGTGTCGTCCGTGTGGAGGAAAAGTTTGTAACGGACATAACGATGGTTTGTATGCGCAGAACTCACATTTGTATTTGCCGTACTGTAGTACGTATCCGCAGTGCCATCGGGTCCAAGGTAGTCCCAGGTAGTAGTTGCCACATCGTTGCCACTTGCGATTTGGAACCGCACACTCCCTGCTCCAGTTGAAGTTGCCTGATCTTGAGGAAGCCATCCAATAGTATAAAAAGTACTGGAAGCACTCCCTGTATCAAAGATTGAAGATTCAAGGAATCCATCGCTCGCGTAGGTGCCCAAAGCACCCAAGAGTGTCACTTCACCAGCAGGAGTTGCACCAAGAGAGCCGTCATCGATTGCGTTTGCACTGGCATAGCGGGAAAGATCTCCTACTTGTGTTTGCCCTGCACCACCAGACCAATCACTCTGTGTAATAAATCCTCGATTAGTAGTAAGTACTGCATCATCAGAGCCACCACTGAGCGTGACATCAGCATCAGAGAGCGGGAGTCCGGTAGCAGCATCCGTTACGGTAACCATAAGCGCATTAGGGTTAGATTGCTTAAGTACTAAAATCTCATTTTGTGTGGAACCAGGATTAATAGTAAGTGGGAATAAAGGGATTGATCCAGCAATAACTTCCCCTGGCTCACCAAGGGAAAGCGAGTAGGTATCCCACTCCAAGGCAGGGAGGGTGAGGAGCCCGCCGGCATCACTCGTATGGTCGGCTTGGTATTTATAGAGTGTTGGGTCTGTCCCAATAAGTTTTGCTCCTGTGAGAGTAAAATCTACACTCCCTACTGGCGAGCAGCTCTCCCGTACGGTACGCAAGGCAAGAGTAGAGAGTCTATCTATAGAAAAACTAATCTCTGTGAGTGCTCCTGTTGCAACAGTTGCATTAAGTGCTGAAGGGTTTGGGTTATCAGGATCATTTGTAGGATAGGTGTGCGCGCTCGAGTACCCCGCCTTGGAGACGCTAATTGCATACGCAAAGGTCCCCGGAGGAACATCGACAAGCTCCAAGGTACCTTCATTATTAGTAACCTCGTCGAGTGTGATGTTAGCAGCTGTGTTAACGACATGGACTGAGGCATTAGGAAGCGGAACACCATTTGCATCAAACACATGGATAAAGAGCGCCCCATTACTCCCCGTACTCTCTAAATTTTTTGGTGCAACAGTACTCGTAACCGTTGTTGTAGCAAAACGGTCACACCCCGCACAGCCAACATTAACTTCAATTAATTTGTAATCTGCTGGAGCAAGATCGTTTGGTATGCCACCAATTGTTCCATCAAAAGGGTCATCCACATTACGCACCGATATCTCTACCTGAAAATTAGTACCATCTTTTACAACCTGCTGTTCATGAAGTAATAAGCCCGGAGGAATTCCTGATACGATACCTACTTGATCGTAAGGGAGGGAACGCGCAATCTCAATTTGTTCATTAGCAACAACCATAGCGAGTGTACGCACTCGTGCATAGGCAACAAGTTTAAAAATGTTGGCATAGGCACCATAGATACCAACAGCAACAATTAAAAAGATTGCCGTCCCTACAAGAGTCTCAACAAGAGTAAGTCCACGTGTTTTTTGTATATTAACTAATGGCATCGGTAAGTGAATACATCGGAGAGAGCATTGCTATAGCAAAAAAGCCAACAGCAATACCGATAACGACCATAAGTATCGGCTCAATAATAGTGGAGAGGTTTTTGGTAACTTGATCTACCTCCTTTTCATAAAAAAGTGCGCCCTTCATCAACATGCCAGGGAGATCTCCTGTCTCCTCTCCTACCGCCGCCATCTCACCAACTAATACTGGGTAGAGGTCCTCTTCCTGTTTTAATACTGAGGAAAGTGTTTTTCCTTTTT
>Ga0210057_1004729_pt1 | contig 17890 bp, 17 predicted proteins | sample CryGeyCG2114_010_2_FD_183968 | JGI IMG/M metagenome (GOLD analysis project Ga0210057, IMG submission 183968) | Groundwater microbial communities from aquifer - Crystal Geyser CG10_big_fil_rev_8/21/14_0.10 (SPAdes) (version 2) | ecosystem: Environmental > Aquatic > Deep subsurface > Groundwater ...
TGAGTCCACTAATCTTTTTCTTTCAAAAAGAAAAACTTTAATGAAAAAGAAACAAGTTAGTTTTTTCTTCATCGAAGTTCTTTTTTTCTAAAAAAGAAGTTCGGTTGCAAATCCCGTCCAGTCCACTGACTTTTTTCTTTCTTTGCGGAAAGAAAAAACTCAACTAAAAAGAAAGACGCTTAAAACAAAACTTTAATGAAAGAAAGAAAACCCGAAAGAGGAAAACGTTAACGAAAGAATAGACGGGCGCGCATAGAAACGTTAATATTATGCCGGGTTATCCTCCCTTTGGTTTTTGTTCATGGGTTTGGGTCCTGCGGGAATGAAAAAAGAAGAGGTTGTTAAAAAGCATCGCTAACTGCCTCCGCCACCCGCTCCTTCTCCGAAGCAAACGAAGTCAAATCTTGTTTTGAATTCAACGAATGACGGGCATCATCTGCTTCGCGCTTCCAAGAACGCGGTTTTTAACCCGGTTGAAACCTTTGAATCGGAGAAAGAGTTTGCGACTTTAAAGCGCGGAATCATGACTTTTTTGTTTCCGGCTACCGCTTTGATTTTGGTTTTGTTTTTGCTTGTCTCGTTTTCAGCTTTTCTTCCGCAACCCTTTTCACTCATTGGAACGGTTTTGGGTGGCGTTGGCCTATTACTATTACTGCTTTATTTAATTCCGGTCTTATTAGGCTCATTAATTAACTCGTTTATTTCTACCGGCATAGTTTTCGTTGTTGCGCGGCTTTTAGGTGGAAAAGGACGTTTTGTTGAACAATATTATTTGTCGTATCTTCCAATGCCGTTTCTTTCATTGATAGCTGCTGTCTCACTTATTCCGATTTTGATATTGGCGGCGTTATTGCCCAGCCTAGCCCTTTTGCTTGTTGGTTTGCTGGCAATTATTTTTGTTGTATATTTCCTTTATCTGTATCTTACCGCTTTAAGGGTTGCACACGACTTTTCGTGGGGTAAGACAATCGTAGCAGCATTAGTCCTCCTTTTACCTTTAGTCGTCGTTATTTTTGCAATTGCAGGGATATTACTCTCCTTTTTGTAATTCTCATTATGGGTTTGATTACCTAGGCGGCTACGCTTACGTTTATTATTTTCCCGAACCAACCTATTGACGTGAACAAACGCTTCGCACTCGCGTTGAACGCCGCCCTGGCCGTCGTGCTCGTCTACTTGTTTTTTTCCTCGCTTGATTTCGCGTCAATTGCCTCGGTTCTCGCGGGCGCGCGCCTTGAATGGATTCTGGCCGCGGCAGCTCTCTACTACTTGTTGCAGTTGACCACGGCGCTCCGCTTGAAGTGGTTGAGCGCTTCAGTGGCTGCGCCCGCCGCCCTCGGAGAAGTTTTCTGGGCGCACTTGGCGGGAATGCTGTTCAGCGATTACACGCCGGGGCGCTCGGGCTACGCGTTCTTCGTGGTCAAGGCGCGGGAGTGGGGCTTGAAGGCGCAACAGGGCGCGCGTGTTTTCGGGGTTTCCCTGGCCGCGGATTTCTTCACGCGCGGGGTTTTCGCGGCGGTAAGCGTTTACCTGCTCTTTGAATCAATTGAGTCCCTGGCGTTCGCGTCCGCGTTCCTTTTGGCGGGCTCGGTTTTCGCGTTGTGGTCGCTCGCCGCAAAGAGGGCCGCCCTGTCCAACTTGTTGCCGCGCGTTCCCTGGTTCGGCGGAAAATTGTCGTTCTTTTACGAAGACGTTTTCTCCAAGCGCATTCCCGCCCGCCTCGTTTACTTGAACGTTGGCGTGAGTTTTGTGGGCGCGTTCTTGCGCGGCTTGGAGTGGATGTGCCTCGCCGCCGCGCTCGGTCACCCCCTTGCATTAAACGAATTGGTTTTGTTTGCGGCGTTCAACTCGGTGTTGACGGCGTTGTCGTTCGTGCCGTTCAGCGTTGCCGGCTTGGGCTTGCAGGAGGGCGCGGGCGCGCTCTTCTTTTCAACTGCGCTTGGGTTGGATTTGGCGTTCGCGGCAGCGTTAATGGTTTTGGTTCGCCTGGTTGAGGCGGCGTGCAACCTCGCAGGCTTGAAGTCTTTAATGCGTTGAATTGGGTTTGGCCCACTCCTCTTCAACGACTACTTTCCTGGCGCCCACGAATTCCAGGAGTTGGGCAATCAACTGGTTTTTGCGCACCACGTAGTCCGCGGTCGCCTTGTTGGGTTCGCCAGGCACCTTGACCTTGATTTGCTTTTCCGAGTATTCCACGCTTGCTTCCGGGAGCAAGTCCTTTCCTAGGGCCGCGGCTTTTTCCTCGGGCTTGGAGTAAACCTCCAGAACCTTGTAATCGTATTCAACTTCCTTGCCCGCGAGTTCGTGGTTGAAGTCCACGCGCACGCGGCCACCGGAAACGCTTTGCACGCGCGCCTGCATGCCGTCGAGTTGGATGGGCATTCCGGGCACGGGCTGAATTCCTTGTTCCTTGAAGGGCTTCATTGGAACGAGTTTGACGAGTTCGGGGTTGCGCCTTCCGAACGCTTTGTCGGGGCCGAATGAAACCTTTTTTTCGTCGCCCTTGTTCGCCTTCAACAATTCTTCGTCCAAGCCCTTTAACACGACGCCCTTGCCGACGGGAACGAGTACGGAGCCGTACTTGCCGCGTTCGTTGTAGACTCCCTCCTTTTTCGCGGTTTCCTCGCTCGTCGCATCAAAAACCTTGCCGCCTTTCACGCGGCCAACGTAATCAATTTTCGCGAAATCGCCTTCATTCATTGTTCTTCACTTCCGTTGTTGGATTCGTCTTCTCCGGTTTGATTGGTTTCATTGAACGCGTCGGTTGCGTTGAACGGCCCGGGTTCGGGCAACGGCACGGTTTCCGGCATTTCAAACACTTGCGCGTTCACGACTTGGCCGTCGGTGACTTGAATCAATACGTTCACCTTGATTTCGTCGCCTTCCTCGTGGAATCCGCCGACGTAAGCCGGCAACTGGTTGAGCACGTATGCGGGGAGCGTGGTGTTGGCGTCGAGTTCAAGCGACGAAGCGTATTCCAGTTTTGCGTTGCGGTAAATCCAGGGCTCGCAGTAATCCGCCAACGCCTCGTAAATGGCGCGGCTTGAAGCGTTTTGCCCGGTAACCGAGTACAAGCCGGATGCCACCGTGAAAGTCAAGCCAACCCCTTCAACGCCTTCCAACAACGTTTTCGCGTTGGTTGCGTTGCATTCAACCAGGTAATCGCTGGAAAAAGAAGCGATTTTCGCGGTTGTCTGGCCCTGCCCCTCGAAGTCCTGGCTTTGTTGAGGGGTGGGGGAAGGCGACGCGCTGTCCGTAATCATTATGGGCCACAGCATTCCGAACAGGAAGCTCGCGATGATGAGGAACCCGAACGCGTACAATAATTTCTTGCTGGCCGCCATGATTCATTCAACCCAGTAATCCGAGTTTGATAGTCAAATTATTTGTTTTCAACTTGTTTTAAGCGCTTTGGTTCCCGTATTCGGCTTTGAAGTATTCTTGCTTGCGGTCGTGCAATCCCTCAACCATTCCCTTCAGCTTGAATAGGTTGTATGCGTGCCTGTAAAGGGGCGAGTGAGCCGTTAAAATTTCAAAGCGGTCACTCTTATGCCTCCGTAGTATTTCTTCAACATAGTCGCGTTCATTGCCCCCCTTTTGATAAGCGATTGACTTGATGAATTTTTCAACGCCGTCAAAGGCATAATCCGGCATTTTCGTTACGCTGGCTTCTTTGTGTATCGCCTTAATGATTGGCTCAACGTATTTGTGCGTCCAAGCCGCGTTTACCTTGAGACGCAACTTGAAGTCGTCAATGATTTTCATTAGCTTGACCTCTTCGTAGCTGGGCCCGCGGTAGAGGGAGGCGCGGTCTTCGCGGTCTTCCTCCAATGCCCTCGCGCGTTTTTTCCTTTGCCCCGCGTCAAGGTCGAATTTCAGTTGTTCGGGTTCCGGTTGTTTCCGCATTAAATGATTCTTGCCCCCCACTCCTTCTTATGCCTTTATGCGTGCGTACTTGTCCAGGTTTTCCTTGAGTTTCCTCGCTTTCTCTGGTTGCAACGCGATTTTGTTGTCCTTGATTTCGAGGACTTGCTTGCTCTGGAATGCGATTTTGTTGGGTTCCAGGTCGGCGTAAAGCAGGACGCCTCCGCCCACGATTGAGTGCGGCCCGATTTTCACGCCCGGCATGAGGGTGGCGTTGCTGCCCGTCTTGCAGTTGTCCGCGATTATGGCGCCCAGCTTGTTCGTGCCGGAGTCCATGCGGCCCTTGCCGAGCACGTCAACGCAAATGTTTTCCTCGTCGAAACGATAATTCGCGGTGATGGTGCCCGCGCCAAGCGAGCAGTTGTCGCCCACGATGGAGTCGCCCACGTACGAGGAATGCGTCCAGCAGTTCTCGCCTATCACGGAGTGCTTCACCTCCGTGGAGTAACCCATGACAGAGCCCGCGCCAATGGAGGTGCGGCCGCGAATCAAACAGTTGTTCCCGATTATCGCGTTGTTCCCGATGAAGCAGGGTCCCTCAACCACGGCGTGCTCGAAGATTCGCGCGTTTTCGCCTATGAAAACGTTTTCCCCCTTGACAACTGCGCGCTCGGATACGCGCGCGCTTTTAGCAATGAAGGAGTCCTGGCTTTCCAGGAAGTAGTCGTTCAAGCGCAGCAAGTCCCACGGCAGCTTGTAGGAGCCGAAGAAGCCCTCGTAAAACAGGGCGCGCACTTTTCTCCCGTCCAAAATCATTTTTTGCATTGCTTCCTCGTATTGCGCGTCGGACGCGGGCGTCTTGCGGATGTAGTCAAACACGTCCGGGTGCAAGGCGTACAACCCGATTACGGCGTTGTTGGACGGCTCCTTCCCCTTGTCCGGCTTTTCAACTATTTTTTTGACGCGGTCGCCTTCCAGGTCCAGGATGCCGAACTTCCAGGTTTCCTCAACGGGTTGGGAGGCGAAGACCACGTCGCACTCGTCCGCTTTTTCAAGCATTTTCTTGGCGAGGCCTGGTTCGAACACGTCGTCCGCGTTCACCACGAGGAACTTGGAGTTGTTCACGAGTTTTTCCGCGCACAGCAGCGCGTCGGCCATGCCGCGCGCTTCCTCCTGCGTTGCGTAAGCGATTTTCGCGCCGTGCGATTGCGAGCCGAAGTAGTCCTTGATTTGCTGCGAGTTGTGGCCGACCACGCAAATGATTTCGTTTATTCCGGCTTCCGCGAGTTCCTGCACCACATACTCCATCAAGGGCTTGCCTAGCAGCTTGAACATGGGTTTGGGCTTGTTCACGGCGAGCGGGTAAACGCGTTTGCCGGTTCCCGCCGCAAGGATGACTGCCTTCATTTTTTCATCGCCTCCTTTACGAGCCCTTTTCCAAGGCCAATCAATTCGTCCAGCCGTTCCTGCGCGAGGGCTTCGCCGCTCACCTTCATGTAGGGTTCGGTGCCGCTCGGCCGCACGAGCAGCCACGAGTCCTCCCAGTCCACGCGCACGCCGTCAATGTCCGTGATTTCGCCGCCGCGCATCGCCTTCATTTTTTCGGCCGCCGCATTCATCACCGCCGCCTTTTTTTCGTTTGGGCAGTTGATGCGTTCCTTTGCGAAAAAAGTTTTCGGGATGGAGGAGAAGTCCCGGCGGATTTCGTTGACGTCGCGCTTTGCGAGCAGGAGCGTGGCCGGGTAAATGGTTGAGGAAAAGTAGCCGATGCGCGGAATCATGTAGTGCCCGCATTCCTCCAGGCCGAGCGCCGCGCCGCGTTCCTTCACGGTGCGCGCGATGAACGCGTCGCCCACGATGGTGCGGTGCAGGGAACCGCCGGCGCGCTTCACGGCTTCTTCAACGAATCGGCCGGTTTCAACCGAGCCCACGACTTCCCTGCTTTTGGATTTGCCTATGACGATTGAGGCGATTGCGGCGTTGGCTTCCTGCAGGCCGAGGAAGCCGTTGCGGTCCAGGAACACGATGCGGTCGTTGTCGCCGTCGAAGCACAGGCCGGCGTCGGCGCGGTTCTGCCTTAGGAATTCAATTGTTTTTTGCAGGGTGTCCGGCTTCGGCTCCAGGGGACGGTCGCATTTTTCAACGTCGGCAACGCAGTTCCTTTCGAGCACTTCGTGCCCCTGCGAACGCAGGAAGTCCGGCAAATGCGTTGAGTCGGGCCCGCACGCGCAGTCCACGACGAGTTTCAGTTTTTTGAGGGGCGGGGGACAGATTTTTGCGAGCCGCGAAAAAAATTCGTTTGCACCATCCAATTCTTCAACGCCGCCCTTGGCGGTCGCCGCGAATTCGGGGGGGTTGAAGTATCCTTCTTCAATCCTTTGCTGGTCAACGCTCATTCCTTGGGAGTCGCAGAATTTGAGGCCGTTGTATTCGGGGGGGTTGTGGCTCGCGGTAATCATTACGCCGGCGTCGAACCCGAGTTCGCGCGTCAGGAAGTACACGCCGGGCGTCGAGATTACGCCGAGTTTCACGACGTTCAACCCGTTTTCCGTGAGGCCTTCAACTAGTTTTTGCTCCAGGTCGGGTCCGCTGCGGCGCGTGTCCCTTCCAACGCAGACCTTTTTTCCTTCCCCAAGGTAGTGGGCGAACGATTTGGCCATTCCCTGGACGAGCTCGCCGCTTATTTCGCTGCCGTAAATGCCTCGGATGCCCGACGTTCCGAATAATTTATTCATTTTGTTTCATGCCACCTGCTGAAGCACTCGAGAGAGACAGGAAAGAATTGGAGGAACGGTCATTTATTACTTTTTGCGGTGCTTTCCGGCGGGCGGCTTGTTGAGCCACAGGTATGCGGCCGCGAGCGCGATGATTATTGCGAGCGCCGGCAGCACGAACCCGTTTCCATCCACCTTTTCCTCCGTTGCAGCGCATTGGGAGCCAACGCAGTTGCACGGGGTAACGGAACTGTGCAGTTCGCTGCCTTCACACGAGTATTCCACGAGGCCTTCCACCGAGCAGTAAGGCAGGAATTCATCGCCGCCGTACAAAACCGAGGAATCCCCTTGAATGCACTGAGGCGCTTCCCTGCACGCCCCGTTTTCACAGCCGTGTTCGCACTGGATGGGCGCGTTTTGCGGTTCGCCGTTCTCGCAATACCATTCAATTACGTCCAAGCCGTCACAGGAGTCCTCGTTTTCGCCGATGCCGCCCTTTTCAAAGGGGCGCAGCCCGCCGTCCGAGTCAACGCAGGCTTCCCCACCTGGTTCCTCTTCAGGCAACGCCGTGCACTCCGCGTTATCGCAGGTAACGCAGTCCTCCACAACGGGCACGCACGCGTCCAGGGCGCACTGGTAGCGGTATGCATCCATACCAACGCACTTGTTTTCCGCGGTGAGCACGGTTCCCTTGCACCCGTTCTCCTTGTCAACGCACGAGTGCTCGCAACAACCAAGGTAGTTGACGTTGTTGTCCGCGGCAACGCGGTAAACGCCTCCGCTCGGGTAATAAATTGGTGCGCCCTCCACGCCCAACCTAACGTAAAAATGGGATGCCGAATCGATTCCGTCGAACCCGAAAGCGTAATTCTTTTGGGATTCCACGCGCAGGAATTCTCCGCTCACTTGCGCGGCGGGCGTTTCAAGGGTTTCGTTCACGAATTCCACGCTCCACTCGTCGCCTCCGCAAGCGTATTCCACCTTGTTTTCCGGGAGAAGCGTGAAATCAATGGCGCGTTCGGCCACGTAAGGCTTGACAAGTAGGCGGCCCTCAAGCTTCCTGTAATCCTGGTTATTTTTGGTTTCCTTGGTCACCGCGTACAAGATTTTTCCCTCGCCGTTGAACTCCTTCACTTGCTCGGAATTCAACGTGCTGAAGCGGATGCTTTCCGCGTTCACGTTCCAACCATACTCTGGGCTGAACAAGGTCTCCCCGTTATTGGCCACGTAAATCAGGGTTGCGCAGGCCTCCAGCGCGGCCAGAGGCGACAACAACAAAAACGCGTAAAACGCGGTTTTCATCATGAGATTCTTACGCGCCCCGCCTATATTAATTTAAATTCTTTCCTCGTATTCCGCGGGGTCCAGGAGGAACCGCAGCGCCCCCTTTTCCAAGCCCAACAAGTATAATTCCTTTCCCTTCAATTCGTCCAAGGCGGCCGCCTCCATTACCTCGGGTTCGGGAACCCCGCCGTAAAGCGGGTTTTTCTTGAAGCCGTTGCAAAACTCGTAGTAAGCCGCGCCCTTTTTCGCCTCGTAATTCCCGTACTCGCTCTTGAAGGAGGCCTCCGTGACGTTGCTCATCACCAGCGCCTCGTTTCTCGGGTTGACGGTGACGTGCCCGTAATCCGGGGGAACGACCACCTTGTCTCCCCTCCGCGCCTTGACTACGACGAAACGCGTCAAATCCTTTTTCTGGAGGAGGTAATGGGCTTCCCCGGCAAGCACCTCGTAAACCTCGGGGTAACTCCTGCCGCACGCCGCGGCGGGATGATAGTGGCCGACAGTCTTGTTGTATTCGTCGCCGAGGTGCCGCGGCGGGAGCACGGTCACGTCGTAACGCAGTTCTCTCCACTCGTCGCCTTCGCGCTTAACTCCGCGGTGCATGTAATACTGCGGAGTGAAATTGATTCCCTTAACCTCGTGCTGCACGAAGTCTCGCACCTGCTTAAGCCAGCGCACGTCCGGCTCCAACTCCCTTCCTAGCGCCGACAAAACCTCGCGTTCGCGGTTCCACTCCAGTTCCAGGCACGACTCAATCATTTTTTTCACCGAACAATTCAACCTTCAACCCGGCTTCCCCCATTATTTCAAACGCCTCCTTGTTTGGGTACGCGTCGCAGTAAACAATTCGCTTCACGCCCGCGTTGACGAGTATTTTCGCGCAAGTGATGCACGGACTCGACGTGGTGTAAAGCGTTGCATCCTTCGTGCTCACCCCGTGCAGCGCGCACTGGATGACCGCGTTCTGTTCGGCGTGCACGGCGCGGCACAACTCGTGGCGCTCGCCTGAGGGAACGCCCAACTCGTCGCGCAGGCACGACCCGATTTCAAGGCAGTCCTTCAGCCCTGCTGGCGCGCCGTTGTAACCAGTTGAAAGCAGGTGCTTGTCCAGGACCAGCACGGCGCCAACTTGCCTGCGCAGGCACGTGGAACGCTTGGCGGCAACGCGCGCGAATTCCATGAAGTATTCGTCGAAACCAGGCCTTTTTTTCATCTCAATCCCCCGTACATTTTTTCGTATGCCTTTGCAGTGCGGTCCCACGTGAAATTTGAGAGCACGCGCTTCCTTCCCTCGCGGCCTAAGCGGCGGCTGAGCTTGGAGTTGTTCAGCACGCGGTTTATTGCCTCGCGAAGTTTCTTGGGGTTCGCCTTGGGTACGACGATTCCTGCGTCCCCGATTACTTCGGGTATGCCTCCCGCGTCGGTTCCCACGACGGGTTTGCCGCACGACATCGCCTCGGTCAAAACCATTCCGAACGGCTCCCACGCGGACGGCAAAACGAACACGGAGCACGCCGAGTAGAGGCGCGCCAGTTGTTCGTCAGTGAGCCGCTGCGAGACGAAGGCGGCGTTCACGCCCGTTTTTTTCGCCTGCTTTGCCAACTCATCCTTGAGCGGCCCCCTGCCGAAGACCACGAGCTGGGCGTCAACGCCTTTCATGGCTTCAACCAGATATTTCACGCCTTTCTGGGGGACGAGGCGGCAGTTCGTCAACACGAATCCTTTTTCCAGCCCCAACTCCCCTTCAATTCCTTCGGGCTTGACGCGCGGGTTGAAGAGCTTGACGTCGGTCCCGTTGTAAATCACGGAGCACTTGCCCCACCACTTTTTTGGCACCGTTGACTCAATGGTGGCGCGGCTCACCCCGGCAATGCAATCCGCTTCCTTCATGACGCCTTTTCCGATGAAGTCGTCGTAAAACTGCCCCAACGCATCGGTTTTCTCGTCCACGCCAATTGTGCGCGCGTTGTGCAGGGTGAGACCCAGCTTTTTTTCCAGGACGCTTTTAATCATCCACGTTTCAGCCGCCCCATAACAAAAACGGTTGTGGATGTGCACCAAATCGGCTTTGGCGGCTTCCCGCTTCAAGTCAACCATGCCGAGCGGCGTAATCGGAATGGGTGGGGGCAGCGGCTTGGGCAACTGCTTCAAAATCCACGCTTGGCTGCGCACCACGCGCACACCGTCAATTGTTTCCTTCTCCTTCGTGTTCGGGAGGCGCGCCGTCAAAACCGTGACGTCGTGTTTTTTTGCGAGCCGCCTGCAAACTTCAACCAAATGCTTTTCGGTTCCGCCGAGGTAAGGCGAGTAAAACGGGTTGAGCATCAGCAAACGCATCTTTTTTCCCTCAACAACGCGTAAAGAAACGCGCCCAAACAAATGCTTCCAATTACCAGCGCGGCCACGGACGCGTAATCCATTGTTGGCTCAATTGGCGTTGCTGCAACGGCGTCCAACGCGTAGTTGCTTGCCTCCTCACCCAAAACCTTTTCCGCTACTTGCGGGGAGGGAGTTGAACCGAGGAATAATTGGCTCGCGTAAGCGAATGCAAGCAACGAGATTCCAAGGAGTATCCACAAGTTTTTCTGGGGCTGCGGGTTCAACAACGCCGCGCCCTTATCGGTCAACGAATAATAAACCCATTTGCTCCTCCTTTCCTCGTTCACGAGGCCCGCACAACGCATCTTCTTGAGGTGCTTGCCCGCGGCTTGAACGCTTATGCCCAGGGATTTGGATAATTCGCTGGCAGTTGCGCGCCTCCCCCCAAGCTTCTTCAACAACTCCACTCGCGTCCCGTTCGCAAGCGCCTTGAACGACTCCCTGTCCAGTAAAATGTTCATACGATTTTCACTGTTTCCTTTTCCGGCTTCCTCTTTGTTGGTTCGGGTTTCTCAGCTGGCTCGCCAACCGGAACCAGCGCCTCGGGCGTCAAATTGCTTGGAATGCCGAGCGCGGCGCGCACCTTCTTTGCGTTGAACGCGCCCACCCAGACCGCGCCCAACCCGAGTTCCACGGCTTGAAGCAACGCGTTCTCCACTGAAGCGGAGACGTCCATCACGCCGTAATCCGCGTTAGACGAGCACGCCACGATGACCAAGCCCATGTCGGGCTTGAACTGGCGGCCGGTTGCCGCACACAACTCCGCAATCTTTTTTTCGCTGGTGACAAAGTAAAAAAAGCGGCTCTCCTCGTTGTGCGCGCTCGGCGCCCAGCGCACCGCCTCCTTCAACGCCTCCAACTCTTTGTTGGTGAGCGGCCGCTTCACCCACTTCCGCACGCTCCGCCTGTTCAGGATAGCGTCCCGAACGTTCACTTGAATCCCCGCGCCCCAATAATCCTTTCGTGGAGGCGGCTCCTGCTGTAAAACGCTATTAACAAGCCCGCCACTATGGCAACCCCGGCGTACAGCCACTCGTTTTTGCACTCGCACAAGTCGTATGCCAAATACTCGGTGAGCGCGCCGAGCAACACCAGCCACAGCAGGCGCGATTCAATGGCGTACTCCGAGAACAAGCCGTGGTTCTTAATGGCTTTCACGGGGTAGTTCCACATGAAGCTCGCCGCCGCCAGCAGCAACAAGGCCGGGTAAACCACTTTGGTCCACGCCGGTGCAAGCGACTCCGCGGCGAACGCCAAAACGAACAAGCCCGCGACATGCAACGCGAAAAACGTGTTCTCCTCTTCCTTCAACCAGTCCAGTATGCCCCGCATCCGTCTTCACCCCACCGAAAACCATTTACGCAGAACGATTTAAAACGCGTTTCCCCTGAATGATTCGGATGATGACCCCGTTACAACTGACTTCGTGATGACTGACGGACGGACTGACGCGAATTAACATCATAGACCAACAGAAACGGCTAGGCAATTGACGAGATTTCGAACGAAAAACACCGTTGATTGCCTAACCTACGTTATTTCCTAGGAAAAACATAGGAAAAAACGCGGTTCTGGAGCTAGTTTTCGTCATACATTTTCATGCTAGTGGTGATAGACCGACGCACGGAAAACAGATGTACGTCTTCTCTTACTTTAAGCCAAATCACTTAAACTTTAAAGAAAAGATATTTAAGGTTATTTAAAGTAATTCCTCGTGCGATTATATGCCTGACACCCAACATGACCAAGCCAAGAAAGACGTTGAGAGGCTGATTTTAAAGTTCAAGCAGTTTCAGGAAGCCGGGCAAACAAAACGGCTTGGCGAAGAGGAAACCAAGAAGACGTTTATTACGCCGCTCTTCCGCGCTTTAGGCTGGGACATGGAGAACGATTACAGCCTTGACGAAGTGATTAACGAAGAAAAGGTTTCCAAAGGACGCGTCGATTACTCATTCAGGATTAACGGGATTCCCAAGTTCTTTTTGGAAGCAAAAGCGTTGAATAAGGGCTTGGACGAGGCGAAAGACGCCAGTCAAGCCATTAACTACGCGTGGCACAAGGGCACTAGCTGGGCGGTTTTAACCGACTTTCAAACGCTCGTAATCTACAACGCCGAAGTCAAGGACAACAACCTCTCAAACGCTCGCTTCAAAACGCTTACTTTCGACCAGTTCGCAGAGCACTTCAGCGAACTATGGTTACTGTCAAAACTTGCGTTTCAGGAAAGTCTGCTCGACACGGCAGCCTTAAATTGGGGCAAGAAACTGCGTAAAACGAAAGTCGGCGACCAACTGCTTTCCGAACTAATGCAGCATCGCGCCCTGCTTTCAAAAAACATCGTGAAGAACAACGCCGGAAAGAACTTGTCCGAAGAGGAAGTCGACGAGGCAGTCCAACGGATTATCGATCGTTTGATTTTCATCAGGACTGCGGAAGACCGGAACATAGAACCGCCCACGCTTTTGCCTAAAGTTCGTGAATTCGAAGAGAAAAAGAGCGGCAAGCTGACTTCCGCGCTTAACGAGATTTACCTGCATTTCGACAAGACGTACAACAGCAAACTGTTTACGTTCAATGCCGGCGACTTGGCGCAAAGGCACTTGTGCGAAACCATCGACATAGACAACGAAGTATTAGCTCAAGTAATCAAGGGTCTTTACGACAGCAAGGACGGCTTGACGCATTACGATTTTTCAGCCATCGACGCCGACGTGCTGGGCAACATTTACGAGCAGTATTTGAGCCACATTCTCAAGAAAACAGATAAACGCGCGAAGGTTGAGAGCAAGGAAGCGCACCGCAAGGAGCAAGGCATTTACTACACGCCGACGTACATCGTCGATTACATCGTGCGCAATACGCTTGGCGAAATGCTGAAAAACAAGAAGCCGGACGAGGTCGATAAAATTAAAGTCCTCGACATGGCGTGCGGTTCCGGCTCGTTCTTGCTGAAAGCGTTCGACGTTTTGGACGATTACTACAAGAAGAAGGACAAGAATTACGCGCAAGCCAAGCTAGACCCGGAGAGTGAAGCGGCTAAAATAACGCGCAAGACCAAGATTTTAAAGAACAACCTTTACGGCGTTGACCTCGACCCCAAAGCCGTTGAAATCGCGCAACTCAACCTTCTCTTGAAAGCCGCTGAAACCAAGCACCGTCTTCCGGATTTGCGCGAAAACATCAAGTGCGGCAACTCGCTAATAGATGACCCAACAGTTGCTGGAGACCGTGCTTTCAACTGGAGCAAAGAATTTGAGGGGATAATGAAAGATGGCGGATTTGACGTAGTTGTCGGGAATCCGCCGTATGTACGCATACAAACTATGGCTGAGAAGGACGTCAAATATTTTAGTTTAAACTATTCGTCCACAACAAGAAATTACGATATCTATTGTTTGTTTGTTGAACAGGCGCTTAAACTATTGAAGCCGGGGGGAGTACTCGGATACATATTACCATCTAAATTTTTCACCGCAGAATACGGTGAAGGTTTGCGCAAAGTGATAAGCTCTAAGAAAGCCCTCAATAAACTAGTAGATTTCAAAGAATTCCAAGTCTTTTCTGGAGCCACCACATACACCTGTCTGCTTTTTCTAAAGAATGAAGAAAACAGATCGTTTGAATACGCCGAATTCAATAAAGCAAATACAAACAACGGAAAGACGTTAATCGAATCCGACTTACGAAAATCCTCGTTGAACCAACCAAAAGACGCTGAACCCTGGATTTTAGTAGCAGGCGATCAACTATCCATCGTCGAAAAGCTCAAGCGATTCCCGAAACTAGGCGATATTTCAAAATCAATTTTTGTTGGCGTTCAAACAAGTGCTGATAAAGTAATGATACTCTCCGGTTCAAACCACGACGCACTTTTTAGTAAATCATTAAACAGGTCCGAAAAACTTGAGCTGGACTTACTTCGGCCACTCCTAAGTGGTACAGACGTTAAACGGTACAAGCCACTAAAAACACGGCAGTTTGTAATCTTTCCGTACTGGGTTCAGGATAGTAAAGCGAATCTTGCACCATTCGATGAAGTAGAAAAAAAATGCCCCAACCTAGCAAGATACCTACGTGAAAATAAGAAGGCTTTAGAAAATCGTGAAAACGGAAAGATGAAAGGACTGAACTGGTATGCGTACGTTTATCCAAAGAATTTAACAAAACAGAGTTTTCCGAAGATTTGCATCCCAAGACTAGCCCATCGAATAAACGCCGTTTATGATGATGGCAATTTTTGTTTGGATAATGTGGATGTTAGTGGCGTTATGCTATCTAAAGATGACTACGAGTTCGTTACCGCTATTCTCAATAGTAAATTGCTTACCTTTTATCTAACAAAAATAAGCACGCCATTTAGAGGAGGGTTCTACTCTTGTAACAAGCAGTATTTAGAGCAACTCCCAATCGTTGATGCGAGCAGTGCCAACAAGACTAAGTTGGTTGAGCTAGCAAGAAAAATGGCGAAAGTAAGCGCGCAACTCGGGGCGCTGGAGGATAAACCGACAGACGCCCGTCCAGGATTAGAAAAAGAGTTTTTTGAACTGGATCAAAATCTCGATGCTCTTGTTTACGACTTGTACGGTTTGACTGCGGAAGAAAGGCGGATTGTTGAGGAGGCGGTCAAATGACGTTTTCTTACGCTGAGTTGCAGCGCATTGCTTCCGGCGGGGAAAGCCCGACGGTTGAGCTTAAAGCCAGCGTGCAGAAGAAATTGGGCGAGAGCATTTCCGCGTTCGCCAACAGCTTCGGCGGGCTTATTGTGATTGGAGTAGGGTCGAAAGGCGAACTCGTCGGCGTGAAGAACGCGGACGAAGAATCCAGGCGAGTGAGGCAGGCGCTTGAAGATTGCACCAACTGCGGCGTAGAACAAGAGTTTATCAAAAACGAAGGAAAGACGTTTATAGTGCTTAAGGTGGGAGAGATAGCGCACTCACAATCGCTCTGCCATTGTAAAAAGCGTTGTTTCATCAGGCAAGGCACTACGAACGTCGAGCTTTACGGCGAAGAACTCGTTGCGTACCTCAGGACGCGAGGCATTCTCAATTTCGAGGAACAAAAAACTCAAGCCCTGTTGGACGACCTTGACTTCAGCAAACTTGCCGCTTATTTCAAGAAACGCGGGATAGACTTCAATTCCCGAAACGCGGAAGAGTTGAAGACGAGGCTGACTGGCTTGAAGATTGCGAGCTTCAACGGTTCTTTCTACTTGAAGAACGTGGCGTTAATGTTTTTCGCGAAAGAGCAAGCAAAGCATTTCAACAACCTTGAAGCGCGCGTAGTGGTTTACCGCGGCAAGGAAAAGGAAGTGGATAGAATCACGTTCGACCAAAGGTTAAACAGCACCATTCCGGAACTCATCGACTTGACGTATGCGCTAATCCTCGATAAGATTGGAAAGACGCAGAAAATCGCTGGAACCACGCGCGAAGAGGTGCCGGATTACCCAGAAGCGGCTTTGCGCGAAGCAATCACCAACGCCATAGGCCATAGGGATTACTACGACCCGATGCCCATACGCGCCGAAATTTATGAAGACCGGCTAGTAATCACCAATCCGGGTGGATTGCTGCCTGGGCAAACGCAACAGAATTTCTTCAAAAATCCAAAGCACCGGAATCCGTTGTGCTACCGGTTGTTGCAAGACCTCGGGCTAGGTGAAGGCTTGGGCACGGGCGTACCTAAAATCGTTAAGCTATGCCGTCAAGCTCACCTGCCTGACCCCGACTTCAACAACCTTGGCGATGCGTTCCAACTAGTCTTATACGGCCCTTTAAGCGGCAAACCACGGCATCCCGTCGAGTCAGAGAACCCTCGCCAGCAACAAGCCCTGGTATTCGCTAAAGCTCACGGCAAGATAAAAACCAAAGACTTGATCAAGCTAACCGGCGTGTCGTCTCCAACCGCCATTGCGGACTTAAACGAACTGGTAAAACAAGGCAAACTGCGCAAGGTAGGCAAGTTCAGGGGCGCCTACTACGAACGGGAAAACTTTAAATAACTTTAAGTTGCATAATTTAATGTAATTTAAAGTAAATTAGGTGGTCTGATGGGCGCGGGAGAACTTATCGGCGATTTCATCGGTTACTTAGCGATATCAGCCATTTTGTTCTTTTTATTTTTTGGCGGAGCCATAGTTTTCGGAAAAAACGTTCCTGCGGAACAATTGCTCATAGCAGCGGGACTGTTCGGTTTGATATTTTACGGATTGTTTAGGGGCGTCGTCCTCAACAAATCATAGCAAGAATAGGCCGTGCATTTTGTCGCTAACTTACATTAAATTTACCTCAAGCCCTCAACGACTTTATGTTTTAATGTTTATTTTTCCTAGGAAATGCGCTCTGTGTGTCCCTACAAAATCATGCGCGGCTCAGGCAGACTAGTTCAGCCCTAGCGGACGAACTCAAATTCCTTTTTACTTGCAGAGGAACCTGCTCATCGGCCGGATTGCCGCGATGACCGCCAAACCAAGGTACCAGTACCAGTCCAGCGACGCGATTGCCGGCCAGAACTTCACGAGTAACAGCGTGAAGAAGAACACCGCGAGCTTCGTGAACCCGATGTCCCAAACGTCCATTTTCTTGGCTTTCTTGTTCGCCCATTCAGTGAAGCACATTTGCTTTCCGCCTCCCTAAACGCGTTATTCCGAGCGCGTATTTAAAACCCGCGCGTTAGGCGGGCTGACTCAAACTTTTCTTTTTGGAAAAAGAAACACGGCGAATCGCGAAGGTCCCAGTAAACCTCGAAGGTTTACGGGCACAGCAAATCTTTGATTTGTAGTGTCACGTGCCGCAAACGCGGAAGCGTTTGCTGGGATTTCAATGAAAAGAAAAAGCGTTTACGGTCTAAAACCGCTTATTTTCCTGGAGATGACCAGTTATGGTTTCATGGGAGATGCTTTGGACGGAGTTCTGCGTATTCGTTTACTTGTCGGGCTTCGTGCCGTTGTTGGAGTTTCTCGGAGTCATTCGGCTGCGAGCCGCTCCGCCTTGTAGAACCCGAGGGCGGGCGCGCTCTGCTTGTCTAATTCAGTTTTCAGCCGCAGCATCCAAACGATTTCCTTGCCGGGGGTAACCTCGATTATCCTGTCCGAGCCGATTATGAGCACGTTGCCGTTCGGCAGCTTGTTCGCGTCGCGCAGCGGGCCCGCCTCCCTGTCCAGCACGTCAAAGCGCCACACGATTTCGCCTTCCAGCGTCAGTTCCAGCGCTCCCTGATGTGCGCCGTGATTGGCGAGCAGGATGTTGCCGTTTTCAAGTAATACCGGGTCGTGCTGGTGGTCGAACTCCGTGTTCGTTATTGTGCGCACGAGCGTTCCGTCCGGCGCGATTTCAGCGGTAAGGTTGAAGTTGCGCAGGCTCACGAGCGTGTCGCCGTTGTCCATGCGCAGGACCGCATTTGCGTGAGTCCAGCCCTCAATGGAAACTGCGGCATAAGGCGGCTTGTCGAACGCGCTCGACGCCTGCCAGCTCCAGACGGTGTTTCCGTTCGCGTCAATTTCGCGAGCCTGAACGTCGCTTTTCGCGTCGTTGTTCCCGAAGTCGATTAGGGTATTGCCGTTGGGCAGGCGGTCGGCGTCGTGGGAAACCTTGGGGTTTTCGTATTTCCACTCTACCGCGCCGTTGCGGTTGATTTCGTAAACTCCCTTG
>Ga0210057_1004730_pt1 | contig 17889 bp, 26 predicted proteins | sample CryGeyCG2114_010_2_FD_183968 | JGI IMG/M metagenome (GOLD analysis project Ga0210057, IMG submission 183968) | Groundwater microbial communities from aquifer - Crystal Geyser CG10_big_fil_rev_8/21/14_0.10 (SPAdes) (version 2) | ecosystem: Environmental > Aquatic > Deep subsurface > Groundwater ...
CTTTATCCTGTCGTTCAAATCAAATTGTTTGAATTTCCTTATTTTGTTTTTGATTTTCGCTTTTTTATATTTTTTCATAACACCTGTATTTTAATACATGGTGTTGCAATTGATTGTTGAACTGGGGTGTTATTTATTTGCATTTTTTTGGTTTTATAGTAAACTGTTTATTACTTGCGAGAGCGAGTTTTTTTATAGAAAATTATGACAACAATCAATCAATTGATAAAAAAGAAAAGAAAAAAGATTTACGCGAAATTAAAGACGGTGGCTTTGGCGCGCGGTTTTAATACTTTAAAAAATAAGCCAACATTTTATTCTTCGCCATTCAAAAGAGGGGTGTGCATTAAGGTGATGACAAAAACGCCAAAGAAACCAAACTCAGCCATAAGAAAGGTGGCAAGAGTTCGTCTAACAAACGGCATTGAAGTTACGGCTTATATTCCCGGAGTCGGACATAATTTACAGGAACACTCCGTAGTGCTTTTGCGTGGCGGACGAGTGAAAGATATTGGTTTGCGATATACCATAGTGCGAGGCAAACTTGACGCCGGCGGAGTTGAAAATAGAAAAAGAGGAAGAAGCGCGTATGGAGCTAAAAAGCCGAAATAAACACGAGATAAAAATAAGAGGCGTAAAATTATAAATAGAAGAAAAAAATTAAAAATAAATTCACTATCTATAATTTATAAACAACAATGAGAAGAAAAATAAAAAAAAGAAAAGAAATTATAAAGGACTCAATACATGGGTCTGTTAAAGTTACTAAATTTATCAATTATATAATGCGAGACGGCAAGAAAAACACAGCGCGCAAAGTCGTCTATATGGCTCTTGATGAAATAAAAAAAAGAGAAAAAAAAGACGCCCCAGCTGTTCTTTTTGAGACAGCGCTTGATAATGTCGGACCAACAATGGAAGTGCGCTCAAGAAGAGTTGGCGGCGCCAATTATCAAGTTCCAAGAGAAGTGAGGCAGGAGAGACAACTTTCTCTTGCTATGAGATGGATTATTAGCGCCGCCGAGACAAAAAAGGGCTCTCCAATGTATAAACGGCTTGCTGACGAACTTATCTTGGCAAGCAAAAATGAAGGAGATGCCATTAAAAAGAGAGAAAATGTCCACAAAATGGCGGAAGCCAATAAAGCGTTTGCTCACTTTGCGTGGTAGGTTCGCTTCGCTCAATCTTAAAAATAAAATCTAAAATCTCAAAAATATGAAGAAAAACTTAGATTTCGCGGATAATTTTAAGAATGAATTTAATAAAAGAATTTATAAATACGCGCTGGATGTTGTTAAGTTTGTTGATAAAATACCGAGAGACACAACCTCTCAAGTTATGGCAAAGCAATTAATAAGGAGCGGAACATCAGTATCCGCTAATATAATTGAAGCAAAAGCGGCAAGTTCAAAAAAAGATTATATAAATTTTTATTTGCATGCTCTGAAATCGGCGAATGAATCAAAATTGTGGATAGGGTTGATAAAAGATAGCGGGAAAAGCGCGGGGACAGACGCGAACAAACTGCTTGATGAAACAACAGAAATCGCGAAAATACTTGGAGCAAGCGTTGTTACAATGAAGAAAAAGAAAAGAGGCGAAAAAATTGATTTTTATAATTATTAAATATAATATTAAATCTTAATAAGTTTTTAGATTTGAGATTTTAATTTTTAGATTGAAACATGAACAGAGATTATCCTTTGGAAAAAGTAAGAAATATCGGAATTATTGCTCATATTGACGCTGGAAAAACCACGACAACGGAACGGGTGCTTTTTTATACAGGTGTTTCGCATAAAATAGGAGAGGTTCATGAAGGAGAAGCGATAATGGATTGGATGGAGCAGGAAAAAGAGCGAGGTATTACCATTACATCCGCCGCGACAACCGCTTTTTGGACGCCGACATACGCGGAAGACAGAAACGATAAATCAAAATCTTTCCGATTTAATATTATTGACACGCCGGGGCATGTTGATTTTACGGCTGAAGTGGAGAGGTCTCTGAAAGTTCTTGACGGAGGTGTCGTTGTATTTGACGGAGTCGCTGGAGTAGAACCGCAGTCGGAGACAGTATGGCGTCAGGCGGATAAATATAAAGTTCCGAGAATTTGTTTCATAAATAAAATAGACAGAACTGGCGCTGATTTTGAAAGGTCGTTTCAGACAATATTGGAACGACTTACGAAAAACGCCGTCAGAATGCAGATTCCGATTGGACAAGAAGATAGACTTGAAGGCGTTATTGACCTTTTAAAAATGAAAGCGTTTTATTTTGAGGGCGATATGGGTATTGAAATCAGAGTTGAGGATATACAGGAGAGTTTAAAAGCCAATGCTAAAAAATTGCGAGACGAACTTATAGAAAAAATCGTTGAAAACGACGAATCGCTGATGAATGATTATTTAGAAGGAAAAGAAATTTCAGTTGATGAGCTTAAGAAAGTTATAAGAAAATCAGTTATCGCAAATAAACTCGTGCCTGTTTTCACAGGATCCGCGCTTAAGAACAAAGGAGTTCAGCTGGTGCTTGACGCTGTTGTTGACTATCTTCCGTCGCCTCTTGATATTCCTCCAATTAAAGGCATTGACCCAAAGACGGGGGAAGAAATAGAAAGAAAAGTGTCAGACGATGAACCATTTTCGGCGCTTGCTTTTAAATTACAGACAGACTCGTTCGTGGGACAGCTTACATATTTTCGTGTATATTCAGGAACTCTTGAATCCGGCTCTTATGTCTACAATTCATCAACAGAAAATAAAGAAAGAATAGGGAGAATACTGCGAATGCACGCAAATTTAAGAGAGGAAGTAAAAAAAGTGTATACTGGGGAAATAGCGGCGGCGGTGGGGCTTAAAGACACAAAAACATCCGACACACTTTGTGATGAAGCAAATCGCATAATTCTTGAAAAAATTGAATTTTCCGAGCCAGTGGTGAATTTACGCATTGAACCAAAGACAAAGGCCGACCAGGAAAAAATGGGGCTTGCGCTTAAAAAACTCTCCGATGAAGACCCGACATTTAAAGTAAGCGCCAATTCTGAAACAATGGAAACAATAATATCCGGAATGGGAGAGCTTCATCTTGATATTATAGTTGACAGAATGAAAAGAGAGTTTGGAGTTGAGGCGAATGTCGGCAAGCCGCAGGTTGCTTATAAAGAAACTATACAAAAAGAAGCCGAAGCTGAAGTTAAGTATATCAAACAATCGGGAGGTCGCGGTCAATATGGTCATGTTAATATCAGAATTATGCCGCTTAAACCGCTTAAAGAAGGCGCGAAGATTGCTAAAAACATTAAGCGGGAAGAAGGATTTGAATTTATTAACAATATTAAAGGCGGCGTTATTCCTCAAGAATATATACCAGCGATTGAGAAAGGCATAAAAGAAGGAATGGAAAGAGGCGCTATTGCCAGATATAAACTTGTTGATATTTCAGCGGAACTTTTTGACGGGTCTTATCACGATGTTGACTCTTCTGAAATCGCTTTCAAAATTGCCGCCTCGCAAGCTCTTCAAGAAGCCGCGAAGAAAGCCGCGCCGGCGCTTCTTGAGCCGATAATGAAAGTTGAAGTGGTTACGCCGGAGAAGTTTATGGGAGATGTGAACGGAAATTTAAGTTCAAAGCGGGGTCAGATTGAAAGCATTGAAGACAGAGGTATGCTTAAAGTTATAAACGCAAAGGTTCCATTGTCTGAAATGTTTGGTTATACCACGGCTCTTCGCTCAATGACAGAAGGACGCGCTTCCTCCACTATGGAGTTTGACCACTATGAAATTGTGCCGCAAAATGTCGCGAAAGAAATAATAGAAGTAAGAAAATAAAAATAAAGATAATAAAAATTAGGAAAAATATGTATAGACAACAAAAAAGTTGCAATTATTTTCTTACTTTGTTATTATATTTAACATATCGTTTAAGGTATTATTTTATAAATACTCTAAACTATTATTATGTTTAAGAGGAAATCAAACCGCTTATTTATTAGGTCATTTATTATTAATTTAATTATTTATTAGTATTAGTTTAATAAGCAGATAAGCTTAAAAAACTAAAAACTAAAAACTAAAAATATGGCAGAAGCATTTGACAGAACAAAGCCGCATATAAATGTAGGCACAATTGGTCATGTTGACCACGGAAAAACCACTCTTACGGCAGCAATTCTGCATGTCCTTAATCTTGCGGGGAAAACAGTCAGACTTAGAAAGGTTGAAGAAATTGACAGCGCTCCAGAAGAGAGAGCGCGAGGTATTACAATTGCTTTATCTCACAATGAATACTCAACAGACAAAAGACACTACGCGCATATTGACGCGCCGGGTCACGCCGACTATATTAAAAATATGATTACAGGCGCCGCGCAGATGGATGGAGCGATATTGGTAGTCGCGGCGTCTGATGGCGTTATGCCTCAAACAAGAGAGCATATTTTGCTTGCAAAACAGGTTGGCGTTCCGAAAATAATCGTATTTCTTAATAAAGTTGACCAAGTTGACGATAAAGACCTTATTGACCTTGTTGAGGAAGAAGTTCGCGAGCTTCTTACAAAATATGAATTTGACGGTCAAAATGCTCCAGTAATTCGCGGTTCAGGACTCAAAGCTCTTGAAGCGACATCGGTTGACGACGAATGGGCAAAGAAAATTTTAGAATTGGTGAATGCTTTAGATGAATATATACCGATTCCCGCGCGAGATATAGAAAAACCGTTTTTAATGCCTATTGAAGATATTTTTTCAATTGAAGGCCGCGGAGCCGTTGTAACAGGCAGAATAGAAAGAGGTGTTATAAAGGTTGGCGAAGAAGTTGAGATTGTCGGCATTAAAGAGACGGTAAAAACAACAGTTACGGGTATTGAAATGTTTAATAAATCGCTTGACGAAGGTATAGCTGGAGATAATGCTGGAATCCTTATAAGAGGCCTCAAAAAAGAGGAAGTTCATAGAGGACAAGTTCTTGCAAAGCCGGGTTCCGTAACACCTCACACGGAGTTTGAAGCGGAATCCTACATTCTCACAAAAGAGGAAGGAGGACGACACACGCCGTTTTTTACGGGTTATAAGCCACAGTTTTATATCAGAACAACCGATGTTACGGGAGAGGCAACGCTACCTGAAGGAATTGAGATGGTTATGCCGGGCGACACAGCAAAATTTAATGTAAAACTCGTCTCACCTATCGCGCTTGAAGAACAACAAAGATTTGCAATTAGAGAGGGCGGAAAAACAGTCGGCGCAGGCGTTGTAACAAAAATCATAGCATAGATGTTTGCATTGTTTAGCTTTTTTAAGATAATAAAGTTTCTTAAAATAAGTTAATTAAAATAATTTATGACAGCGACAAATAAAACAATTAAAACTAAAATCGTAAAGCAGACGAAAAAAAAGAAAGAACCAAAGAAAAAACCAAAGAAAATATTAAAGAAAGACGAAACACAAAAGTTAAGAATCCGCGTCCGCGCTTACGAGCATAAGATTTTAGACAATTCCATAAAACAAATTATAGACACAATACTTCGTTTTGACGCAATTATAGTAGGGCCGATACCGCTTCCGACTGAAATTAAAAAATATACGGTAAATCGCGCGCCATTTATTTATAAAGACGCGCGCGAACAATTTGAAATGAGAGTTCATAAGAGAGTTATGGATATAATAAATCCATCCCCGAAAGTTATTGAGGCGCTTACAAATATGAATTTGCCATCAGGCGTCAATATTGATATAAAGACGATTTAATCAATAAATTAAACAACACCGAGGTTCAACCTCGGTGTTGTTGTTTTATTTCTTGAACTTTTTGCTTGCATTTTAGCGGGTATTATAGTATGGTATATACATTATCTGAAGGCATTTGCCTTCTGTTTTTATTAAGACGGTATTTACGCGCAAATTGTTTATATTGTGTTTATACGCTAAAAATTATGAAATTTATTATTGGAAAAAAACAGAATATGACCCAAATTTTTGACAATGAGGGCAAAGTTCATCCGGCGACCATACTTAATATATTGCCTGTTGTTGTTACGCAGGTGAAGAATAAAGAAAAAGACGGATACGAAGCGGCGCAAATCGGTTATGGAAAAAAGAAAGAGAAAAATATAAACAAAGCCCAAAAAGGACATTCCAAAGAACTCGGCAATTTTGAAGGATTTAAAGAATTTAAGAATAATAAAGATGAGTATAAAATAGGAGATAAAATTAACATTTCAATATTCGCTGAAGGGGACAAAATTAGAATCACAGCCGTCTCAAAAGGAAAAGGTTTTCAGGGCGTTGTTAAAAGGCATGGTTTTCACGGCGGACGAAGGTCTCACGGACAGAAACACTCAGAAAGAGAACCCGGCTCAATTGGCGCGACAGGTCCGCAAAAAGTTTTTAAGGGCATAAGAATGGGTGGTAGAATGGGGAGCGACAGAATAACCGTAAAAAGACTTAAGATTATACAAATAGATAAAGAGAATAATCAAATAGCGGTAAATGGTCCTGTGCCCGGCAGAAGAGGGACAATTGTTGAAATTCAAAGTATAAATTAAGAATTAAAATAATAAAAAGAGAATTCGCGCGATAAATTTTCTCATAATTCAAATTTATATTTCATTATTCAAAAATATTATGGAATCAAAAATCTACAATCAAGAAGGAAAAGAAACAGGGAAAATAACTTTGCCCGAAAGTGTTTTTGATTTGCCTTGGAATAATAATCTTGTCCATCAGGTTGTCGTATCTATGCAGGCAAACGCAAGAAAAATGATTGCTCACAGCAAAGATAGAAGCGATGTTCGCGGAGGAGGCAGAAAACCATGGAAACAAAAAGGGACGGGACAAGCCCGCCACGGCTCAAGCCGTTCTCCTATTTGGCGCGGAGGAGGCATTACTTTTGGTCCGAGAAACGATAAAGATTACAGCAAAAAGATTAATAAAAAGATGAAAATAAAAACGCTTTTTACGATATTGTCGCAAAAACTTAAAGATAATGAAATAATTTTTATAGACCGCCTTATTTTTACGGAGCCAAAAACTTCAGAAGCAAAAAAAATAATATCTTCTCTTTCCAATATCGCGGGATTTGAAAAGTTAGCGACAAAAAGAAAAAACGCCGCGCTTTTTTCATTAGGAGAAAAAGACAGAGATACTGAAAAAAGTTTTAGAAATTTCAGCAATATGTCTGTCAATGAGGCGCGCAATATGGAACCATTGGAAGTTTTAACATATAAATATTTAATAATCTCCGACCCTGATAATGCGATTAAGTTTTTAGAAAATAAATCAGACAAATTAAATAAGATTAATAAATTAAATAAAGAGGCTAATAAATCGGATAAATTAAAGAAAAAGAAAATCGGCAAAATTAAGAAAGATAAATAAATTTTATTAAACTTTTATATTAGATAAATTAAAATGGCATTATTTGGTTTAAAAAAGAAAAAAATTGTTTCTAAAAAATCCGAAGAAACTTCTGAAAAAATAGCTGAAGAAACAAAAAAAACGGCACTGACTGTAAAAAAAACAGCTGTAAAAACCTCCGTAATCTCTGTAAAGCCGCAAAATAAAGAAAACGGTATGTTTTTATCTGTTTTAATACAACCAAGAGTTACCGAGAAAGCGACAAATGAAATGGAAAAAGGAGTTTATGTATTTGAAGTAAATCAAAACGCCGCAAAAGAAGAAATAAAAAACTCAATAAAGCATTTTTATGGCATAGAACCTATTAAGGTAAATATTGTAAAAATTCCGCAAAAAATAATTTTCTCGCGGACAAATGGACGCAAGGGCGTAAGACATGGAGGAAAAAAAGCGTATGTTTATTTAAAAAAAGGAGATAAAATTGAAATAATATAATTTTATATGCGAATAATTCGGCAATATAAAAAAATAATAAAGTTAAATAAATTAAATTATGAAAAAATATAAACCAACAACACCGGGCAGACGCGGAATGACAGGAATCTTATACAGAGACATTCTTACAGCGTCAGAACCGCACAAAGCTCTAACAAAAGGCATTAATAGGTCTGTCGGAAGAAATAATGCGGGAAGAATTACAACACGCCATAAAGGTGGCGGTCATAAAAGAGTGTGGCGCGAAATAAGTTTTACATATGACAAATTAGATATTGAAGCGACCGTTAAGACTATTGAGTATGACCCGAATAGAACAGGGTTTATAGCCCTTGTTTCTTATAAAGACGGAGAGAAGAGATATATATTATTGCCAAAATCTGTAAAAGTTGGAGATAAGATAATAGCGTCAGAGAACGCTATGATTAAAGCCGGCAATAGTCTGCCTCTTAAGAAAATACCCGTCGGAGCTTTTGTGTATAATGTTGAACTAAAACCCGAAAGCGGAGCAAAACTCGCTCGCTCCGCGGGAAACTACGCCGAAGTTGTCGCAAATGACGCGGGTTTTATTCATCTTAAAATGCCGTCATCGGAAATAAGGAAAGTCAGTGATAAAGCATGGGCGTCCATAGGAGAGGTAAGCAATGACGAGCATCGTTTAGTAAATCTTGGCAAAGCCGGTCGCGCGCGATGGATGGGTAGAAGGCCTACGACGCGCGGCTCCGCTATGAATCCGGTTGACCATCCATACGGAGGAGGCGAAGGTAAAGCTGGCCGCGGAAGAAGACGCGCTGTTTCAATGTGGGGCAAACCGACAGGTAAAGGTCAGAAGACGCGAACACCTAAAAAATATTCAAATATATTTATTATTAAAAGAAGAAAAGTTGGGAAAAAGAGATAAAGTTATATAAAATATTTTATTTCGCGACAAAGCAAAAACAAGTTTTAATTAACTTAGGAAATGAGTTCTTAAGTTTTATAGATTTTCACTTTTGAGGCGCGCGAACATATTGGCTCTTCAATTTTAATATTCTTTCATCTTGAATTACGCAAACTCATAATATTATTGAAATTATACTAAAATCATATTTATGATTTGCAAGATATCATGCTTATGATTATTAGACAGAGTACCAAACATTTTTAGTATTTCTAAAAATACTTTAATATTATTTTTCGTTATTTCAAAATAGGCAATTTCTTTTGTTTCGGCAGTTCGGCCAATTAAACTGGTTTTCGCTTTTAATTCCGTAATCGGAAAACATAAATATAACATAGGTTGCGTGCCGACTGCATATTGTTTTTCGGTAATTTTTATTTCAGTAACTATTTCGTATCCATTAAATCTGTGAATTAAAAGCGGATATTTAACTTGAGTATATTCAAAATCAAATCCATTTATATTTTTTGCTATTGGGTTGTTACGATCAATTTGTAATTCAGAATTATTACCAATTATCTATAAATCTGTCCACCTTCCAAATCGGGAGGTTATCTTGCGATTCTTCAAGATGTTTATCTGTTAACAATAACAGTTCGGCTTTTTCTAAAGCCTCTTTTTTATTTCTTGCTTTGATTACTGGAAATTCAACAGTTGTAATAAATTTTGCTCTTATGTCGTATTTTTTTATTTTATCCTTTTTATTTTTACTAAACTTTCATCAAACAAATGTTTAAATTCATCTACTGAAGAAAAATATTTTTTATGTCTTTTAACAAATAACTGATTACATGACCATATCTCATTAATATTCCCATCATTATAAATTGAATAAAGATGGTATATATCAACAATATCATTAATTTTTGTATTTCCTAAAAATGATGATTTAATGTCAGATTGTATTTTTAAAAAAAATTCTTCTAGGGGAGTCTTATTGTCAATCACTTTAATATCAAATTTCAGTTCTTTAATAAATGGTGGATTTACCCAATATGATTGTATTTCTTTACAATCTATGGAGACAACGCCATCATTGATTTGTAAAAAGGACATATATTTGCCTTTTTTTCTTAATAGATTTTCTTTGATTATGATAAAAAAATCATTATAATTTTTAATATCATAAAGTCTATTATCAATTATAGCATCAGACCATCTCAATGTTTCCTCTCTTCCATACCAATTTCTCACATAAAGATTTAATAAAAATGACTGATAAAATTTTTGTATCCCGGGTATTGGCAATATCAGCCGTCTTTATGGCTTTTTCTAAACTTTTAATAGCATTCTCAAAACTTGTTGTTATTTGTTGACTTGCTTCTTCAATTGAATAGCGGTCAGTAAAAAATCGAGTGTCATTATTTTGAATAATGCTTTTTAAATTCTGTTGAAGGGGGAAGGTTCTGGGGGTGACTTCTAATAGCGGCATTATGCTTGATGTTTCTAGTGCGATTTTCATAATTTTGTAGAATTACCTAATCTTTTTATGTCGTCATCAATTTTATCTTGGATGGCAGTATCTTTTATAGAATTACGAATTATGGAAGTTGTGTCATTGTAAGGCGGATTACCTATGGCTATAAGTTTTTCATCATTGTTAATCGTTAAATTTTTTCGGCAAACATTTATAAGTGAATTTTGACAAGTAAAATCTACATCATAAATTCTTTTTTTTGCTTCAGAAATAGCTTTTTTATCAATATCAGCGCCAATTAATTTTTTTGCAATATTTTTTTTTGCTAAAAATGAACCATACCCACAAGATGAATCAAAAATTATAAAGTCTTTAATATCAGGAACATTTTTTTGTAAAACAGAGTAGGTCAAATCAACAATAATTTCTGGTGTATAATAAGAGCCGAGATTGACTGTATCTATGCGATTTAAATGTTTCTGGTCCCCATTCATATGACTTTATTATATCAGTTTTTTCTGATATTAATAATAATTTAGAAAATTTGACAATATACTTATATTTGATAGTATTTTATAAAGCCCAGGGAGGGCTTATTAATTTGGAAAACAGTGAGTAGATCGCTAAAAAAAGGACCATATGTTGATAAAAAACTCCTCAAAAAGATAGAGGGGAAAAAGCCCGAAGATATTAAGGGTTCTATTAAGATATGGGCGCGCAGAAGTCAGATTTCGCCAGAGATGGTTGGTTTTATATTTGGTGTTCATAATGGCAAAGAGCATCTAAATGTGCTTGTCTCTGAAGAAATGGTCGGGCATCGTTTTGGAGAATTTTCTCATACGAAGAAATTCTTGCGGCACGGAGGCAAGATGCAGAAAGAGCTTGAACAGAAAAAGAGAGAAGCGGAAATTACCGCCGCAAAATCAGCCAAAGAAATAATAGATGTTAAGAAGAAATAAGAAATATTCATATAACATCGCATTTTTTTGTTTTTATTCCGCAAAAATAATCTTTCCAAAAGTTAATAAGAGATAAATTATGAAAGCATACCTCAAAAATTACAGACAGTCGCCGCGCAAAGTTCGTCTTGTAGCCGACCTTATTAGAGGTAAAAAAGTAAATAAAGCTCTCACGCTTCTTTCTTTTACGCAAAGACGAGCAACAGGTTCCATTAAAAAACTTCTTGAATCCGCAATCGCAAACGCTAAGAAAAATTCAGGAATAGATAAAGAAAATTTAACTGTAAAAGACATACAAATTAATAAAGGAATTGTGTTCAAAAGACATCAGCCGAGAGCTCGCGGAAGAGCGTTTCCAATAAGAAAAAGAACAAGCAATATTTCCATTGTTCTTTCAGAACAGCAGGAAACGCAAAATAATAGTAAAAAATCAAAAATATAATTTTATTTCGTTTATTATTTATAGTTCAACTTTTTTAAACTTTAATCTTCAATTTTTAATCAAATGACACATATAGTACACCCATACGCACATAGATTAGGAATTTTAAGAGATTGGAAATCTCGGTGGTTTTCCGCCGACCCAAAAAAATACCGTGAATTTATAAAATGTGACATATCTATTCGCAAATATCTTCAAAAAAGATTAAGAGGATTTTATGTAAGCGATGTTGAAATAGAAAGAGGAGAAAAGAAATTAAGAATAATCATAAAAACATCGCGCCCGGGTCTTATAATAGGAAGAAGCGGAGAGGGCGCGGTAAAGTTAAAAAATGATATAGCAAAAATTATTTCAAAACATCTTCCTCCCGACAATTCGGAGATTAAACTTGATATTGAAGAAATAAGGTCTCCGGAATCAAACGCCGCTGTTGTAAGCCAAATGGTGGCGGAAGCGCTTGAAAAAAGAATGACATTTAGACGGGTTTTAAAACAAACACTTGAAAAAGTGATGGCAAATCGCGATGTGCTCGGCGCGCGCATAGCGATATCAGGACGGCTCGGAGGCGCCGAAATGTCAAGAAAAGAACAAATTAAAAAAGGTCGTATTCCTTTGCAGACATTTCGCGCCGATATTGATTTTGCCCGCGAAAAGGCGTATCTTTCATACGGCGTGATAGGTATTAAGGTATGGATATACAAAGGAGATATTTTTTCTGATTCTCAAAAAAATAATTTTTAAATATTTAAGAATTTAATAAAATAAATATGTTATTTCCTAAAAAAGTAAAACATAGAAAATGGCAGACAGGACGAAGAAATCTAAAAAAAATCGGTGTCGCGACTCGCGGCAATAAGCTTTCTTTCGGCGCGTACGGGCTTAAATCAATGACTTATGTGAGAATAAAATCAAATCAAATTGAAGCCGCAAGGAAGGTCATCAGCAAAGCAATGGGCAAGACCGGAAGAATATGGATACGAGTTTTTCCTGACCGTCCATATACGACAAAACCCGCGGAAGTTGGAATGGGAAAAGGCAAAGGAGATTTGCAGGGATATCAGTTTGAAGTCCTTCCTGGCCGTATTTTGTTTGAAGTTGACGGAGTTTCGGAAGAAGTCGCGAAAGAAGCTCTGCGAAAAGCCAGCGCAAAACTGCCACTTACGGCTAAAATATTAAGTCGGCGATAAATTTAGAATTTAAATATTTATGGACTTAAAAAATAAGACAGAAAAAGAACTAATTATTTTAATTAATAAAAACCGCGAGAAATTGCGAAATTTTAAATTTAGCATTGCAGGAAGTAAGATTAGAAATGTGAAAGAAGGAAGAAATATAAGAAAAGATATAGCGCGGATTTTAACCGAAATCAATATTCGGCAAAAAAGTAAATAAAACAATAAATTAAAAATTATGAATATTAAATTAACAGAAAAAAAAGATACAATAAAAAAACGCAAATTATTAAGTGGTATTGTGGTGTCAGATAAAATGAAAGACACAGTCGTTGTCGCCATAAGCAGATATAAAAAGCACAAAAAATACGGAAAATTTATAAACAAAGTAAAAAGATATAAAGCACATGATAAAGGCAATACGCATAAAGTCGGAGATAAAGTTCAAATTGAACAAACAAGTCCGATATCTAAAAATAAAACCTTTAAGATTATCAAGTAGAATTTTTAGAATTTTAATAAAATAAAAATAATATGATTCAATCGCAAACATTGGTAAAAATAACAGATAATTCAGGCGCAAAAATAGGTCGCGTTTTTAAGGTGCTCGGAGATTCAAGAAGACGATACGCTCGCATAGGCGATATCATTATGCTTTCTGTGCAGACGGCGGAACCAAGAAAACAAGTTAAGAAAAAAGATATTTTGCGCGCTGTGGTCGTTCGGCAAAAAAGACCTTTCAGGAGAAAAGACGGGTCATATATTTCATTTGATGAAAACGCTGTAGTGATTGTGGATAAAGAAAAAAAAGAGCCGATAGCGGGAAGAGTTTTTGGTCCGATACCAAGAGAAATAGCAGAACTTGGTTTTCAGAAAATAATATCGCTTGCGCCGGAAGTGGTTTAAGCAAAAGTGAAAAAATTTTTTAATACAAAAATAAGAAAAAATTAAATTTTTTAAAATATAAAAATCAATATTATGAAAATAAAGAAAGACGACAATGTAAAAATAATAACAGGAAAAGATAAAGGTAAAATCGGAAAAGTTTTACGCGCTTTTCCGCGCGCATCTCAAATAATCGTAGAGGGAGTGAATATTAAGAAAAAGCATCAAAAACCCACAAAAAGCAATCAAAAAGGTCAGATTTTAGATAAAACAATGCCTATACATATATCAAATGTTATGATTCTTGACCCAAAAAGTAAAACACCCACCCGTATAGGCAAGAAAATTGTCGGCGGTAAATATGTGAGAGTCGCCAAAAAGAGCGGGACGATAATATAATAAGTTAATATGATTCATATAAAAGAAAAACAAAATAATATATTTGATTCGCTAAAAAGTATTTTTAATTATACGAATGTAATGCAAGCGCCGAAGATTAAAAAAGTGGTAGTTTCAACAGGAGTCGGTTCAATCAAAGACAAAGAAAAAATAAAAATCATACAAGACCGTCTTTCAAAAATTACCGGACAGAAAACAGCGTTTCGCGTTGCAAAAAAATCAATTGATACATTCAAGTCCCGACAGGGCGATATTGTCGGCTATCAAGTAACACTAAGAGGACAGAGAATGTATGATTTTTTAGACAGAATTATTCACATCGCAATTCCAAGAATGAGAGATTTTAGAGGCCTTGATATAAAAACAATTGATGAAATGGGCAATTTGACCATTGGTATAAAAGAGCACACCATATTTCCGGAGACATCAGACGAGGATTTAAAAGATGTGTTTGGATTTTCCATAACAGTTGTAACAAGCGCTAAAAACAAAAAAGAAGCAAAAGAATACTTAAAAGCGCTTGGATTTCCTTTTAAAGAGGAAGATAAATAATTCGCGTCTTATCCATAAGTAAGGACTTGTCTATCGGAAATGTTATAATTTAATTATGTTAAGACAAGATGAAAATAAAATAACAGCCACGACTTTGTCTGAAAAAGAAAACAAAATCAAATGGCATCACAGCAGATGGTTTTGGGGTATTGTTGTTGGAGCGCTTTTGATTTGGGGTTTATTTTTTTATTTTTTTACACTTAATATACGCGGAGATATTTACTGGAAATTTGTAGAAATTTCATACGCTTTTGGTGGCACTCCTTTTTTGCTGTATGGCGACAGGTTAATGGATAAATCAGGGGCAGTTATATTTGGTTTAATCTATTATCTTGTTTCTTTTCTGCTTCTTTATAAAACATTCTATAAACCACGAGTAAAAATAATTTATCCAGGTATCTTTGTTTCTCTTTTTATTTTGGGAACCATTGCAAGCATATTTATACTATCAGGATTCTAATTTTTTCTGCACAACAACATCAAACTCAAACTTCTTGAATTTATGAGTGTCGCTTTTGTCTTCTTTCTTGTGTTTTTCTTTTGTTTTTTCTTCTTTAATTGGCAGTTGGAATTCTAATAAAATTTTAATATGCTTCTTTTTCTTTAAAGGCGCGTCTATTTTTATATACGGCATACCATCAGTTGTCGTGCCTGTATTGTTAAGCATATACACGCCTTCTTTATCAATATTGGTTATAATCAATCGTAAATCACTACTCAGCTCTTCTTTGTGGAGAGTTTTAATTTTTACTTCAGCTGTTCTGACATTTGTTTTTGGATTATACTTTTGTAGTTCTTTTTTAATTTTCAAATTATCCGTTATGTCTTTCCAATTGGACGCGCCAATAGCATAACGGGAAAAATGAGAAGTAATGAACGATATCGTGTCATTGTCTGTATCTATCATTGACGGAAGAGCTTTCCATTTATTTGCTATTTCGTCAAAAATAAATACGGATAAATCGTCCACTTTCAAACTAAAATCAGCGATGGTGTCGGGATTAAAATTAAAACTGACTTCCGCGCTAAATGTTCCGTTTATAATACTTGAAGTTATGTCCCAGAAATTTGGAAGCAGTGTGATGTCGGCAAGATTTTCTCCAAAACTGATGAATTCATTATGAAGGTCAACTAAAACGGTTGTTCCAATATTTAAAATATTATCAAACTTCATCATTGTTGATTGATTGTTAAATAAAAGCGTATCGGTTGGCTCAGAGATTGTTTTTTTGGAGATTTTATCAATGCCTGCCCATTTTATTGGATTTTGAAATCGTATAGTACCGCCTATATCTATAAAGTTAGGGCCTTGAGGGCCGCTCGATTCCTCAAATAAATCATTTTTATCTGCCCCCCACTTACCTTCATAGAAATATATCCATTTTGGCAAATCTAAACTAATACCAATTTTTTCTCTCCAGATACTTGAAATTAAATGATTTCCTTCTATGGATGTAAGATCATCTTTTTTGATTCCTGTTTGATGAATACCGCTCCCATTTTTCGGATAATTTGCATGCGAACCAAGCGAAACATATGATTTAACTTGGTCGCCTTCAATGTCTATTTCATCTATATTCCAACTTCGCCTTACAGAATCATATTGCTTAAGATTAAAGCTTGGGTCACCATCATTATGATGCGCTGAATAGGCGACATATTTCGGCTCCTCCGTATCTTTGTCCAGAAACACCATTACAGTTTCCCAATCGCCTTCATGATTGTTAAATCCATTATGCTCTTTCCAGTCATTAAAAGCGTAAAAATACCAATACTGCAAAACTATAAATTTATAAATCTGTCCATCATTGTCAGTATAAGAATCAGTTGTTTTGTATCCGTAATAAGTCGTTGTCGCCGCTCCATTTAAAAGCAGTTCATTGTATTTCACAAGCGCCGCGCTCGCATTTATACTTTTTGGATTAGCGCCATCGCTAAAAGCCAAATACCAATTACTCGTATTGGTTGAGGTTGCGATATAATCAAGCGTTACCGGATCGCTCGCGTCCCCAGTTTTCAAAAGTATGTCATCCATAATACCGTTGTCGTCCCACAGGAAGCTGTGCTCAACAAAAGCGTCCGCATTCATCGGCTTGTAGTTTTCGTCCGGATGCAGGTATAGAATCGGTTCGTATTTTAAGAGTAACGGGTCAGTTACCGGTTCGTCTGTCGCTTCCGTAATTTCAAAATTGATTATGCCCCAATGTTTAGGACAAGAAGGGGACGATGACCACCATGACCACCAGGAAGAATAACATGTCCCTCTCTTTTCAAACCATTCTGTCTGAATTTTCTTGTGATTCGGATAAGAGCTTATACAAACATCAAAACCTGTTCCGCAGCTAAACGGCTCAACCGTATAAATAACAATAAAATATTTACCAGTTTCAGAAAAAGAATCTGTTTGTGGAAGCGGAAAAGAAGCGTTAAGAGTATGTTCTTTTATTAAAGAACCGTTATGCAGTGTTCCTTTATATATATCAGCGTAAAATTCCTGATATTCCGTATATCCTTCAGGCCATCCGTATTCTGAAATTTTCTCTTCATTCAGAGGAAAAGAATATTGTCCGCCCTCATTTATTTCAACTCCGTTCCAGATAAAATCAATATTATTCCAATCAGGCAAAGCGCCCGCGGAGATATTATCGGCAAAAAAGAAAAAAGATATGAAAATAAAGATAATAAGCGTTAATTTATTTTTCATTTTGTATGATAAGTTAATTCTTTTTAGAATTTTCTTATAATTTTTTATTTGAATTGATAAAAATTTTTGCGTTTATACTATTGTTTATAATGTTATCAGATGAATAAATTTAATCAATGTTGCGTAGCGCATATCCAACTATTAAATGTAACATTTTTATTTTATAAAAGAGTTGCAATTATTTCTTGAACTTACTTGCGCAAAATTTGCATTATTTTTATTTTTGTGGTATTCTTTAAGATAGAAAAAATAAATTTTATATTTTATTTAAAAATAAGGAGGAAAAATGTCAAGAAAAAAAGAGAAGAAAAGAAAAAGAGAAGAAAGAGAAGAAAGAGAAGAAAGAGAAAAAGAAAGAGATTTAAAAATAAAAATAATTGAAAAATGTTATTATGTATAATTTTTAGCCCAATTTTAGAGTTTTAAGATTGGGCTATTTTTATACCACGACTTTTTAAGGATTTTGTGGTTATATGTCATTATAACTATATGAAACGGATTTTAATATTTTCAACGGCATACAGCCCGTTTATGGGCGGAGCCGAAATCGCAACGAAAGAGATAAC